>JACCDR012644032.1_pt1 | contig 60171 bp, 60 predicted proteins | sample 7446431 | NCBI WGS metagenome assembly JACCDR01 (sample SAMN15323443, study PRJNA562643) | freshwater metagenome | isolation source: river surface water | place: USA:Blue River Watershed | collected 2017-08-17 | reverse complement strand
AGAGGGTACGTACGGAGCTAAATAAAAATATTATAAAGCTTTTATTGTGCATTTCATGCAGTTCGTGCAGTGTAGAACCTTTGAGGAACCAGAGGGTATGTATAACAACAGGGAAATACTGGGGATGCGGGAGGAAACCAAACCATGTGCTAACTGTTAGTCAATCTGAGGTGTAAGATGGCGCCCATTAAAAAAGATGCTTAATGGATTAATGGGAGTGGGCACAGACGTCCTGACCTGCTATATGGCGAGAGGTGATATACCAATAAGACCAGATAATGAGTGGTGTACACGTATCAAATATAAGGTAGGACGCCTCGTATATACCCTTTGTTCACACAATGAGAGCGGTAATTCATTAGGTCGCTCAGGAATGGCAATAAAAACGCACTTACCGTTGGCACTCTGACATTCTCTTGCATACATTGAGCCAACAGTAAGCAAATCACCGCTGTCCAAAAGCTTGCTACGGTTTTTCCGTAGTATGCCTTCCTATAGCGAAGACATGAAAACCACGTGGAGATGGATTGAGCTCTTCACAATTTTCAATTATGGAGCAAGAGTTCATTTGCAAAGTAATCCAGATCCCAGATGGTGCATGCTACTTAGGCGCCTATAACAACCACCCTGTTTTAGGTGAGAAATGCGTTTTCCTTGGGAATGACCATGTGTTTGGCTATAAACCCATTGCAAACAGTAAAATGGCTCAACATCTGGTCTTTAATGACCTGTATTCAATCGACGCGTCGGTATTGTTGGGCAAAAAGAAGGATGTCGCTGTCTTTAAGCTGTTCTTCGGTTCACGAAACTGGGTTAAGGAACTCATCTCCGTTATCAAACGGTCAGCAGGTCATAAGAAAAGGGGCGAGTTTGTGTGCCTGACACAGCCGTTCGATATTGAATATGCTGCACGCTTGCGAGTTGAAAAGCTGCTGACCGAGAAAGGCATGGTTTTTCGCTGGTACAAATTGGAGCCTGGGGTTGATGACTTTGTTGAGCTTCTTTTTTCAAGTAGTGAACGTCGCCTAAACACCTTCCCGAGCCCTCTGCTCACACGCACCGTCTTATATGAGTCGGACGACGTTCTGATTACAACCGGGCGTGTTGAGGGACGTCACTACGATAGGCCCTGGGGGACTGTGATTACAACTCGCCCTCTGTTATCACCTACGTGCGATGTGTTATACTGCCAAACAGATGATTACAGGCTGTATTATACCCTGGAAAAGACTTGTCGGGTACTTTACATTGAGGTCATAGAGACCCAACGGACCCGTGAGTATGGCGGCCTGTTTATGGAAACAATGGCCAGTCTAGCCATGCGTGAAGGGGTAAAGCTCGTAGGGGACGGTAAGGTGGTGCGGGCAATCAACAAAATAGTCAACCTTAGGCGAGGGATGCTCCTATTGGCGAGCTCCCGTATCGGTGCTAGGATCACAAAGCCACTCCAGATGGCCGTAGCCGAATTTCTATGCGAGTAAAAATTATGAAATCATAATTTTATTTATAGACAGCATAAAAAAATTATGAATTCATAATTTTACTTATAGACACCATAAAAAATTATGAAATCATAATTTTACTTACGAAAGGCTACAGAGGGAGGCAGGGCATGAGGCTACTCCTTAGAATAGGTTGGCGCAAAACAAGATTGATTCACAATTTGAAGAATGGAGGAACCTATGTTAAAACCAAATGATGGGCGATTTGTAATTTTCCCAATTTCCCACCAGGACATCTGGGAGATGTACAAGAAAGCGGTAACCTGCTTTTGGACGGCAGAAGAAATCGATCTCTCCCATGACATGACCGATTGGGAGAAGCTAAACGATGGCGAGAAGCATTTCATCTCGCATGTGTTAGCGTTCTTTGCGGCCAGTGATGGGATTGTGACGGAGAACTTAGCGTTGAATTTTGCGGCGGAAGTTCAGTTGCCCGAAGCGAGGTTTTTTTATGGCTTCCAGACAGCGATAGAGAACGTGCATAGCGAGGTCTATTCGCAGTTGATCGACACATATGTTAAGGATGTGAGCGAAAAACATAAGCTGTTCAACGCGATCGAGACGCTCCCTTGTGTAGGGGCGAAGGCAGCATGGGCTATGAAGTACATGGAAAAAAAGCTCCCGTTTAGCAACAGACTCGTAGCCTTCGCATGTGTTGAGGGGATTCACTTCAGCAGCTCATTTTGTGCCATTTTTTGGGTCAAAAAGCGAGGTTTAATGCCTGGTTTGTGCTTTGCAAACGAGTTAATTGCTCGTGATGAGGGTTTACACTGCGACTTTGCCTGCTTGCTGTTTAAAAAGTTGCTGTGGAAACCCTCTTCCTCGGAGGTGTATGCTATCATTCGTAGCGCGGTCGATATTGAGCTCTCGTTCACTCGCGAAGCTATCCCATGCTCTCTCTTAGGGATTAATGCAGAGGAGATGGCGCTCTACGTAAAGTTCTGCGCGGACCGCTTGCTGGTCTCCCTGGGCTACGAACGCATATACAAAACAAGCAATCCGTTTACTTGGATGACGTTGCTCAGCATAGACGGCAAGACGAACTTCTTTGAGCGAAGGGTTGGTGAGTACAGCAGATCAGCGGTGTCGTTGACGGCGCCCTTGGAAAAGGATGAGGATTTCTGATATACGTTAACCATTAATTGCCCTGCTCTCCAACAATCTCGCCTTTAGGTAGCATCTGCGAAGCATGGCACCCTTCATCTTGCGCTTCTTGGCCCCAAGGTGCATTTGGCGGGCACCCAGCATCATCAACGTGAGTTGCACCTCTGAATACATGTTTGTGAAATTGTGAGCACGTATGTTCCACCCTCATCCTCACAATTCATTTGCAAATCATATATGCAACAAAAAAGCAAACGTGTGAGGCTGATGACAGAGCTGCCCGTCTTAGGCAGTGGGGCCTATGGGAAGGTGGTAACAGGGTTACACAGGGGCGTCCCTTGTGCAATTAAGTTGATAAAGAAGACCGATAACGAAGTATACCGCAAGTCCCTAGAGAGGGAGGTTGAAGCGCTCAAGTCGATCAAGGACCCTAACGTAATTGTAATGTTGGGATCAGCTAGGCACCCCCGTTGGCAGATCAAACTGCAGCTGTGCTCTCAGCTGACGTTTGAGCATCTGATCAGCGGTGAAGTGCTCCCCGCAAGCGTGATACTTGACTACGGGCGGCAATTGACTGGGGGGTTAGCGGCAATCCATAGTGCAGGCTTCATGCACCGTGATATCAAACCAATAAACATCCTTGTTGCACTCGATGGGGGATTACGAATTGCTGATTTCGGGATGGCGCGGAAGGCTGATGAGAAATGTCAGACCCAAGACGTCTGCACGCACAACTACAAGGCCCCTGAGCTATTACTTGGCAAAATATACTCGTATGGGATTGACATCTGGGCTATGGGACAGGTGTTACTTAGCACCATCGGGGCAAACATAGATACCCGAGTGGAGTACAATGACTTGTATGCGGCTCAAGTCATGCAACAGGATGAGCTAAACGCTATCGATGACGGGTACCCTTTGAAAACCCTGTGTAAGGGGATGCTTAAATTGGAGCCGAAAGAGCGTTATACGGCAAGGGTCTGCTACGAGGCATTACGTAAGTAAGAATTATTGCAACCTCTCCTCGAGCACCTCTATTTCGTGATCAAGGACGGCAAGGATATCTTCCCCTCGGCTCTTTTCGGATACAGATGTCCCCGCAAAGTAGCCGTCTCCGTCTATCACCCCAATTTTCCTAAGGTGTTTACGGGCGCAATCAACATACCACCCCTTGGGGTACGCAGAAAAGTCAATCGTAAAATAGGGCTCGAGTCTTGAATTCAACTCACTCAAGTACTCCTCGTGGTCCAACTCCCGCCAGATGACACTGCTCGGCACGGAAACTAGATGTCGGAAAACAAGTAAATGCATTAGAGTGGTTGCGTCGGCATAACTCCCTCGGTATTGAGGGTTTCTGACGCAAACCTTCTTGTACTTGGCCGTAGACGATAGCCCATTAACGGCACGGTACACATCTTTGGCCCAAGAATGAGCGAGTAGCGAGGACGGGGGGTGCTTGTATTCATCGTCAAAGAGCTTCTCCCAGGCGTCTAAACTCAAAGAGGTCAAATCACTGAGAACGGAGTAGCCCAGCCCAGCCAGCATTGCAAACACTGGCCCAGCCTTGGTGAGAGCTACGCTGCTGCTCATGACCCCCTCTAGTTGAGCGTATAGCGTCCCATCAAGTGGTTCGGAGACTTCCTCATGCCCTCCGTAATCCTCCTCGTGGCCCACCTCGTACTCCTCGTGACCTCCCTCGTGCTCCTCCTCGTGACCTCCCTCTTCCTCTTTGCGGTAGGCATAGACATCCCCGGGGTCTACCTTGGTATACTTCACCTTGCTCCGCCCCCCGTAGGCAATTTTGTAGCGCCCTTTGTCATCGCCACAGAAGAGCCCGCGGTAGAAGAGGCCATCCTTCCCTTTGTACACGACCTCTTCTTGAGGGTGTGGATTAGCGTGGAAGAAGGGCTGAGTGGTATCCAGAGCCCTCCCGTCAAAGGCTTGTTTTGCTGTCATCCGACCATACTCGCATTCATTTAACCAAGAATTGAGCTCCATTTCAGATGTGGACATTAGGAGAAAAGAAATTACGAGAGAGCGTATTTAACCCTCGACCAACTGAGCGAGCAGACCCCTGTGATATATATTCATTAAAGATTACGCGTGGCTTCTTTTTTGTACATGGTTGTACAAGGAGAGCAGCTGTGCCTCTGTGGCGTAGGTTAATGCGAACACCCAGACATCCCCTTGCCTCCAGACATCGTCAAAGGCGCTACATTCGATCAATACATCAAGGTACTCTGTGCCCTTCGTACAGCTCATTGCGGTCATTAGAACCTCATTAGGGCGCTCAACGCACACGTCAGTAAGGAGAAGGAGGTCAAGGAGGGAAGAGAGAGTTTCTTGCGTGCATTTGTCGTTCATCGCATCAATAATAGTGGAACTTAAGTCATCCTCACACATTTTTACAATTAAATGGACAAGAAGTTTGTGTGCACATTCGAGGGTTGCGGGGCGAGCTTCCCGCACCATTCCAATTTAGTAGTGCACGTTAAGGGGAAGCACGAAAAACTCCGCCCTTTCGCATGCCAACACCCAGACTGTGGCCGCAAATTTCTTTTTGCCTCAAACCTGAGGGTCCATGAACGTATCCATAGCGGTGAGAGGCCATACAGTTGCGGGGTTTGTGGTAAGGCATTCATTCAGAGAGGTCAAGCCAAACTCCATGAGAGCAAGCACGCTGTCGAAGTAGTCAAGCCCCAATACGTCCCCTCCGACGGACTCCGAGAGCATCTGGATGATCGAGAACGGGCTATGCTTGAGAAGGTGCGGAATATGATCGAGAGTGCACAGTTAAAGTTATAATACGTTGATATACAGCTTCCCCTCGCATACAAAGACCGCAGAGTCAGCACATCCGCCTGCCAACAGATACTTTGCTAGAGAAGAGGACATGCTCTCGATCTCGTACCTAAGCGCATCCCTCCCCTTGTACGTCATGATGGCCCGGGGGGAGGACTCAATTACACGAGAGGCGTGCTGATGGATGTCACGCCACTTAGGGTCAGTCTTTGGACAACAGCACGGGGCAGTAGCAGGGAAAACTAGTGGTGCCTCCTCCGTCTTCGCAACCCCCACAAAATCGCCATCCTGGACTAGCATCTCGCCATCGGAGATCTCCGAGATCTTGACTGAGACAGGACCTAGCCGTTGACGCTTCCTTTGAGCAAATAAACTATGCATATTGTTAGGGAAATTATAGCGATGTCCAGGATTAAGAGGAATCCGGGTTGTCCCCGTTTTTTGTGCCGCTTCACTACAATAAAGCCTGTGTGTTCGTCTTCGAACAGAACCTCAGAGGGGTCACCGCGGAACTCGCGTACGAAATCACAATTCTCTAAAATGGAACTATGGGACAACAGGGTCATTGTACAAGAGAAGAGACTAAATTCAACGCTGATATGTGATCTCCCGCCTTCTAAAAGGGTAAAGAGACCCCCAGCAAAAAGACAACCTTCACAGCCCCTCCCACTTGAAGAGACCTATTACCAGCGGAATGAGAGGGCTAGGGGTATTGAATTTGAGGAAGAGGGTCATGTCTACAGGCTTGGTGGTGATGACGGCCTGAACAGCTCAGCAAGCTCTCTGCTTGCAATCTGGAGGAAATGGGGAGGGGGCATTGGCGGGCTGAAAGAGGCTATATCAGACGTAAAGGACTCCTCATGGGCTGGTGGGTACCAGTTTAGGAATACGCACGTGGCGATAAGCGACACCTTGGTAAGGTACCTCAACCTCTTGGCAGCCTCCCCGATGGTCTTCAGCTCTTACCGCGAGCGCGCTCAATTCCTGAATGGGCTGCAGGAGGGCACGCCTAAGGACTTCTACGGGTTTGTACCATCTAGCTTGTTCGAGTCCCTTGAGTTGCACTACACACAGGGCGGTGCCTTTTGGCGGGAAGGGGACCACGAGAGCGACATCCACCTCTTCGCACGCATGGTCTCGCGCGTAGATGAGCTAAACGACAAGGAACTCTGTGAGGCACTGAAACAGACTGGGTGCACAGAGCCGTTGTCGGGCGAAGAGGTAGCGTGGTTATACGGACTTGCAGCGGACTGTGGTACAGCACTTCACAAGTACTTGGAGGAACGGCAGCAAGGAAAGAAAATATCTGAGGTGACGGTACAGTTGCGAGAAAAGGAGGACTATGAACAGTGCGAAAGGTACTTGGCAGAAGTAGAGGGTTTTGAGGTTGAGCTGGAAAGACGAGGGTGCTGTGAGATAGCGCGCCTTTGCGGATCTATAGACTGCCTCATCCGTTATCCCTCTGGGGGCGTGGAGATTGTAGATTACAAGCGGTCAAAAGGACTACTAGCATTCGCGCCTGGAGGGCTGGTGAGTCTGAAGGACCTGCCACTTAGCCACACGCTTGTTGCTTATGCAATTCAGATGGCCGCGTACCACAAGATCTTGCGGAGCGAGGGCGAGACCCCTATTGATGTTGCAAGGCTAGTCGTTTTTCACCCCTTGCAGGAGAGCTATTTCAATATCTCTTTGGACCTCACCGAGAAGCTAAAATACGACGACAAAGCCTTCTTCAAAGGACTGGGAATAAAAAAGTATGGCGAGATGGCCCGTTCTTTGAGCCCCTTGGAGGTTGTTGAATTAATATGCCAAGAGTTGGAGAGAGAGATCACAAATGGGGCTTAGAGACGGGATATTCCCTGGATGGGGGAGGGAGGGGGTTGAGTTCTTTATTTTTCAAACACCTGTTTTAATCGCAAAGCTTGTATGCTATACGCTAGCTTTCCCATTCTACTGGATGCGGTACCGAAACGCCACTGTGGCAGACACGGACGTCTTCAATCTCTGCACCAACAGCTCACTGGTGCTCTTTGTTAGCAAAACGAATATGGGGTACGTGTATAAATCAGACCCATCTCGTACACCAGGCTTCCCTCCGCTGGAGGTTCATTTCACACGAAATGGCCAGCGGATAGGGACATCCCCTAGCAACGAAGAAGCCCTCTCTTTGATGCAGAACATCCTTATGACATGGGTCCATACCTGCATGCATCTAGCCGCTGAGGGTTGTGCGCAAGAGATAAGGGAGAGGGGTGTCATTGAGCTCGAGGCAAGTTCCAAATTCGTATTTTCTTTGCATGATGGGCTGGTGAGAGGTCCTTTTTCTCCAGCAAGCAACATTTCACCGTTCTACTGCCTTGGCAACAGCTCAGCAGGGAAGGTACTGTCAGGCGTTAGTACACATCCAGTCCCTCATCACAGCACTGGCGTCCCTGAGCTACCCTATTATCGTTTCCTGATGGGGATGAGGAAATTAGTAGGCGAACTAGTTGACTATTATGAGCTCAACGTAGGGAAAGAGGGGTTGTTCCTGCTATTAGCACACGGGGTCGACCACATTTCAACCTTCGAGCAACTAAAGGGGCTCCCGTTTGTCTCGGTTGACAACAGCGGAAGTTTGCATTCCCGTTGGCAATTTTACTGCTTCACGTACATGTGGACGCAGTACTGGGACAACCCTTTGTCGTCGCAGCTGCTGAAGAATAGAAGAGAGGGCGTATTTTACAAGTCTCTATATGAGGGGCTTATTGCTATAGATGAGGGGTTTGCAAACAAGGTAGTAATATCATGCTGTTTTTAAGCAAGTATTAGACAAAATTTGAATTCTCGAACTATTATAACCATACCTGCCCATGTATTTAGAGTACCCAATCGTACCTCCGCTCAAAGAGGACACGTGCGTTGTCTTGGCGTCCTTTTATTCCAGTAACCAAACCACGGTATGTAACTCTAGGATTGCTAAAGTACGGTATCCTTGGACGCCCAATCTGCCCTCCCATGACGGTTTGTGTATAATTGACCCGTTCGAGAATGCGGGCAAAGTTGTAAGGGAATCGACCTGGGGGCCCGTGGGTCTCCGCATCTGAGCCGGCACCCATCAAGAACCCCAGTTGCCTAACGAAGAGCAGAGGGTCGCACTTTGCGCTGGCCACGATGTACATACACGAACCGCGTTGACAGTCATTTGTCGTAATTCCACACCCTCTAATGCTGTCACTGAGGTATACAAGGATGTGCCCAGGCTCCCTTGGGATTCGTTTAACGGCCTCAAGTAGCCTATCAGGGTCACTCTGATCGGGGGTTCTAGAGAGGCGCACTTTTTGCAGGTCTAATGATATTGGGATTTGGGAGTTCCTTAGGACTTGGTTGGCGACCTCGACAAACTGCACAGAGAGTGCCCGTCCTCCCTCGTTTATCTCAAAGGTCATAGGGATGACAGCACGCAAAAGACAGGGAGCTGAGGCGACGTTACAACCCAAGACAGCATCCTTACACCTCCCATTTTGCTTGCAGCAAACATCCATTGAGACCAGACGCCCACGTGAGCAGAGCGGGTCTTGAGCATTTACAAATACAAAGAGGAGCAGGAGAAAAACAAGCATGGGGATGTCAGAGAGTACGCTATGTGTGCGGTGTCAAGAGCATGCATCAAAATTAAAAAAAACCTCCCGAGAGATCGAGAGAGCCCTCCGTATGGCAGAGGAGGAGGTCAGAGAATTAGAGCAAATAAACACGTCGTTTTCTGCTAAACGAAGAGAAATCAGGGACAAATACATCGCAGAGATGCAAGAAGCCCTGTTGAAAGTCGACCACCTGCACCTCACATTCAAAAAACTAGCGATCCAAGCGCAGAGTGCAACCACCCTAGCACGTGAAGGGCGCTTAGTAAAGCAGATGGAAGAGGTCTTAATAGAGTTGGACCGAGCTGAATTCCGTATAGATGAGCTAGTTGTAGCCTCCGACGGAGGGGTTAGAACGCTGGAAGTACGTATGGATCGCCTATTAAACAGCTAAAATGTTACACAACCAAGTCCTTGATATCCCTCCTTGTATTCATGTAGCAGCTAACGATATCTACAAGGCCGGGTGTTTTTGTTGTTAATGGACGGAACGAATTTTGAAAATCAATTGCCTCGCTATCAACAGCCTCCGAGACTTCTTGAGTGGTGTCAATCAGCGTCCCTACATCGAGAACCAGTCGATCAAGAATGGTAGAGACGCCTTCATATTTCAACGAAGAGACGAGTGAGACGATATCGTTGACGTGCGTGGCCAGATCAATAGTCTCGTAGTGGCTCATACACTTCTCATGTGCTTGTGTCAACCTGTTCTCTAGGTGGTTCAAGCGGTCTAGCTTTTGCTGCTTCTCCTGTATTTTTGTCCGCAAAATATTGAGTTCGGCGAGGACATCCCTATGTGTTTTACTCAGTCGATTAAGCACTTCCTGAGGCTGCGGTAACGTATTCCTTGCCTTTGCATGAGCCATAAGGTCTAGCGTAACGTTATTAATTGCTGTTGATAGGGCGATATCACGTGCACTTTGGTCTAGCAACATCTGGTCTAGGTCACGCGAAGTCTGCGATACCTTATCGCCATTGACCTTGAGGGCTGATGCGAAGGAATCACAAAGCATCCTGAGGTCGCGTGTGGCTTTGTAAACCCTGTAGGTCTGTCGATTCGCGACGAACCAGAACGCGAGAACACAAATCTCCATGAAACTAAGTAAGAGCGACGTAATTTTTGGCATCCTCGTGATATGTGGAATTGCCTGTGTTGTGGCATTAAGCATCGTAATTTCTCTCCAGCCTGGTACGAGCATATCTAATGTTCAAATAACTACAACGACGGCCTCTCCTAGCTCATTTCCATCTCATGCCCCCTCAAAAAGACCAACACAAACGCCATCGAGATTCCCCTCGTCAGTGCCAACTGGGTATGGTGTAATTCACCCAACATCCTCTCCAACGGCTTCCCCTACGGGGACACAGGCGCCTGTTAGCTTTGCTAGAGCGGAGGTGGACCAAACGGGGATTGGACTAGGCATAACAATTCCCCTTTTGCTCGTAGGGGCGGTGCTCCTAACGGCCCTATACGTGAGGCGAAACAGGAAGCGCCCACAGGTTCCACAAGGACGCACATTGTACACTATTACACGGCGTGCTCAGGGAACAATAGAGGTCGTGGGGTCTGAGGAAGAGCTCGCCGAGGCTGTAGGTGTGGTCGAAGCACACAGTTTTCTGAGGCTCGGAGTACAACCCATGGGTGGATCTATTCACATTCAGACTGAGCGAGTATAAAAGAACACAAATTATAAAAAGCATGAGTTTTCCCTCTGAGACAACAACCGAGATTAGCGGAAAGGATGGAGCTAGGGCTATCTTGAATCTCGTTCGTTCGTTAGGAACTGAGATCCGACAAAACGGGGGGTCGCACTTGGGCTCGTCTATGGACACCTACAGCGATTTTTTCAAACTCGTACAGAGGGTAATGGTAGGTATCAATCGCCAGAATTTATGGTATATCCTTCAGGATGTTATGCCATTGGAGATCACTACGGCAAAATCCGTTGAAGTTGAGGTAACTAATCATGCGTCCCGTGGACGTATGCGCCCAGTGGCTGAGGGTGGCTTCGCCCTTCAGATGCCCCATACCATAGAGAACCGAAGGGTCACTCTGGAAGCTGTTGGCGAGTTCGATACGATCTCTCTTAATCTCCTAGCGACCCCTGAGGGACAGGCCCAATTAACGGCTACGCTAATGATTATGGCAAGGACGTTCTACATGCAGACCCTACCTTTATATGCCTTCCGTGCGATTATGCGTGAGGCTTTAGACAGTCTTGGGTTAGTTCGCGTGGTGCGGAAGGAGGAGTACCTTATGGCCGTGCGATCGTTTATCGAGGACTACGCATGCTGTAATAAGGCTGAGACTGGCTTTGCGAGTATGGTGAAACGTGCCAAATTAGATATGCGAAAAAAAAATGGGTCGGTCGAGCCGAAGTACGTGATCTGTCCTCACGAGAAGATCGATATCCTCCTCCAGAGGTCGGCACGATATGGGACTCACCAGGGTGGTGGGGAGGCTGGGGCAAAACGAGGATACGGTGGGCTTGTAGACCTTGAATTCGATGGGGTAAAGGTAGGGATGGCCCCTCAAGGGACCGAGGAGGAGTGGAGTCGCGAGATTACGACGGGGACGTACGTTCCTATTGTGCGTCGACTAGGTATGCCAGCCCCTGCAGCAGGTGCACCTCCACCGGTTGATTACGACGTGCGAGTGCGAAGGTATAACGGCGACAATGGTACGTACGAGACGGTTAGCTTGTCTGAAGCGTTCAAGAACTCTGGACTTTTTGAATCCTTCGAGGGACGATGGCGATTAAAAACGGCAAGTGCCCAGCCTGGAGACTCTAGGTATGGTGTTGGACAGATGTTTGACCCACAAAATCCAAACCCGCCGTCTCCGTTCGTCGAAAATTTAGGTGGACGTTGGGTACTAATGTCTTTCGTGGATGCGCCGGCGATCCCACCCATCCCTGCAGCTGATGTGGGGCGGTTCCCACCTCCTCCTGCAGCGGCTGGGGCAGCATTACCTCCTGGATCCGGGTGGCATGCAATCCAGTACTGGTTATGCCCACACGGAAACTGGCCTGGGCTTAGTGCTATCGCCTTCAGCCCTTTGTATCGCCAAAGGATGTCACCAGCAATTCTTGTCGCTGAGGGTCTGGGGAAGACTTTCCAATCGGAAGAGGTGCTCTGTCAATCTAACAACCCGCAAACGATGACACATGGGATCGGGTTCCGTGCCCACTGTGGCGCGTTGGTGACCGATCCTGAGAAGATCCGCGTCGTTTGGGACTGTTTTTACGACGGTTCAGTACGAGGGGCTGACAGTCGACCGGTGACTGATCGACTTTATTACCCAAGCGTTGAATGGAAGCACGACCTGTCTCGAGGCTCGATTTTCTATGCGGTCTTCCCCTCTCTGAATGGCTATTCAGGGATGTTGCAGGCCTCCTGGGTAGACGACAAGCCTCTAATCCACATCAGAGGACAAAACCCCTTCGACAACAGCGAGATCGAAGAGTACCCATCGTCTAGGTATACGGCTGCGTATTGGGGGTGGGACACTATTCAAAATACGGCGGTCGTCGCAGATTCAAAGTCTAATATTGCCCCATTTTGCTGCCTTGGCTCGTATAAGTATATGCTTGAGAGCGGCCAGGAGGTGCACGTGAATGGTTTGTCTCACCACGGGCCTAAGGAGGACGAGAAGGGAGCTGAGGTTCGCCGTTATGGGATGGCAGTAGTTTAAAATATCACAATAGAATGTGGCTTGTTGGCAAAATACACGATATTCCAAAGTCTCCAGGTCTAATTCGAGGACCAGAGATATGCAGTGATGAGGCAGAGCTGTTTTTTAGTGGACTACAAGGGAAACCTGTGTACTTTGAGCATGACGAGAGGAAGGAGATCGGAAAGGTCCTAGAGGTATGGTCATCTGAGGCGTTTGGTGGTCAAATATTAGCATCGTTGCTACTGCATGATGCCTCTGTTTATAGTGGGCTTGCTGAATTATTAAACAATGGGCTCTCTATTGGACAACAAGCTGTATTTGATAAGGAAACTGGGGTAAGACTGGGCTCATCGACCCCAGTTGAGATCTCTGTTGTGCGTAAAGGAGCTGTACCAGGAAGTCGCGTGATTGCCTTTGGGTATCTGAACAAGGCATGCGTATCACAATCTGGGATTTTAGCTATGGAGACTCAAATTGCGCAAGTTGCGAAAACCGTAGCAGAGAGTATGGCGATTGACGAGCTTGAGGCCTTACGTAGGGACGCCGAGGAGTATAGGCGGATGAAACGAGAGAGAGAGATTGCTTTGAACGCAGATGGTTTAAAGTACATCGAAGCGTTAAAGGAGTTGGGGCTATTGACACCAGAGATGGTAGCTGATTTTGAGATGGCGATCAAACAGGGCGCCTTACCTACCCTTGTATCCATTCTCAGGGTGACAGCTAGCCAGGCAAAGGAATTCACCGAACTGACTGCGAAGTTTGCTAAGACGGAGGCTGAGCTAAAGGAGAAGCTCGCGAAACCTGCCCCAGAGGTCGTATTTGAAAAGAAGGAGGATGACGATACGTCGGGATTTCTTAAGCGCCTCCGCCAAGAAACCCTCGGGACAAAACGAGTAAAAGCTGATGTCCCAGAGGACGTTCTGTTGAAGGATGTGTTGCGAAGGATTGAGTTTTAATCAATATATTACGCAATAAACTTAATGAACAGTGCACTTAGACAAGCCCCAACGGCTAGTTTTGGATAGCTAATTTCGTAATTTAATAGCTCCCCTAAAGCATGTCTTGTCCATAAGTACGCGAAACTTTTTGGAGGATGCAAGACGCTATTTGCGCATGTGGTAGGGTATCGTGCACTGTAGTGAGGCATTAAACAGTCTTGGTACCGATATATCTCCTCTTGGTAAAGCGAGCTTGCAAGTAAATATGTGTGTTGAAAGCTGGAGAAGAGGGAGAGGGAAAGCAACAAAATAATAGTAAAGTACGCCCACTTCATTGATACCCCCTGCAGATTGTGGCATGTCTGATACCATTGGTCTCCTCCCACCATGAGACGATATCAAACTCTGTAAGTGACCTTTCCAGGAGCGAAAAGTGGTAAGGACATAGCATATAGTCATCTATCTTGTCGACACCAAGGGAGAGGGTCCTATCGAATATCTCATGTAGCTTTCCTCGTAGGTCAAAAGCAAAATAGCATGACGTCTTTGAGAAAGTAGGGTCTTGAGGGATACATTCTGACAAGGAGAAAAGAGAGGGAGGTAATGCAGGTGGAGGCTCCATAGTTATCTTCTGGGTCAATTTCTCATTAAGGGTAGTCAATTTTTGCTGTAGATTATCAGGGGTAACGAAGTTCAGCTGAAAAAGGAGCTCTGCTTGAACGACTTCCAGTTTAGACGACAGACCGTCTTGTCCAGATTTAAAAATGGGTAACAGCGAGTCGAGTGCAGAAATAACAACAGCTTGCTGTCCTTCGCTAAAGTATTTCACCTTTGGAGCGATCTGAGCTTCTCGAGCAGAAATCTGCTCACTGAGTCCATATATATCTAGCTGCAACCTGTCCCGCTTGACCTCTAAATCAGCCTTCCTCGAGGAGAGCTCGTTTATCCTTTTATTATTGGCTAAGGTGGTCTGTTCAAATGCTTTTTGTAATGAGGTGGCCTTTGCAAGGAGGTTTGCGACAGGTTCTGGGAAAATATCAGGCTGTTGCGGAGCACCTTCCTCTAAAAGCATCAGATCAGAATTCCTCCTCTGTACCTCCTCTTCCCCCTCCTCTAGGTCCATAGGTGAAAAAATATAGCCCGCCTTTAAATTCTAGTGAATGTGAGAGTCGGTATTCAAGACCCCTTGAAATCTCCAGGTAGTGACGCCGGCAGCATATGAACGAATTCTGAAGGTTAGCCTTGAATTGACCTAGGATATCCGATGCGTCATAGCAAAACATCCCATTGGTACACTGTTGTAATGCCTCGTCTCGCTCAGATTCTGATAACCTAGGACAAAAAATAGGGATTTCTCGGAGGGGGTGTCTCTTTTTTGCCTGGAGAGCACAAAACACCCTAGTAACGTTCCAGCCTGTGTGAACAAGTGGTAAGGCTGACTCTATCACACCCCCAGGGATATCCCCCCCAAATTGCATATATGGAGGTAACGGGGGTTGTTTAAGCAACTTTGCTGTGCTCGGATCAGGGGCAAACCCATCAGGAGGGCGCTCTGGGAGGGATTTTAGATTTGCCCTCAGCGCGTCAAGAGTGGACTCAAGTCGGTTGATCTCAAATGAGAGCTGCTTTACTTCCCCCTCTAATGCAGCAACCCGCTCATCCCCTGCTAAAACACGCTCTTCTTCAAGACTTTGTAGTTTCTCAGCAGCTTGTCCTATACGGATATCAGGGGTTGATAGCTCAGAAAGTCGTAGTAATAATTTCCGAAAGGACTTCAGTCGATCAAGAGGTGTAAGAGTAGCCATATACTCGGCAACTAGACGTCGGGTCAGGGGATCACTACTATCTTTCACGCGATCAATCAGGAAACTAAACAATTCATCGTACCTCTTAAACGAACCAGTGTTTTCAGATAACTGCCTGGTCAGATTCTTGATCTCAGCATCTTTCAGGGCGACGTCCTTTCCCACAGCCTCTCTGACTTCCTCATCATCTCCTTTTTGCATCAATTCTAACAGTTTTGCATTCAACTCGGCACCCTCATTTAAACGTGCTTGTAGCTCTCCGATAATACCATTGGCACTACCAAGCGCCGAGACCAAAGAATCCCTGTCACCAATAAGCTTTGCAATCTCTTCAACTTGGCCTTCTTTACTCATTTCTTCCTGTAGTGCAACGAGTTCCGTCCCCAAGCGTTCTACTTCAACACCTAACCTTGGTACTTGCTGAATTTCAGCTTTTAGCTGGTTTATTAGACCATTTACTTCAAGAGCCACCCTAGAAAACAGTTGTGGGACAGCAGAACCTTCCATATTTAGAGGGTTTGTATAACCAGCTAACATAGAACGTGCTCGTTCAAATTCGCCAGCCAAGATTGCCCCTCGTATATTGTCGAACAACGCTTGATCAATGACCGCGTTGGTGTCGCGCAATGCCTTTACCCCTTCAAAAAGAACTGCTACATTAGGATCTTTTGCAACCAATGCCAGTTCCTCAATTTGCCGTTTAGCAACATCAATAACTCCTTGCTCGCGATTATCGATAGCGCGATGAGCATAATCAATGATAGCAGGGAGCCTTAGAGCCACTAGCGGGTTCGCCCGATTTAAGGATAAGCTATCTGAATACTCCTGCAGAGCTTGATCAATATCTTTTGGTTCGGTTCCCACTAGTAGGTCAAGCATAAATCGTGCAGCCTGTTCAGCATCCCCTCTCTTTGCCGTGGTATATATATCATCAACGATCGCTGGATCATAACCTCTCCGCTTTAAATCATCCAAAAATTGTAGTGTCTTCCCCTCGCTATCTAATTCAGAGATCCTATTATAAGCTACCTGTAACCGATAAAGCTTAATTTTCGCCACACTCAATTGAATAATCGCACCAGTTTTAGGATCAATAGAATCTAAAAGGATGTTCTGAATGGCTTGGATAATGAGGGGGCTGTTAGATTTTTTTAAAATTTCGGTGACTGTGGCAAATAGCTCGAAATATAGAGCATGCTGCCCATCAATAAATTCTGGGGAAGCTCTTTCTTTTAAGATGGTCTCTATCAAACGCCCCAAATTTTGCTGAATGAAGAGATTCGAGTTTTCAGGGAAAACTTGAAACAAAAAAAAAAGCTTTTCCATACTCTCATATGGAGGCATATCATAACCTCTAAAGAATGTTCTTAGATCAGATACATGCTCATCATAACGAAAAAAGCTGTTTCCTGCTAAATAGCCTTCTATATGTCTAAAAAAAGTTTCTTCATCCATGTTTTGGTTTGTGAGCTTGGACCCTGAGTCTCGTGCATGCAAAATCTCGGTCGCAGTGTTTCGGGGTCGTTCCACCTTTAGCTAGCAGGTACAGACATAGCTGTAAAGCCTCAATAGCATCGGGATGACCCTTAAAGTGGCGTTTACAGAGGGACAGGAGAGCGTGCGACATACAGTCAGCCTTCCACGAATTGCTCTTCCTTTGCTTGTAATCAGTAGCCCCACTCTGGAAATAGGCGCGCACAGACTTTGGATTCACAATGAAGACGGGGACATTAGGGGTGAGATGACATCGGACAGCCATTTCTATGTATGCGGCAACCTGTAAAATGTCACGTGTACCTACTATAGGTTGACGCTCAACGCCTACAAAAAGTACTGAGCGCCATAGATTAGGGACCTTTGTGACTTGAGGGAGCGAATCAATAAACTGCTTTACGAGGACACCAAAATCCTCATAGCCCAGCTCGTGTTTTTTACTGTTAAAACGTGTAATGTCTGCCAGGAACAAGTCCGATATCAGAGAACTCGTGTCCATTAAACACACTCCCAAGTTTGCATACCCAGGGTCGAAGCCGAGGACGTACATTCTTTTTATGAGAAGAATATTCGCAGGTCAGCTTGCTTTGACCTCTTGGTCTCCCTCTCCACACTCACTGCACCCTCCATCACGCGTTTCTGGGCCCCCCCTTGCACAATAAATCCATCCATCCCACCCTTCCCGCACCTCGGAACTTGCTTCAACTTGAAAATTCCCATGGAGTGATTCTTTATTAACTGGGTAATCTCGCAATCTACAAGCATCTGGCACGTCACAACCAAGCTTTGGGCAAGCGAGTCAGCATACATGCGAGGGTTATAATTATACCCGTCCTTCAGGTAAATTTCCTTAGCGACCACGAACGGAGCAACCTTCTTCTGATCTTCTTTGCACACGTTGACATTCGCGAATAAATAGCTGATTCTATCACCCGTAACGACCTCGTGGCCTTCGAACATTAGCTGTAACGCCGCTTTCACGTGAGGTAGAGCAGATGTGTATTCAATTGGGAGTCTAGTTAGGGCCTTGGTGAAGGTCAAATCGCTCACAGAAGCCCTTCCACTACAAATTCTTGCACCACGTCGCATTAGGTACCTCCTGACCTCAGAGGGTGGTAAATTACGTACCAGCGCCATGTCGAACACGGCATTAATTGTCTTGGAGACGTATCCGCAAAGTGATCGGTTATCTAGACCACTAGTCTTCAACTTCTCAATGGTCCCGTCACTGTTTCGTAAAATTTTCACGTATTTTTTCTTGGCAAGAAGGAGGGTTGGTAAGGACAGGTTCTCGAAGGCCATCTCAAGGCTGCCAGTCAATGATTTATTGATCCTTTTTTTTATCTTCTCAGCCATTTCAAATCCCAAGGCGACATCCTTGACTCCATTCAATCTCACAAACAGAGAGTCGGTGTCACCGTAGGCAATGCTTGCATTGAACTCCGATGTCACCAATTCTTCGACTCGACGGATCGACTCCTGCCCAAATGCAGTGATAGAGCTGGCGACAGGGAAGCTACAGATAGGGGAAGTTGCAGCTCCAAATCCACCATACAAGCCATTTGCTAGCAATTTGACTTCGTTTTCAAAGGCCTTCAACGCCCTAAACTCATCACTCCCTTCTTGGTATTGTTTTAACTTCTCCTTGATTTTTTTCCTTTCTGAAATCAGGTACTCGTACGCTGCAGGGAGAACGCCTCCTACATCTTTCCTGAAGTGAAATCTGAAGACGGTCTCCCCGTTTTTTTGAGGTAGTTTCCCAGCGATCAGAGTTGAAGGGCAGATGTTCTCAGTACGTGCTTGATTAGGGTACAAACTCGCGAAATCAAAAGTGGCTAGACAGTCGGTCACCAATCCTGGCTTGGGCGTAAACACATAAGCCCCAGCATACTTCTCCTTCTTGTTCACTACCTTGTCATGGATTTCCGCGAATCCGGGGATTGTCGCTTGAGCGGGAGAGAGTAAGTATACCCGCTCAACGATTGCCTCACCATCCTCAAGAACCCTCTCTTTTGTGACCTGTTCGCGCACCGGGAGAATGTACTGTCCAACAAGACGAGACCTTAGAAAGGTCGTTAAACAGTATGTAAGGCCTCGATCTGTACTGTCACGTCCGAGGATCCGCTGTACCCTACATTTTGCCTGTATTTTGGGCACTTGATCGAATTTCGATTCAAGCCGAGAGGTCCAATGCACATCGCCTTCACAGTACTCAACCAACGCTGCCCTTGTCTCTTGGGAGCCGTAGAAATATGTCCAGATCTGGTCGTACCCAACATCGCCTTTTGACCCCAGCTCATAATGAGCGAGAACCGATGACAGCTTATAGCTATCCAGCCGAACAGTGTCTTCTGCCACCATCTTCAGGTCTAGGACAACAACGCCGGGCACAGAGACGTACGTCACGTTCTTCTTCCTTCCTTGTCGTTCTGTCGCCTTGGTCAAGAAGAGCGCAGGCATGTCGTCCCTCGACCATTCGTCGAACCCTTCAACACCAAGTTTGGTAGCTCGACGCAGAAGGTATGGGATATCGTAGTGTCTGTGGTTGTATCCAATGAGGAAATCGGGATCAACACCCCTCATGAATTCTTTGAAGGCCGTCAGGAGGCATCGCTCGTCGTCAAATTTGAGCTCAGTTCGCGTTGCTCGGTTGTGTGACAACCACTCCTCTCTCAATGCTTGAAGTTTCACATTTCTTGCCTCCTCCTTGGCTCTCAGTTGGCTCTCCTCCTCAGGAGATAGAACCTGGTCCTCGTAGCGATCTGACATCTGTTCCTCAACGTGTGGCTGTAGTCCATCACCGGTATATTGATCGGCTTCAAGGACAAAACTTGTAATCCTCCCGTCAAACTCAGCACTAATGACGCATACCGGGTATTCAGCCGCTATCGTCTCGCATTCTCGGTACCGTTTAGCCAAAACCTCGATATCGAAGACCAAACTCCGCATCTTGGGCGCAGGGGGTTGAATATCGCTTCGTTTTAGCTGCTTGAAGTCAATCGTCGACCCGTTTTCGCATCTCGGGATCGCAACCCATTCAAACCCGCTCACCCCAAGCCCATGCAAGAGGTACTCAGCACCTGTGTTCAACTTATCATAGACTCCACGGTTCAATAGGTTTGAGCATGGGACATTTTTTAGGAGGAAGGAAGATGCCCGCCCGATGTCACAAGGCCTGCTCAACGTGACCTTTAGGAAAGGGTGGGCTACCTCCCGGTATATGTCGAAGGGCTTAAGAGGGGCTGAGAGAGACCATCCAACAACCCTCTGGTCTTGTGACTCAAAAGGACATCCCTCGTCTTCAGGGCAGGGCTCCCGGTTTATCGAATGAAAATCATTAGGGTGCTGAGGGCATCGGAACGCACGGCAAGGAGGTGCAAAGTTACCCAAAAAAAGCTCCAACCGTTCACGGAGGGCAGGATCTGGTAGCTCATCGCATCCAACGTAGAAAAAATAGGGAACCCCTGTCACCACAAAATCGAAAGCCTCCCCTGTCTCTGTGCGAGCATATACCTTAACCACAGCACGCCCTTCTTGCATGTAATCTTGCGCATCCACAATGTAAACAATCATTTCTTAGAGTTGTGATTCAATTTGTGATGAATACTGCAAACTCCCACATTACCATATATACCCTCTACGACGCACTAAACTCCTATCAGGCCAACGTAAGCATGCTTGCCGCACAGAGAGCTCCAAGCGTGGTCTTGGCTACGGCACTGAGCACCTGGTAAGCAAACTCAACACGTTCTCGCCGCAGGACAGCAAGGAATGGGTTCTGGTTCAGGAAACTTTGGATGTAGACGTACTCAGACACCGAGAAGCTCCAGAACAGGACAAAAAGAGTGGTGCTAATCGACAGCACAAATGGGATCTGTGCACCGCCGGCCCTTACCCCCAGAATGATGACTTGTGCAAAAACGATCGTCCAGGCAAGCAACCCCACAACGCACCCATACCAAAAGGCTCTCATTTTCCCTGGGTAATGCTCAACCTTATCCCCAGAGGCGCCCAGCAAGATCATCCCTAGGTTAGCTAGACCGATTGCCCCGATCGCGTAGAGGTCTGTGATACCGGATACGAGAGCAATTACAAACATCATGAGGGTGCTAGACAGGCTGTATTCAAACCAACGCCAGCCTCGTTGTGTCTCGATTTGTCGATCAACCTTAGCGATCGCGTCCTTCTCCTTTTCGCTTAACGAAGGCTGCTTTAACGAGTCTCCCTCCTCGTCACCATCCGTCATCACCTTCCCCATGCGATTCTTCAGAAGTTCCCATTCCACGACAGTCTTCCCCAGCATAAAACGGATTGCGTGGAAAATAGCAGTAATAAAGAAGAACGTTGACACGACAGCGACCGGGTTGCCATAGAATAGCTGTTCCACTTCGTACGAGGTGGTATTTAACCCAGGGCGTCCCGTAGGAACGGTAAGAGTCACCGGGATCAATGCATTTTTGAAATTTGGAAGGACAGCGAGGACGAGGTACAGTACGCCTTGAGACAAATGCGCAACGCTGAGATAGCCATCCCAAGCGACTTTACTACAAGCCATTTAAAAAATAATCTGCACTCTTTGTGATTGTGTCTCACAGGTTTGAAGAACTACTATATCCTCGTGTAGACATTCTCCATCACGTGTGCGTTTGCATGAATCCGCAACTCGTGAGCTGGAGAAAGCATCATTGTAGGCAACCACGCCGAATGAGAACGTAGGGGCTAATTTAAAAATCCCATCCCGGAACTTGTAAGATGCCAGGGGGGACGAGAGAGAGCCGCCACTGCTGTAAATTGCGCACCATTGAGGGACATAATGCACGGGGACAGCACGTAATGCTACAGGAATAGAGGCCTCAACACGCATGTTCCCAATGTCGTAGTAGGAGACCAGCCCTCGGACTTGCACAAAGCGGACTCCGATAAAGAGATGATCACCAGGAACAAGCATTTTCCCCCATAAGTTATTGCAATCTGTGATACCACAACCACTCGTAACCCGTATATTCCCCCCTGTATAAACGCCCCCTGGGACCCAAGAAAGTGCTATCTCTAAGAGTTCTTGCTCGTGCTCCTCATATAGATTAGGGCTTGGTGCACCACCACCCAGTACCGCTTCCAAATGCTCCATACACTCATTAAATATCGAGTAATTCGCATATTGAGGGGTTGTGCAGATCAGTTTAGGTGGTTTATTGGAGATCTCATTCTTCCTGGATTTCGTTAGGCAAAATTCCCCCACGCTTGGCACAACCTCGTTTTTATTCAATAGCTGGATTTTTTGCATTTCGACAGATTTATGAACAAGAAGCCAAGACTTGCGCAGTCGGTTTACACTATGAACGAAGATAATCTACATGTGTCAGACATAATTTACGAGCCCCCAACAGCGGTATTAGCCCCCGAACAGCCTATTCAACACAGCAAATGCGCAGGTTGCATCCTACCATTCCGACCTAGAGACATGTCCAGGCCAAAACACGTTATGGATTTTGTATTCGAAGTGTACCAGCAAAACAAGACAATCGACCATCAGCATCTAGCCGAGCTCATCTCAAAAGCTTACGAAGAGTATGTATTACCGTCGGACATCACACCGGCCCCTCCTCTTTGGCTACCATCTGCAGTACTCCATCATTTAAAATACCATCAGGTCGACAAGGAATTCAGTGCGATCTGTGATTTAAGAGATACCGAGGCACTTGAAAAACGCATGACAGACTCGCTTTTGACCCCAAATGACGATGATACAGGGGCATTGGATCCTTCCTCTATTGCTGCATTCTGCAAACTGAAGTCTCTAAAAAGACTTCTTCTAGATAAGTTATAACACAATTCTAAACATGGAATCTCAACAGCTTGTAACCATCACATGTGCGACCCCTGCTGAGAAATTCTTGGACCGTAAACGAGAGCTATTAAACAATGGGGGAGTGGGTAAGATTGCGCCATTCCCTCAAGTTAGCCACGAACAGGACCGTGTACAGGGGTTGTTTGGCGATTTCGCCTTCAGGGTGAAGGACAGGGGTTCTCGTGAAAGGATCCCTCAAGCTGAGGTTTTGTTAAACGGACTTCGTGTAAGAGACGGTGATAGAGATGCCTTGCAGCAAGAAATCGAGGTCTTGGGTGTATTGACGCAAAGTGTCAAATTAGATCTCCGACATCCCATTTCGATTGCGGTCCAAGGATTGGTTACAGTCAACAACTCTGGGACTCGCGATATTAAGCGAGGAGATGCAGTAGCTGTACAGGTCCCTGCTTTGAACCGAACCATCCCTCAGCGAATGCAAGGGGCAACCTTCCCTTTGGGAAACGACTGCTACAAGCTGGAGACTGTCCCCCTTCAACAGGCAGACTACTTCGGTAGGGAGGGACAGGATTTCTTAGGATCCCATGAGTTCTATGAGCTTTTTACCTTCTTTGCGCGGGTTTTTGGTGCTCCGTCTACAGTCGACGCAGGGAGGGACGCTGCCGGTCGAGTAGGGGTGGCACTCGGTGCGCCCGGACCTGGGGATGCGGTTAGGTTCCGCGAATTCTTACGGATTGTCGACCTTGCACAAGGGCCTCAAATTTCTCAGCGCGTCTGGGGGTCTGCTAGGCACCTCCTTATTACCGGGTCGCAAAACGTGGTTGGGGTTGCTGAGAGCGATGCTCGACCAAATGAGCCGTTTAATATTCTCCTTACCCCCTCATTGAAAGCAGATTTGGTGAACCCGGCCAGGTTTTAGGGGGTTAGAGGCTAGTGGGATTGGAGCTTATACTTACCTAAAACGCAAATAACGTACACTTGTCTCCCTTTTGACTTGGCGCGAAGAAATGAGCAGACGCTGAATGTGCCCCTTTCGTGATAAGAATATGCTCTGTGTTGTCGATTTTGCACTGGGAAATTGCAAACGCACTTACTAGTAGCGACCTTACGGAGCGCTTTAGAGAGAGGGCCGCCCCACTGTTCGCTGCGATCACGACTATCGTGACATCGCTACACACGTACAGGAGGGCTGCGATAAAGGCAGAGAGGAGTTTGCTTTTACCGTACCTTCGAGGTGCTTGAACCATGACACCCGGGAGGAATTTCGTGTCAAAAAATTCCTCAATTTCAGATTGGTGCGCATCAAACGCGGTACGATATATATACTTGGCGCATGAAGAGATAAAAAGCTCAAGGATTCGGGACTGATCAAAAGTACGTTGTAACCCATTGGCTGCGATTTGGTCAAGTGCAGCTCGTATTTGCATAACAGTCTCGTGTCCTCGTTGTAAATCATCGAGGTTTTGGTCGACGCTCATCCTAAGTCGAGAATGGCATGGTGCAACTCCATGGGTGGAGTTAGCCAAAGCTTTTGAGATCTTTGCGAGTTTAGTAAAAATCATTACAAGTGTGTCAAATTTAACCCCCTGATTTCGTGCTTAATAAACGAGAGAGCGCCACGGAGGTACCTGAAATCACCTTGTTTTGTGTGCCATACACCTGGAGAAATCATGCTAATATCAGCAAGAGATGGCTCAAAGGAGACCACGTTTGCTAGTAGATCGCCCACACTACTTACCCTGCATGCAAGGATAAACAGGATGTCGAGGTCGTCGCCGTTTTTCCAGTCGTAAGCAGATGAGGGCAGTAGGCTGTCGTTAAGCGATAGCAAAACTTGACGAGGGCGTGGCTCTGCTATATTCTTCATACGGACCTGGTAGGCTCGGGTGAGCGGTGAGGGGACGCACCTCCGTTCAGAGAGTGCTTGGAAATGCTTCGATAAGGCTTCCATGTTGTATCCTGAGAGGCTTTTTTTCGTCCATTCAGCGTACGGGCTGTCCTGTGATAAGTTAGGGCTAGGTTTGAAATACAACCTCTGGTATAGGCCTGAGAGCAGCGCATCGCAGACCCCAATAAATATCACGTTCGGAGAGCGTTGCGTGCCAATTTCATCTCTCAGTATGTCAAAATACTCTTCGTTGTCGAATACCGAGTCATCAAGGCCTTCGCTAAGGACGATGTAACAAATACGGTTTCTGATGGTATTCAGGAGCGCTAATGATATGTTGTTGTTAGCCCAGTACAGAGAGTAGAGCGCACAGATTAGCTGGTCACAAGTCCACAGCTGGACATCGACATCAGAGAAGGCAAAGCAGCTTTGGAATGGGGTGTACTTTGCCGGCTCCCCATAGATGTGCCAATCTTTTGTTAAACGCAACCCATGTGCAAAAACGATGGTGCTAGGAGATGCTACTGAGCCCGCTTGCAATGCTAATCTTGTGTAGTCAGGGCATGTTAATGTCATGGTTTGGTGGCTTGCCCGCAGCAGCCGCTCAAATTCTGGGGAGTCGTAGCAAAATATTTCGTCCACAACAGACAAATCCCCAGAGAGCAACTTAATACACAAATCTTGCATGGAGGGTTTTTGTGTTCGAGCCTTTAAAGCCCTTCCTTATTCTCGTTACGAGTTTGTGCCTTATGGAGTCGATACATATGCACAAATTCGCACAAAATGGACTAGGTTAGGAATGATAAACACGCTACGCTTTGATCAATTAGCAGGTATCGTGAGCTGGGAGAATGCTTCACCATCCCAAGATGAGCTGGTCTCTAGCGCATTGTATGACCCTAGAAAACGAGCACCAGAAGAGTGGTTCATCTATTTGGAAATCCCTAGGGAGTCTCAGAGACTATGGGTCCTTCCCTCAAAGGAATTCACCCTATTATCCTTTGCAAAACACGTAGAATGGGCTTGTGGACAGCATGAGATTAGTGGGTTTCTCAGAAATTACTACAGACGATGGCTATCAGAGGGAACATTCCCTGAGATTCAGATGACTGCACGGGTAAATATGCCGACCTATGAGCAAATCTCCTTGCCGTACCAGCGCTCCTACCCGAAAGGAAGCAATGAGCTCTGGGAGCTAATGTGGGGGCACACAAGTGCTCAATTGTTACGAATGGCTCGCAACCGGATATCAATTTCCCGTCTATCCTTATTCCTTAAGGCCTCCTGTCTCTTAACACACCCCCATGCAAGATGGGCGTCCGTCAAGAATTTCCTTTTGGCATTAGGAAGACAATATATTTGGATTACAGATGAATTGGGATCGATCTCAGCTTACAGCCTCCACCCTGCCATACTCGTGGCGATAAATGAAGACCCGGTGACTCGTCCACTACAGCCACTGAGTGCTATAACAGATGGTGATGATGTCGCATTTGAGTCTCTTTTAGCGGATGTTGGCTTGCGAGATACGGAGGCTTTGTTTGATCTGAGGAGGAGGTGGGTGTCGCTCACATAAATGGAGAAGTTAATCCGTAATGCCTTTTTGACGGTTAATCACGGTGAATTAGATTTGGAACTATTTAATTCCATATTCCTCGATCCATCTTTGCGTAAAAAATATGAAGCGTGTAACGTTAGTCAGCCTGTGTTAGAAGAGCTAGTTCCATTACATGACGTCACCCCATTAAGTGCCATTATATACCGACTATACGTTATGAACCGCTCAACGACACCTCAAATAGACTTTCTCTTCTCCCGCATCCCCTCTAATTTTACACGCGAAGAGATTGTGAACTTCCTCGTTGCCGTTTTGAATCCAAAGGGCGACTACGAGCGGAGTCGTGCAGTTGTTTTACAATCTCTGATTGACAAATTCGTGCGGCTCCGAGATGTGACAGAAGATAAGGTGCTACATGAGCTCTCATTGAAGGCCCTAAAACAGATTTTCCTTGATTACATTCAACAGATATCAGAGGTCGTTTTTACGAACGAGGACCCTCTGTATAACCCAGCTGTTGACTACAAACCGCTCTCTGACAAGGCTAAAACGTACCTGAAATCTCAGGGCTTTTTAAACAGGCTCAAAGCGGAATTACCTGATGATCAGCATTGGCTCGAGCGGTTCCGTGCCGAAGTAGGACGAATATATACCGAGCCGCTGTTGCAGTTCCTAAAGGAGTACATCACAGAGGGCTACAGACAGGTCGCCGCAAGCTTCTCACGTTCCTCGGGATGGAGGTACCGGTCGCTGTTGTTTAGCAAACATGAGGTTATGACGAGGGGCGACCTGAGCACAGCATACAGGGACCTCGAGGCTCTCGAGGCTCTACAACAGGTAATGGTTAATCAGAATGCAGCTATTTTGAGAGCGATTGCAGAGCAGAAACATGCTCAAGAGTACAATAAAACAGCAGGGGCGGTGAATGTTGACATTTCAGCAAGGAACAAGGCAGCATTACTAAAGAAGGAGTCTGCAGATAATGCACTACATGAATTAAATCTCGAGGTACGAGGACGATGCCGTGACCTACTCCTAGCCTTCCCTAAGCGCGTCAAAATAGGTATGTAATTAGTTCTAGCCCAAGACTTACAGAGACTAGGATTAGATTTATGAGCATGTTCTGTGCGTAATCCTGAGTCAAATGTCCTGTCCCAGACCTCATGGTTGCAGTTATTGTCCCTGCCAGTAATGTAAAAAGAAGGGTAGTCCACCTGTTTGCTCCCTCCAACTTCTTGAAAAAGACATACGATGCCGTGAATGCAACGAAGAACGCAAGGCTTCCGTGTTGAGCAATCGTCGCCATATCTCGTGTTAACGCCAAAGCATACCACCCTCCAACCGACCCTATCAGTCCTGCATGTAATACGAGGGATATATAAGGAATCCAGAGAAACAAAGAAGCGGCAACCCCCCCTGCACAGATGATCAACACAATCCATGTGCTCAACCCCTCTTGACCATCAATTGGGGTGCCAATTACAACACCGCTCGTATTTCTCACATGTAACAAGTAGTTGGAATACAGAGGTTGGGTTACAAAAATGGGTGTAACAAGGGCAAGTATGATAGCGTTCAGCGAGGCATATACGACCTGCAGTGGCTCGGGGTTCAGCTGAGAGTACACAAAGGTGCCACGTTTTGCAACCAGCAAAAGAGTGGTAACAACCAACAGCGGGAAAGATAGAGCGGCAACACTGCTGAAAAGGTACGAATACTCATTCCGCATACTCGCCGACTCTAAGCTCAAGTAGAAAGAGGGGTACATTAGGGCTACATACAAGGGCATAACGGCCGCACATGCTCGAATAGCAACCCATCCGCTCAGGGATAGCAGCCCCCAGACTAGAAGACCGCTGCCAGGTGCAACTAAAAAGAGGAAAAGGATACTAAACGACTGCCAAGTACCTCTCTCGTATCCTATAAAGTAGCATCCGAGGGTGAATACAACATGTCCGAAGACCGATATGTACTCTGTAACTTGGTTAGCGCCATCTAAATTCGCAATCAGGGTGATAAGTGCTCCGCTAGCGAAATGAGAGGTTAGCCCGAGGAAGAGTAGATCGACCACTTGGCTCTCAGTGACCTCTATATGCTCTGGAGACAATAGGTGCAGACTCTGGTGGTAATATGTGACATGTTTTATGAAATGTAAAAATAGGAAGAGACTACCGAGTACGATCCCTGAAACGCCCCCATGGATACAGCGATGGATGACTTTATGCATCTATTTGTGTGGCATTCCGTAAAAAAAACACCGGCTGCCATGTTACGAATCCTCCAAACGTAGATTGAGCCCATTCTGCTATAAAGACGTATATAATAACCACAAAGATACCGAAAAGACAGAGGTTTGTGCAGAGCCCGTACACGAACCGCGCAAAACAGTCTTGGCAGAACCAGCACACACATCTCCCACAACAACCACAAATCGCTCGTATACACCGTAGCATATATATGAACTCCTTAAAGGATTTTTTGGCAAATTGTGAGAACATCCTTACGTCTGTGCTAAATAAAACCCCAGCAGATGTCACATTAGACGATATCCCTCATTTTGGCTTGGGTACGAGACTGATCAATGCAAACGCATCCATCAACCAATTATTGCGATGGATAGACATATACAACAGAGGGGGGAGAGATACGAACTTCCTCGCTGACGAAGGGGTTAAGTTGGGGGCTTTAACTCGTCTCACTGATAATTTGATCGGGAACCCCATCTTCCTGGAGGTAGACTTTAAGATCGCACTAGGTGTGGTATACTGTGTCGCAAATTTGGCTAGTACGGTTAACCGAGGCGCACCTGTCTCTCCTGTTGAGACGGGCTTCCTTGTCTTATTAACACATTACAGCGAGAATCAGGCGACTGCCGAAGATGTGATTTCACTTATCAAAAGAGAGGCCGAAAAACGGGTACAGGACTATGAAGCCTCTGTTGACCGTCAGCTAAGAGAGTTCAAAAAAGAGCATGAGGCATTAGCGAAAATGACAAATAACTTCCTGGTTACGGGTGTAGACAACCTTACAAGGCTCGCAGTCAACCGACTAGACACGCTGCAGTTCTCACGTGGTCCGCCAAACCTTAACACCCCTGCGCTAACCAGTACAGGGTGCGGCACATGGCATCGTGACCGAAATGCGGTGTTGCGTGTCAAGAAGGCTCTTTTATCTGAATTTTACGACGGGGGGGAGGCAGAAGAGGATATCCCTGAGGTGATTTGCGGGAGTGGCGGTTGCGACTTTGAGAGTGACCTGCGGACTGCATTCAGTGATCGACCTCATGACTCCCCGGTTGTTGTTTTTACGTGCAAAAGACACCAGTTTCTGCTCGAAAATGACATCTTCTTAGATGTTAGATTGACATTGGCAAAGCGGGACCAGAGCGGGCATGTCGCACATGGGAATCTTGTTGTCAATGGTCGATCACAAATATGAACCCAACAGAGCTACATGCACATGGGGTCCGTGCGAAGCGGCCTCACGACGAGGATTTTACTCTATTCCTTGTAAATCCACAGTGCGAATTCTATTCCTCTAATCCATTAGCAGCTGAAATCATTGCAGAAGCCATCCTTAACCATGTTATGCCTTTCCATGAGGTCTACTGCTTGATGGGGGGGCTCTCGCATAGGGACGATTATGCACTTGCTGAACAGATAGAGGGTTCTCTGACAAAGGCTAATGCATTGGGGACAAAGGTATTTTTTTTGCCATCCGACAGCAAAGTAGAAAAAATCACATTCGAAGAGGGTCTCTTTCACCATTGTGTTTTTGCAGGATTGGTAGCAAGCAAGGTTGAGACACTTTGCGCCTCTCTTGCCTCTAGAGGCGATGGGTTTGAGATCCATGCATTGGCTATATGCCAGCTCTCTGATGGGGTGAAGAAACTAGAGCCATCCGATCTGGGGATCCAGATTGCCAAACCTCCGAGCGTAATAGAGGATGACGACATGACCTCTGGTGGCTACGACCATTGTGGCGAACAACCACCACTGCACGCCTCTCTTCACCAGGTATCTAGGTTGCCTCGTTTAGGGGCAAATCGCGCAGTACATGTCGTATACCATACGGGGACCCATTACCAAGGGGGCGGCGACTACTATTTCCCCATCCCATGGACACTCCTCAAGCCCGGGGAGACGGCCCTGAATGCTCTGTTTAATCGCCTCGGTGGGGATAAAACGGTCGAAGTGAAGGTGATATATAGGGGCCATTACAGCTCTGCTCTCGACTCAAAGTTCGCATGGGTACAAACGGTCGTTTTCGCACAAAAGGTGGCCCCCTCTGTCTTAACAAAACCATTGCCACTCTTTTTACTGCAAGAAGAAGACAGTGAAATTTTCAATTCATTATGATAACCGCGAGGTCTTCTCATACTGTCTATGTCCCAGGACATCATACTGAACCACTAATAAACCCTGACCCAGCGCATAAACTTCCCCTTGTAATAACACTCCCAGACGGCTTCAGTCAGGTCCTGTATGTAAATTTCCCTGAGTGGGATGATGGGATTGACCCCTCCCAAGTCGTGTGCGTGTCAGATGTGCATGTTGTTAGTTGGGGGGATATTGCTCATGGGAGGCTTTCAGAAGGCACCTTTACATTTGTTGTTGATCACACAGTGGGTGTCTCTCTTGCGCTCTCGAAAAAAAAATTAGGGTTCCATGAGCGGGTCCGTAAATCCCAGGGTCTCGGTCTCTATTTAGGCCCATGTATCTTAAACAGGTACACGGTCCCGGCTGCGGTAAATTGGGTCTGCGAGGCCAACCTCGTCACAGAGTCATGGATCACTGAAGCGCTAAAGGTGGCCCTCTGGGGGCTCGGCGAATCGTCCATCACCCAGCTCAGCAAGGATGCCTTGTTGCGCGCTATAAAGTGGGTTGCGATCTCTGCACCAGGGATCCCTAGTGGCGATGAGGACGTTCGGTACTTGGGGGCTGGGTTGCCAGGGGGGTTCGAGTGGTGCCGGGGGGACGAGGAGAGGGCCGTTGTTGCCTTTCATATCTGCAAGGCGCTCTTCTCCCATCTGAAGCTCGGTTGGACTGCCCTCGGAGGAGGGACTGGCGTTAAATTAGAGACTGGAGAGGATGTCCTTGAAGGATGGAGACCCTGCGTTTGTCCGCCTGACATTGGGGAACATGTTTGGGTTGCAAAACTGTCCCGCGCGTACCCGCCCATCAATTGCATGGCGAGCTCTGATCCCCTTTCTCTCCCTATTGGCTCGTGGGAAGTACATGAAGGCGTTCCGGACTCAGACTACGTGGTGGCACATGGGAGGAAGTATGGGCAGAGCTCTGTTTGCACGACAAAGGTGTTTGGGAAGCTTGTGCTGTCAAGGATTGAGGCGAGGTACGCTTTTATTTAAATATGGCACATCAGTAAAGATCACAAAAATATCCACAATCTCTATTATCATGTCTGACATTTGGCACAGTAGTATCATGAGCGAGACAAAAGCCGCTCTTCAAAACCAGGTTAGTACCGTGGTTAATGACGCCGCCGTCCCAGAGTACGTTAAAATCATGGTACAGAATTACGCTGGGATGCTGTATTTAAGCCAAGGGCTACTTACCACAACTATAACTTCGAACCAAAGAGGCACCCTCTCTCCATTTGCCATTAAACCTGCGGCTGACGAGGATTGAGACGGGGGTTTTATTTAAATACCTTGATAATGCGCTTATCTACGACTAAGTAGCGCAATCCATACTTTGTTAGAGTCCCTACGGCCGCACTCATGTCTGGGACAACGAATGTAACGCTCAACCTCCCTGAACGCGGGTTAACGAGGGCGGCTTGGCAGAGGTGCTCGATGTCATTCCCCGTGTAACAAGATTGCACGTACATCACGTTGTAGCTCAATCCCAACAATACTGGGAGGACCTGAGCGCTAATGTTGCCTATCGATACCACATTCGGATGATAATATGGATCTAGGATGTAGCTGTCTAGCAGCACTCTTAACGGGATTGTCCCAAACCCTGTGACATAGCAGGTGTGTATGCTGTCAGATAGGAATGTCTGTGAGTTGGTGTCGGTGGCTGCACAGACGCCCCTAATTCCATCCTTCCATCCCGTTAAATATGGGCCTCTATTTGGGTGTTTGAAGTAGTTGAAATGCAACGAGTACGGTTTTAAGGCTTTTGCTTTAAGGAATTCTGTCTCGAGCTCTTCACAAAAGTAATTTAAAGTTTCCATTTTGTGAGATTATGATACCAACAAAGTTTAGTGGTCATATAGTCAGGAGGCCTACGAACTATTCGCAAGTTGTTGGTCCTGATTGTACCCTTGATGAGTATACAGTGAAGGCATACCAGTACTCAAGCTCATCGAAACCAAACTTCTGTGCGCCCTCCGCCATCTACTTTGCCAACAACGAAGAAGACGTAAAATTGGTGATCAAATACGCAAAAAAAGTGAATGTAGGTGTCTCTGTACGGTCAGGTGGTCATCAGTTTTGGGGGTTCAGCTCTACTTCGGGCTCAAATATACAGCTTGACATGTCCTCTTTCAACGGATTTAACTATTGCCCAACCACTAATCGAGCAGAGCTTGGAACTGGCCTCTTAATCAAGGACTTGGATGATAAATTCGCTAATCTTGGGCTGTTCGTGCCTCATGGACAATGTGGTACGGTTGCTGTAGGCGGGCATTTACAAACAGGTGGCATCTCCCCTTTCTGTGGCCGCTCTCATGGTTTTTTCGCAGACCACGTTGTTGAGTTCAAGATAGTTACAGCAGATCTCGTAACACGCGTGGTGACGCGCCCTCCTGGCCCCAAAATACGTGCAGGGAGTGACAACGATGTGTTATGGTACGGGGTGATGGGAGGCTCCCCCGGGAACTTTGGCGTTGTTATTTCACTCACCATCGTGCCATTACGTGACTGTGACTACCCCTTTTCGCGTGCCTACACCTTTGTGACTGCTAACCCTAAAGCCTATGAGGAGGTTACAAGAATTGCTACTGAGTTCAATGACGATGAGGGGTTGGCTGCCGACTGGAATGTCGTAGCCTTTACAATGGCCCACTCTGAGCCATATCTTCGTGCTAACATCGAGACTAAAATGCAGGTTGCTCATCCTGAGGTGTATGGTGACACTACACCGGTAAACCCGCTAAACCTTATCGGGCTTTGGATCGTGTATACCAACCTCGATGGCCAATTCCCAAGTAATGAGGTCTTTGCGAAGTTTAAGGCTATAAAAAGGCGCCTACGGAAATACAGGCCGTCGGCCCTTTTCGATGCAATGATGGCTGTGAGCAAAGGTCTAAGCAAATACCCGTTTCCCATGTTCGATTATGCAGATTCGTACCCAATGTCCTTCATGAACAAGCGGTTTGTGTTCCCTGCTCGCGTTCATGCTACACCGTACGTGGCCTTCAATGTCATCAGCGATAAGCACGATTTGTCGCGAAATGGGTACGTTGAGTGGGCGGTTGAGGGGTTCAACAAGGTGCGAAAACATCCTTCTGCATACGCTGATTTTGAGCATGTCGTGATGGGTGGTCGCTACTCGAAGAATCGGACCGGGGGGTATTCTTACCCTAATTCGCACTCATGGAGGGGCAGTCTGAGCATGTTTGCATTTCAGTACGTGAAATACGACTGTACGAACTGGCTCGCAAACACAACGTGCCTACCGCTCTCATTAAGGCATTTAGCATATCAGCAAGAGCCAAAGGAGTTCGCACTTGGGTGGGTGGAATGGGCAAGGAGGACTGCGGTTGGCGAGAAGGGTGTTGCCTGTGAGCGAGAGATGTGCTGGAAAGCCTTCCCTAACCAGGACGAGAACTTAGACTTGGTTAGGGAGAAGTACTTTGAGAACCAAGAGCAATGGGAGCGAGTCTTAGCTGTCAAGGAGCGTTTCGACCCTTCTGATGTGTTTACCGCCAACTACTTTTGTATTGGGGCAGGCGCTAAAGGAAAGGTTAGATTTTAATTTTTTGCTAATTATTAGCAATATTAAATGCTTAATATTAATTAATTAATAAAATATATTAACGTTTTTTTATATACTATGGTGTTGGTGTATATAGAGATTTGCATCTTGCTCTCACAATTTTAAGATGGACTGCCCAGAATTGGATGACTTATCAGCCTTTGAGAAAGAGTTTTTTGGCACTCCTATCAAATCCATTTCACCCCCAAAAAAGCGGACTCGGAGCGATCAGAAGCTAATTAAACAGGCTTTTGCATGCAAGGAGCCATTCACGGTGAAATACGAGGGCGATAAGTTGGCCCTGAAAAAGAGACTTTGCCTTGCTGGATGCGGTGTGTCATTGCTCGTCCGTATCGATGGGCGTATCACGATATCGCCATGCAGCATAACAGTCTCTTCCTTGGCCGAGTTTTTGCGATGTGTCGATAGCTCACCTCGTGCGATTACATGCAAGCTCCCGCTTATCGTGAGCACACAAAAACAGGCTACTGAGGTCACCTCGGCACTGTTGGGGACAAGGACACAGAAGGTTCGCCTTTACTTCAAGTCGCAATGCACTGAGCCATTGTTCAGCCTTTTTGACTGCGATATGTTGACGCAAGCAGGGTTTGCCGCTAGTATTTACCAAAGCCCTTGTGGCGGCAATTATTTTAAAGTAAATAAGTAAAATACGTTACCCTGCCGCTGTTGGCGCTTTGCTCGTTGGGAGCTTGGTAGGCGCTTTGCTAGTAGGGAGCTTCGTAGGGGTCTTAGACGTTGGCAATTTAGTGGGTGTTTTTGACGTAGGGAGTATCGTCGGAGAGGGTGTTGGTAGTTCTGTTGGGGTGTTTGACGGCTGCCATGTCGGTTGAGAAGATGGTCGTGTTGTTGGGTTCTCCGAGGGCCTTTTTGTTGGCGCCTTTGATGGCTGCCATGTAGGATGGGGGGATGGTCGTGTTGTTGGTGATTTGCTAGGGGACAACGAGGGCATTGCTGTTGGGGCTTTAGAAGGTTGTAATGATGGTTGGAATGATGGATGAAAAGAGGGTTTTGTTGTCGGCGACCAGCTAGGGGCCCCTACTGCAACAGGGGTTTCAGTTGGTTTAGTTGATATAGGTTTAGTTGTAGGACTCTTACTCGGTGTCGATGAGGGTGTTAGTGTGGGACCCCTTGTTATTACCGTAATGGGATTCAAAGAGGGGGCACTTGTCGGGTTCACCGATGGGAGAGTGCTTGGAGGAGGGGTTGGGTGTAGCGACGGGGATGTTGATGGAGCTCTTGTTGGCATGTACGATGGTGATAATGACGGGGCTGTGTATGTTGGGGAAGCAGAGGGGAGTTGGTACGTCGGGGATAACGAAGGCTCGTTTGTCAGAAAGGAGGGTGCTGCAGATGGGTACCTCGATGGCGAGTTTGTGGATTTCGGAGAGACAGGTTGGCTAGTTGAGAGCGGTATACGTAGGGACAGTACACTGAGGTATACTGTTGTTGAGAGCAGCGCCGCGACACCCACTGCAGCTGTCAAGAAAAAAATCGCATGCATTTATGAATTAATACCTGACTCTCTTCCCGACCTCCCGATCATCTCTCTCGCTATACATTACGGCGAAAACCGATAAAACACGTCCTTCTCTCCTTATTTGGTCACAAAGAACCAACACACATCTCCCAGCGTGCATGAATGGCTGGACATCCTCACTATAGACGCCCCTGTAAGGATCTTGAGGTGTTTGCACGAAGAGGAAGTTAAAGCTGCACAACTCCTGTAGATCATTAGCTATCAACAGACCATCTAAATTATAAGAAGAGTCCTCGACATCCATGTCACAGAATTTCACTTATTGCCTGCAATAAACACGACAGGGGGCCCTCAAACACACGAATTTGTGAATGAAACTCCTTGTTCACAAACGTAACTCGCACCCGGTTTGGACGTGAGCGCTCCACCACTTCACCCACATCGTCCTGACATTTGATCATAGTGCTGTCACCACTGTCTTCCATGAGCGGATTGAACATAAACATATCCTCTCCAGGGAGGTATATCAGCCTCACGGCAGACCCAAATTGTGCTGCGATCAGTGCTTCATCATCACCAGTTGCGTGCTGTCTAATATGCTCCATTAGCCTTTCGTACTCGCGATGTGATGTCCCTGAACAGTACTTTACGCCTCTTGGGTACGGAGGTGGTTGTCTTGGACCTGGCTGAGAGAAGTAGCAGGGGTTTATTGCCTCTCTGACTACGAGTTCAACACTTTCGTTTCGCGAACTTATTCCAGCAAAGTAGATTAGAATACCCAAAAGTACCAATGCCAATGACCAGCGCTTGTCACCCATTTTTCACAGCCTTTCTTACTAATTGTGCTTGGTATAAACCAAAAAGCATAAGCAAAGCGCCTGTCCCGCCAAATGCCCCTATTACGGCACTTTTTGCACAAAAACTCCCACAGCTACTCGCTATTGCATGATATATCAGCCCTGATGTTATCGCCCCCGGGACCTGGATTATCATATATGGGAGCATACCCACCCCACGTCTTAGTTTGTGTAAAAACCCAAGCAGGAACGACGAACAAGCACCATAGGTCATACCCGCGAAGAAGGCATACGCTAGGGTCCCATTGTCGCCCTCGACCATTACCCACCAAAATAGCACAACGACACCAAACACATAGCTACACGCCAGCGGAACAAGGGCGCCTGTGTAGAACTTAAGCACCACAAGGGGGGCGGCCTTCCCTACTAGCGTTCCGATTGCATACAGAGCACTTATCGCACTCGCAAACTCCCCCATAGGGAGCACCTCCATTGGGGCAAATATGGCAAAACTCGTTATCCCTACGCTAAGGACAAGACACCAGTAGGCTAATCTCGGCACCGTCGCTCTTGTCTCCTCTAAGGGCAGGTACTCTTGGGCAGGTAACGTATACGCCGCCGATAGTGCCGCTGTCCCGAGCCCAAGTCCAAGCATGGATAGGATACGGAGGGTGTACTTCCAGTCGCTGCTGGGGAGGAGGTAGGCGTATGTTACGTCACCAAGTCCGCCTGCCAAGACCACTACGTATGTTGGGAGGGAGATGTATTCGCTGTGCTCGATCCCCATCACCAGGTGAAATCCGCTCCAGATGACAACCCCCCCTCCGAGTCCAACTAGGCTGATGTAGACACCCCCGAATTCATATATGGTTTTTGCAAATGTGCTCGTGAACACCCCTATTGCCCATATGATTAGCCCTGCTTGCATTACAATTACGACATGTTTACGCTCTGGGAACATTGTCACAGCAGCGAGACTTAATGCCTGCGCAAAGAGGTGGACCCCCATTGTCGAGCCCCCGATTATCTGGACCGAGGTTGCATTGAACCCATCTTCGACCTCTACGCGGATTAGGTCAAACACATGTAGTTGCCCCACAATAAAAAAATTTAGGAGGGAGACGAGAAGGACTATGACAAGCATAGACTATTTCCTGAAAAAACTGGGGGTTGTGCCACTTGAACTCTCCCCAGTCCTCAACGTTTCGCACTATAATAGACGTACCTTCCCAAACAAGGGGAGGATGTATGACGACAAACTGAGGGCATGGGTATATGTGGGCTCTCCCGGCGTCTTTGATACAAAGATACAGCTACGAGAAGCGAGTTTCCCTAGGGTTGGTGAGGTTGTTCGCTTGGTATGGCAAGAGACGGTCTTGTCTGCCGAGGTGATGGCTCTCTTTGAACAGAGGACAGGGACTAAGGATGGCCCCGGCTCTAAGGTGGTCGCGCGAGCTCATTTGCGTCTCGTAGGAGTAAGTATGCGACAATTCTGATGCTCTCCTCGTCCGTGTACGGTCTGTATACCCGATCTTTCATGTCTTGAGGTATACATGGGTTATTTTGCCTTAACCATAGCACTATTCTTGTCCAGCGCTGGTAAAATCGACCTATATTTTGACATCTCCTCTTCGTCTCTTCCGCGACCCGCTCAAAATCCCTGTACTCTGTTGGGTTCATTCACACATGTTTGTACTGCTCCTCCTCCTCGCACTTGCGAGGGCTGATGTCGTAACATGGACTATGGATAGGACTTCCTGTTTGGCTGGTTCTTTTGTAGCCTCCCCACCTCTCCTACCACCTCTCTCTGCTCCATATATTACTGGCTGTGGCGCCGAGTTTGGGGCTGAGATCGCATACTTCTACCATACTGACCTGCAGATAACGACGACAACCGACGCCTCTGCCAACCTCTCATCTTTTATCAATAAAAACTTTACAGTAGAGTGGTGGCTGAAATTCAAGACGTTCCCGCTCAACCCTGACCCATTCAACCTCCTTCTTTTTGACACCACTGACTCTTTAAGCAATTCCTTCTCTGTGATAATCAGCGATGCCAATGACAAACTGGTTACCGTCATCTATAGTACGCTCTCTAATGGCGACTACATGAATCATCAGATACGGGGATCAGCTGTGGATCAGATATTTGCAGGCAACGACATCTTGCATATCATCTTCTCTGCAGGGTTCGGCAGCAGAATCGATTACCGCTTTAGCGTTGGGGTCAAAGATGACACCTTGTTGTCTACTTTTGGGTTTAGCTCATCGACTACTGGGAAGTTGTATACTCTCCCAGGCAAGACTAGGATAGGTGTTGGTGGGCGGGATCTGCACCCCTTTGGTATTCCTTCGACAGAGAACCAGAACTTCACGCTGTACCGATTTTCAATTTACAACACGAGCCTATCTCTCGCTGAGCACAACGACTTGCATGCCCAAGACTCCTTCCCGGTACCGGCCATTGCCCCTACTCAGTACCCTACAACGCACGCGCCAAGCAGATCGCCCTCATTCTCACCTTCTAGGTCACCAACAACGGGCGCACCTACCACTAGGCTGACACAGTGTGCGATATCAGCGCCCCTCCTTTTTCATTGCGCGTTCCCACAAGAGGGGGAGCTCTCATGTCCATATTTTGAGATTGCTAATGTCTCAAGGGAGACAAGGGAGGGCTTCTCTGGAGTTGCTAAAGTTGGGGTTATTGGTACACTCCTTGCTACTGGATTACCTTCTTGCCACCTTCTCTCTTGGGGGTCTGAGGGATTTCAGGAGGGACTAGTCTCGGGGGATGTAGTTATCGGAGGCCAAAATACACATACATTGGGGCTATCAGCTTACGACGGCACCCTTTCCCCTAGTGAGTTATCGTGTCTCAGCCAACGGATCCCTCGTTCTTTGCCTGTTGTCAAGCAGGTCTCTCTTGTCGTTGACCACTATTTCTTCCCTGAATTTTTTGATGCTGATGGAGACCCCATCACGAGTTTTTTGCTCACAAGATGGGATGGCTCGCTATTCTCCCGCGGGACGTACGTCTCTTCTAACGAGACAGTATACAGTTACGGTGACCGTCTGCAAGTTAGGGACACGTCCGTGATATATGTGCGTGGCGAAGACGGGTACGGCGGGTTTGGACCAGAGGCTGCTGTTCATTTGACCCTTCTCCCGCCAGATGAAGACGATGAAGACTTAACGTGGACCTCACTCAGGACTACTAGCCGCCCCCCTAGGACGCAATACACTTTGCGCCAGTCTGAATGCCTTGCTGGGAGCTTTACCTCGCGCAACAAAACGGCCCTATTGCCCTATTTCGACACCTATGCAAATCCTACTCCCCCCTCATGTACCTATTCCCCTGGATTCCATGGTGCTATAAGGCAGGGCGTCTTCTTGTCAGATGAAAATACTGAGCTTGCCTCCTCTACTGGCATCAAGGAGGACGTTAATTACCTCTCTGGGCCGCTAAAGACTGGTTACCAGTTTTCAATCGAGATGTGGGTGACTACCGAAGACGTTACCCCTATGCTGCCTCCCCGCGTGATATACATGACCACCGTTAGTAGTGGGACTGGCATTCAAGACACTCATTTTTTGGCGACTGTGTACTCTAGGATGGAGTACCTGATGTACCTGGACGACGCTCAAGATTACGTAGAGGTCGTTGTTGACAATGGGACGTGTCGCTATTATGACCTTTACGAGCAGGAGGTGGGGACGTACCATGTCGTACTGACTGGGGCGATTATTAATAGCACGGCAACGAGTTTCGTGCACCAATCCACCTCCTACTATACGAAAAATGGTGTTACGTCTGTCTGTAATATTACCCGCGAGAAGCACCTCACAGGCTCGAACCTCCTCTCCTTTACCGACAATAACCGCCTCTCTCTCTCTAGGTTTAGTAGCGGCCTCAATGCCCACGTACGCTCTCTCTCGATTTACGACTATGCGCTTTCGAAGGACGAGATATTTATGCTAGCCGCTGTTGGACCCCCCAATTCAATCCCTGTCCCCGCTGTCAATTTAACGGTATTTGTATACGAAGACCTTATCTCCCTCGTGAACACATCCTTCTCCTTCTACGACGACAACGGCGACTCCCCTCTCTTCGTTATAATCCATTCCCTCCCATTGTACGGAGCCCTTACGTACAGCGACGGTTCCTCATTTGAGCTGCCAGCATGGATTCCGTACGGGACTTCGCTGCTGTATTCCCCTGACCAAGACGCATTTGGATGTATAGGCGGGGTGTCAATAACCCTCTCTGATGACGGCCTTTCGCATAGCCCTGTCCCTGGTAACGTATCTCTGTGCATCGTCGAGGTAAACGACCCGCCACAGCCCTCCCATTTTGCCCCTCTCTCTATCACTAGATGGCAGTCTTCATCCTTCACATTAGGGTTTAGTGATCCTGATGACTCCGTCTTTGATGCACTTGGTGACCCTCCACTTGGGGCCATGACATTCCAAGGACTGCTGCGACCCGGAGCATACGTTACCTTCGCCCCTGACAATATCGAGTTCATCAAGTTCGCCCCTGCCTGCTCTGCCCAAGTCCCCCATTCTACGCCTCTAGAGAGCGGCGATGGGATGTCATTTACCTTCTGTTTTAATGCCTCTGGTATCGTAGGGGACTATGTGATTAAGTACAATTTCACGGACCCCGCTAATCTCACAGGGAGTCCAGGCAATGCTTCCTTCTCTATCCTCTCCCCCCTGATTTCGTGCCCCTCGTCTCCTATTACGAGGCCTGCTCATCTTCAGCCGTGCATATCCTACGATTCCTTTGTCTACCTCGAAGGGAAGGATGTCAATACCCCCCTCTCTCCCGTTTCGTTCAGGATTACCCGCCTTCCTTTAGGTTTCTTATACTTGAATGGGCCTTCCCCCACACTTATCACATCTAATGCTTCGTTCTCGTCGTCCCTTATCCCCAATCTGGTGTACACAGCACCGTTCTATAGGTATACTGCCTCTTCCGAGGGCGTCTTCACTGACTTGGCAGGGGGGTCTCTGTTGGACCCCGACTTTTTCGAATTCCAGGTGCTCTCTGATACCGAGGGGTTCAGTCTTGTATATAAGTACACCCTGCATAGCATCCCACCTCTGGAGCCGTTGGTAAGCATAGGGTTTGGACAGGATGAGGTGTATAGTGGCTCTGTTCTCGCTAATGTCTCCTCTTCTGCTGGCGACATCCGGGCGCTGAGACTTAATGTGCGAGTTTACACAGGCAGGATTCGTCTGCGGACACCATATGCTACGCTAAAGCAAGCCTCATTTGAGCTCCCCGCGGATTTAGCCGACATTGGGCGGTTCGCGGTACAGGAGATTGAGTTTACCGCGTACCCGTCTCTTGCGAACGAAATCCTCACCGGGCTTGAGTTCCAACAGCCAAATGGGGGCGTCAGGAATGGCAGTTCAACATTGCGTATTACAGCCTACTCGGCTGATACTTTAGCCTCACTCGCCATTGGTTCTGTGCCTTTGGTAGGTAATCGCGTGATTACAATACCCCCTTATCTTGCCGAGATTACAGCTGCAATTTTCGTAGTTATCGCTACTGCGAGCATATTTGGGAGCTGTTGTTTTGCCTACTTGATCTTGGTCGCAGTGTGTAGGTAGTGTAATTACTTACTGCAATTCTTATACACTGTACTCTACCCGTACTAATGGTAAGTATATATTAGACAGACTCCTGTTAATTCTCAAATTGAATTGTTTACCACTCTTTCACAAAATGAATATTGAACAAATTAGCCTTTCAGTGTTTTCTCATTTTGGACCTCTTGTTACCTTTGGGCTACTATTTCATTACAGTGTAACAGTGGTCTCGGAATACTTTATCCCGTTTTACTTTCTTGCCGGTACTCTGCTTATATACACCAAGATGGAGCTAGAGAATGCTCGACGTCAACAAGAGATTCTGAACATGAACGCGTCGGGGTGTGTGGCTGTACCGGTTAGGGATTGGGTTGGACGTTCTTTGGTGGGTGTTTGTCTGGCTGAAACTATCGATATGCCGCAAAAAAAGCGGTTTAATGGTGTTGATGTGCTTCCCGAGAACGACAACGAGGCTTGCTATATGTGCTACAAAAACAAGGCACAGGTCATCGCGACAGTGTGTGGCCACAGTCTTGGTTGTTTCGCGTGTGCGAACCGCAGGGAGATACAGAGGTGCCCGTTGTGCAGAGAGGAGCTGATTTAATATGACCTTGGTGAAAGACGTTATCGAATCATTGTTTTTGTCACTACGTTTATTGGTACCAATAAGCATATCTGGTCTTTCTAGTGCACTGGTATGTATATATTTATTTAAACCACTTGTAAGGTGATCTATTTCACTAGTAAAAGACTTAAACCACCTTACAAGCCACTTAAACCACTCGTACTTACTCATTTTTTATACAGTACATACCACTTAATTCATATACTTACCAGGCCTTGTAAGGCTTGGTTAGGCTTGTAAAAAAGGAGGGGTGGTTTAGATCCTCCTTTGGAGCCTCTATTTGGCATTAGGATTTGTTTCTGAAGTGAATTGAGTTCAAACATATATAACCTATACTTTTCTATATAAACCACTTACAAGCTTACAAGGCATGGTAAGTATATGAGATATAGTGGTAAGTATACAACTAGCAAAAAGTAGGTACGGTGGTTTAAGTGGGCTTGTAAGGTGGTTTAAGTCTTTTATTAGTGGTTTAACTCCTGTTACAAGTGGTGAACTATTATTATAACCTTATTCTCGTTTGATTACCCAGTCTATACTTTACTCTCTTTCGTGGGAGAGACAGCTCTATGACAACGGCATCTGCAGCAGCAGCAACAGACCTCCTTCACGAACCTCTTTACCCTCTGCAGAATTAACAAGCAAAGCCCCAGCGAGCAACAACAAAATAGGGCATTGAACACACACAGTACCGCTAGAATCGCTATCGAGAGGCTGTTGTCTGGGACTGGCAGTGGTGGGTATATTAAAACTACCTCGAGTGTCGAGGAATTTCCCCCTGTGACATTGAATCGGACCCACCCGTCATCTGACATCACATTTATAACAAATGCATCAAAAATAGCACTTACTGTGGCGCCAGTTTCGTTAATAAATGAGGCATTGTAGCAGTCGCCACTCAAGAAATGATCGCAACCACTGCCTTCCGCCAGCACAGAATGAAATCCAAATGATACGCCTTCGCTGTCCACATGGATTTCTGGGTACGTGCAGTTTTGAAACTCACAAAACCCGTCTATACGTATTTCATAGAGCCCACTTGGCGTTTGAAATACTCCGCTTGGGAGATTTTGAGCGAAAACATACGATGGTAATATAAAAAAAAGAAATACCTTTAACATCCCGCACTATAAAACTCGAACTGCCGGAAGAGTGCTCGCTGTAATGTAAAAGAGATATCGTCCTTGCCATCCTTCCCGCGGTATACCACACAAGACTCCCCATTTTGGGCCCGGGTTAAGCTCTCCAGAGCTTGATAATCAAGCATTTGCCGTCGAAACTCGCCGATGTCTTGTGTATGGAATCCTTCCCAAATCTTCAATTCCCCGCTCTCGAGCAAAGACCTTGTGTACTTTGCGGACATCTCCTTAAGACGGGCATCTGTCTTCCTATGGAAGTCGCGCAAAAATAGCACATTGTTAAACTTTTGTTGCACGAATGAGTAAATATACGCCCATTCCATGCTTGCATTTCCTTCGATGTCAACCACCAATATGGTGTCAGTAAACGGCACTTTTCGGACTTCCTGTAGGAAGACTTCCAGCTCTCCTTCAAAATCGGAGTGCCGAATTACAGGGACCGCCATGATACGCAAAATGACATTCCCCTCTCCAACAGCAACACAAACAAAATCACTTGCTCCCTTCTTGAAGTCGTCTGTTCCAGATGCTGGCTTGATGCTTACAAATACGTAATTTTGCGGGGGGACTGGTACCCATGGGCAGCTAAAGAGGCGTTCAACGCTCTCAGCCGAAAACACTGAGTCTCCGTTTTGTCGGCTCGCAATTTCGAGAGAACGCATGCGATTCAAGATGTCTCCGGAAATGGATGTTGTTTCAGAGGAACTCATTTTTTATAATTTGTGTCTCTTTATATACTAATTTCGGGCTTAATAATCATGCAAGTGACATTACCCTAGCTAAGTAAACTATGAGCTTTTAATGATCCGTGAGCCCTCCTTAAGCTCTACTTTAGAGCCTTACAAGCTGTATTGTAATGTGATCCGCTATGCTACGGTCTATAGTAAAGAAGGATGCTAGAGGGCTATCCCCCCTCGCTAAAGAATAGGTACTGCCTGTAGAGTGCCCGCTGGAGAGTGAACGTTATATCATCCTTTCCTTTCGTCTTTCCGCTATACGTGACGCTTGTCTTCCCTGATTGAGACCTAGTAGAGTTATGGATAGCTTGGTAATCAAGCATTTGCCGTCGAAACTCGTTGATGTCAACACCCCCTTGCAGATAGAAACCTTCCCAAATCTTCAGTTTCCCGCTCTCGAGCAATGACCTTGTGTACTTCGCGCACCTCTCCTTAAGACGAGGATCTGTATTCGTAGCTTCAGTCTTCCTCTTGTAATCGGTCATAAACAGCACGTTGTTAAAATTTTGCCGTATAAAAGAGGATATGTACGACCACACCATGCTACCATTGCCCTCCAGGTCAAATACAAGTATGCTGTTGCTAAACGAGAGCGCTTTTCGTAGTTCCTGTAAGAACACAAGTAGCTCCCGCTCGAACTCATGGTGTCTGATGGCAGGGATCGCCAAGACGCGTAAAATGACGTCTACCCCAACAGCAACGCATGTGAAGTCGCTTGTCGCCTTCTTATTTACGTCGTCGGTCCCTGAGGCAGGGTCGATGCTCACGAAGAGGTATTTTAGTGAGTGGACCGGAACCCGTGGACTAGAAAATAGTCGTTCGATGCTCTCCGGAGAAAAAACAGAATTGTTCCCTGTCCGCTGTAGAAGTACGCCCATCGCCTCTCGCAACGTCACCTCGTCCTGCTTGTCGCCTCCACCGCAACTTATAGTAAACGCTCTCTCGAGGGCACTATCGCTGTTAATATATTCAGGAACGCGGTGGGCTCGATGACGGCATGCACCACTTAACCCTTTAAAGCCAGAGGCAAGGCACTCATCACAGATATACGATATCTTATAAGAGTGTAGCTGACCGCATTCAATTAATTTTTGAAAGGGCCCAGGGGTTGCCCTATACGTACTCACCCCTAGGATTGCTGTCCCAGAATAGCGCGTCAATGGCATCACAAGGGCTTCAATTAGCTCGCGACTGAGGTAATCAGCTTCCTCAAGACAGACCACGTTCCCTCCTATCCCACGGTGACTGTATTTTTCGTTGTCAGTCACATAAAAAAATATTTTCAGACGTCTGGGACTCGTGTTAGTCTACTTTTATGAACGAGCCGCAACGCCCTCCTGGGTACAAAATCCCCAAATTTGCATCTGCCATCAGCACTAACTCTCCCATTTGGGAAAATCTTGTCTCCCTTGAGGACGAAACAGCCCCTAAACTCCCCGACTCTCCTCTTAAGGAGGATATCGAGGATGCACACAGTAAGGAGGCGAGGCTGGCAGCATTAAAAGATCCACTAAGCCAATATTTAAAGCTCGCTGCAGGTGCTGCCGGAGTCGAATTGACCTCATTTTATATTCGAGTCCCTGACCTACAAGACCCGAGTGCTGATCTAAACGACTTTGACGCACTGGTTGATTGCCTAACGCCCGCAGCCTTTCATGCCTTCAGTGAAACCGAACTATACCTCTCTCAATTATCATCTGGTCGAGTCGTGCAAGTAGCAAGGCTCGAGCAAGTTGCTGGGTTAACCGTATATAAACTCGCTGCCAATCTCACGGGGATGCTTTACAACCGCAACGTACAGGCGGATCCAAGGCGTGCAAACCCCACAAAATTCAACTTGCTTGAGGAGAAGAAGCGTCTAGCACAAGCTATTCGACGAATCCTCGACCAACTCAGGACAATTTTTACAGTCCCACAAAAGTTCAAAAGGCTAAGAAATTAAATGGAAGAGATAGTTGAATTAATGACGCATCCCGAGGTTGCGTTAGCCCTAAATCACCGCTTTTCTTATGTCTTGAGTAAAGAAATTACTGTCTCGGAACTCATTAATGGCGAATACTCTCTTGTCTCACCTAACTCAATTGAGTTAACCTCGCAAGAATGGGCTAGATTCGTACACATCTCTTACCTAAATTTTGCTGCGTTTGGATTTGCAGCCTACTACCTACAAAAGGTAAAAACTACGAACAATGAGTCTACAGTGGTCCCAGTTGGATGCCCACCTGGAACGTATACTGCCACGCTCTCAACTGACGACCAGTTGCTGACTACAATCAATTTCCGATTACAGGGTGCAATTCAACCAAAAAGGATTTTCCATGTAGTTAGCAATCACCATTTGGGTTTGATACAAAACGGGGTTTATTCTGAACTTAGTGTCTTGCTGCCCGCTTATCGTGAGCTAAAACTTGCTGAAGAGACGCGGTGCGCTGCAATTAGAGCCTCGTTGGTACAGAACATCCTTTTGCAGCGCACTCAGACCGACCCCTCTCGAACTTTAGAGGAACAGGAGGCCAAATTGGATGCACTAGTCGTTTCAACGCTCGAGTCTACCCCTCATGTAGATCAAAAGCATACAGTTCGGCGTGACGATCAAGGTTTTTCATGGCTGCCTGATGGGTTCCAACCGTCTACTCAACAGCCGAGACAGATCGATACTGCTTTGTTTGACACAACAAGCCGACAGCTTGCTTTCCGCGGCCTTGTTGAGCGTGCACTGCAGATCCCAACTGACTTATCGCGGAATGGAGGTCTCTCGACCCGGTCAGCCGCTGCAGCCGAAGAAAGTCTCTCATCGTTGATCGCCTGTCTGCGAAGTGTCTGTTCTGATCTTGAGCATGCTATTGCCTCAGCGTACGAGGCTATTAACCATACTTACCCCAAGGTGGAAGTTAGGTTTCGAACGCGGATCACAACCGACATTTTGATGGAGTTGCACAAGAAAAGGGTGTTGACAGACGAGGATTTAGATAGGCATTTAGCCACAGATTTAGGAATTAAGAGGGCAAGGCTGCTCTCAGAGGATCAATAACCCATTTTGAACAAAGCAAAATATCACCCCAAATGTGCACCTCGATCCACGCCTCACTGCATTCCCAAGGGGATGGGATGTACGTCCGTATTGGCTCACCGTGTGTTGATGGTGACGGGATCTCTTCCTCATGAAAGCTAGTTCTCGCCTCACACAAACATGTTGGTGGAGCTTGCGGGACCCAGGATGTACACAAAGGGAGTCCATTAGGGCGCTCTAAATACTTTCCGTCTAGGATCGCTAGGTGGTTGGGCCCATAAAATTGCAACAAACGGGCTCCTTTCCCTTTAAAGTATGGGTTAAACCGCGGAGGGTGAAGAACTTTTTTTGTCCAATGTGGGGTTGCATAGCTCTCCCGGACCATCCCTTCGGCCTCCCACACCTTCTGTCCATCGCTCCCGTCAGGCAGCCCCCATTTCACCAAGCTGACGTTCCTCATATTCGTCTGTAGTGGCGCTCTTAAATGGAACACAGGGACCTGCTGACGGGCCATTCCATACTCACAAAATCGTTTCACCCTCTCTCGCAGCAAGTCTGTCTCAACAGTTTTCCCAGTCACCAGTTCCTCACTGTTAACACCAACCGCTTCGTACAAGCACAAATCAACTACTGGGGTGCCTCCAATAGCGAATTCTCCAGCATGGTAAAACTTTTTTCCCGCGAGGAGTTTAATATTTGCGTACTCTTCAACCCGTACCCCTCTGAGTTCGCTGTAGACGCTCGCTCCCGCTGTCCATTGGCGGTATTTCCCGTCTTTCAATACAAGAGACCGCTCCGTAGGGCTCCCTAAGCAAATTACCTCGTCCTCCCCATGGAAATACCTTCCGTCCATCAATTTCACCTCATCTCCAGCACGTAATTGGGTGTGTGTATCTCTGTAGTGCCAATTAGATGCATAGCTATGATCGTAGAAGGGTTGAGTATGGCAGTAGGCCACAATTTCGAAAGTCTTGAAGAGACGTGAGACAACAGCTGTTGTTAAAATTAAGCGGTTCAGCTTTTCGGGGGTGTTTGCGTCAGCTACCTGTACTTCAGTCAAAACCAGTAACTTCTTCATGGATAACGAATATCCAGTCTCGGTAAAATTGTGCGAAGACATGCCCACCCGACATCACGCAATGCAAGTATACAGAAATCCATATGCGACACCAGAAGCTAAACGAGATGCTGTTTTAGCATGCGTTAGGGCAAATAAGCAAGCTTCGGTACAGAAAATTACCAAAGAGAGAGAGGGTATTACTAAGGAGTTTATGCTTATGTTCGACACAAATTAATTTTTTGAGATGCTTCCAGTGTTTAGTATCCAGCTTTTGATAGCATATTTTCTCCTCAAACAGGTATTCCGTGAACCCATAAATGAGAGAATTCCGTATTTGCTAGGTCTACTTGGTCTGACCCCATTCTTTTTGCAAGCTCTCTATTCTCGTATAACAAGCACTCCAGACTTTTACCTAGAGGTTAACTGTGTTATAGCTCTCCTTGGGTTGTTCCTACTAGAGCATCCAGACAGCGATTCTCAGATAAAATCCGTCTTTTGTGCAGTTATTCTTCACCTTGTGTTCAGCCAAGAATCAGATGCCCTTCTGCACCGCATCCTCTTCTTCTCTTCGCTCTACCTACACGCCGAGGTGCTAACATATAGTTTTCTTAAAAACTATCAAATTCAAGAGCCTCCTGTTTATTTGCAAACAGCATTCAATAAGATCTTCTTTTCGACTATCGCATGCTCCGTGTTGGCAGACATCTGGTCAGGCTCACCTACCTTTCTCCATTTCGTACTTCTATATGCTATACCTCAGGGCGGGGTACGTCAAGAAGGAGGAGTTAGGCTCGTGACGTATTTTCAGCCACCAACTCCTCTTTTAATCGCGTACGAGGAGGTAAATGAGCCTGTTTTATGCTTCGAGGAAGGTGATAAGAAGGGTGTTGATAAGAAGGACTTAGGGGCTGAGCTGGACGAGTTGTTTGGGTAAATCACAAATATGTTTTTCCTTGTTTTTCTTTTCCCGCTTGCCCTCGCGTTAGATATTGACCTGTGTGGTGATGGGGGTGGGGATTGGCCATTGTTTCCTCTTGCCTCCTACTCGGAGTGCAACAACGGTGTTCTTTATCTCCTTGATCCCCCTGATCAAGATCCAGGGCAGCAAGTCTCTTCGCCCATCTTTAACTCGACATTCAATAGCGTCCTGCCGTCATCCTTCAGCAGCTGTCATCTAACGATCGAAATTTGGTTTAAGTTCTTGAATCCATCTACGACACCCAAACTCATTTTTTCTATCGCCTCAAATTCGCAACCCTACATTCGGGTGCTTCTTGCTGACGACTCGTTATCGATTTTTTGGGACAATGGTGATACAAACATCGCCGAGGCAATTTTGCCTACTTCTATCACGACCTCTTCGGAACCCCAGTATGTGGCGATTGTATTCAACCCCTCTTTCCCGGTCTTCACAGGCACTTTCTATTCCGCTACGGAGTCTGAAACCGGTTCCCCTGGCTCTGGGACACCATTTGAATTCTTCTCTACCGAGTCAGACACCGCTATCAATTTTTATGGTGGTGATCCAATGCTGTATGTGGGTGGGAAAGTAGGAACTGCCGTCAAATACGACGCTGAGTTTTACAGTCTCTCAATTCTCGCTGACTCTTTGACGGCCCAAGAAGTTGCTCAACAACACGCACTCGGGTACCGCTGGAATATCACCTGCGCAGATGTTCAGCTCACAGTTGGTCAAACCATTGACTTATCCTCATACCTTTCGTGCGAGAATACCTACCAACCAGGCCGCATTCTCGAACTCCATGCTATCAGTCAACCAGCGAATGGGACCGTCGACTCTCTTTTTTTTACCCCTAACAATGGATTTTACGGGGTGACTACATTTACTTATGGCGCGCTAGGAGGGGGCCTAGGAGTGGTCACGCTTAACGTTACCGAAGGATTTTCCGTTGCCCCTACAAGATTGCCTACACGATTGCCAACAAGATTACCTACTCGTGCACCGTCCGCATTGCCAACCTCCTCCCCATCACGCTCACCGACTCCTTTTGATGACAGCTTAACATCGACTGGAATAGCGATCATTTCTGCGACTTCCGCTGTTACGGTGGTGGCCGTATGTGGGTCAATCGGTTATATCTTATTATAATACGCTGTTCTACGACCAAAAGTACTTTGCGCTTGACACAGTCAGTTCAAGTTGCCGAACATCTTTCTGTACGCTCTCCAACAGCTCGGTCATGTCTTGAGGACTATTTACCGCACGGAATCGTTTGCAAGTTCCTTGGATGTTTTCACCAATCTTAAGGAGATTCTTCCTGTGACTCTCGAGGCAGGCCTTGTTCTTTTCCATCACACCAAGCTTGCGGACAGGTCGTTTTACTGTCTCCGAGCCCTTGCCGTACTTTTCTTTCCACTCCTTCACCGCGAGACTACGCTTGTAAAATTGAACGCGGGCCTCGTTAAGTTCAGGTGCATGATGCGCGTATTTATCTGGGATCTGACCTCGTTCATAGCTTTCTCGATCACTCTTAGCAATAACAGTGCCTTGTTCCTCGGGATCAGCCTTGAAGTCAGGATATAAAGATGATAAAACGAAGCTCAGGTTGTTATATCCTTTTGGACGTTCAGGCGCGTCTGAAATGTCAGACGGGGGCGGCGTCGAGTTTGCAGCAGCGAATAAATCGTTCATATTTTTGAGATTGTGAGAGCTGTTTGACTCAACATGAGTTCTTGGGGATGCTTTTTTTACGACCTTGACATCTGTCTAATATCTGCAGGTGGTGACCTTAAATGGGCTACTTTAATGGATCTTGAAGCTCATATTGAGGCTGAGATTCAGCGTCCTGGGCCAGTTACACGGTCACGAAGGAAGAGGCAACGCCTTAGTAGTAGGGTCTAGAAGCGAGGGTTTTTTTAAGATGTTTCTTCATACATGTTTTACAAAACCCTGTCACAATTTCAATCAATACCTAAGGAACACCACAAATTGTTGCAGCCTGTAGGGCTTCGTCACCATTGCCCAAACTACTACGCCATTACATACCGCTACCGCTGTGAGAAGAGGATTTTAATGTGTCCAGACATCACATATACGCTCACGCTGGGCGCCATCTATTTGTGGCGTTTGATGGTTGCCTCCCTGGCAAATCTGTGCTCATGCGCCTTACCCTTTTTGACTCACAATTCGACTCATGGATTGGAAAAATGGGCTACCAGAATTGACTCTCCAAAAGGTCTTGACGCACCAGGAAATCTGCTTGAACACAGCTGTCGGCGAGCATAATGGCAGGTCTCTAATTTCATTAGATATGGGAAAAGGGAAAACGCTTATTGGATGCGTTTTAGCCCACACGTACCACAAGACGCATTCGCTTATCGTGGTCCCGGCCAACAAGGTTGCTGACTGGAAGCGCGATTTCAAGTTGTGGGTTGGCTATGACTTGGTTGAACTGAAAAAGGAGCGAGGGGGACCACCCCATGGCATTACTGTTTGCTCAGTCAATGTCGCTCGCGCTTGGCTCACTTTCCGCTTCTCTTTTGATTGCGTCGTTGTCGATGAGGCACACTGTCTGAAGTCGCCCACTGCGCTCCAAACAAAACGCCTCCTCCCGATCTGTAAAGAAGCTAAGTCGTTGTTCCTCCTTACCGGGACACCGTCGCTTAATCGCCCGTCCGAACTATTCAGCTTGGTGCACGCTTTACACCCCCTCTCCTTCCCGTCGCGCGACAAATGGATCAATGAGTTTTCTGAGGGGTACATGGATCCAAGGTTTCCGGGCTCGAAGAGCGCATTCCGCGAAACCGGAATTAAGTCGGGCATGGAGGACATATTGGCTAGCGTTATGGCTCGTCTTATGTGCCGTCCTGAGGCTTCATTCACGCTCCCCCCTCTTTCGCGCTCCCTTGTAGTAAAGACCAACGAGCTTTTCTCCAAAGAACTCGCCGAGCTTAAGGAGGAGGCGCGCGCGATCGCCCAAAGGCAGCGGGACGCGGTGACCACCGAGGAGTATGAATGCGCCACTTTTGAACTCAAAGCTCATGCTATGCATCGTTGGCGTGAGGTCGGTAAATTCAAGGCACAAATTTTTAAGCCTTGGCTTAAATACCTGGTCGAGGTCGACCACCGAGACCAAGGGGTTGTAATTTTCACGTGTCAGGTTGATGTAGCCAAGGAGGTACACGAATTTCTGCCCGGCTCTTCGCTCACCACTGGCGAGACAGCCTCTCGTGACCAGAACATCGCCGACTTGGCCTCTGGCAAGACCCGAGTTGGCGTTTGTACTCTTGGCGCATGCGGGGTCGGGATCAACATGACACCCGGGGTTAGCGTTATCATCTTTTTAGAGCTCCCCCATGTCCCAGCCTTGATCTCCCAGGGCGAAGCAAGGGCTGCGCGCCTTGGTCAAATCAGGGATGTTTCAAGCTATTGGTGTGCGCTTCAGGGTTCTCAAGATGAGGCGATCCTTCGAGGGATTGCCAGCAAGCAAGTTGCTGTGACTCGGGCAATGGGGGAAGAGATGCAGTTCCTTTTTCACAAAACATGTGGGTACGAGAGCCTAGCGGAGTATGTGAACAATCTGCCACGGTATTAAACGCGCTGGCGAAGTTGGGGGATATGCAAGGGGTTTGCTCGTTTACGCCGAATTTTAATGCTAAGTCAGTCATTGATATATCAATATTTGATTTCGCTAAGCGTATATATGACCACCTGGGCGGTGACCGTGACCACGTGTTTTTACTTGCAATCTTGCTGATCAACACTGTGATGGGTCGTGGCGCCTGGCTCAATTCTTGTAACCTACACCGCTACTTCTTCTCGGCAGTCATGCTCGCTTTTAAATTCCTCATGGATGACACCCCCATAGACTTTTTTTGCCCTCTGTTCGGTGTGAATAAGGATGATCTCGAGGGGTGTGAAGCGTTACTTTTTCGTCTCCTTGACTACAAGATCCCTCTACTCAGTGAAGGGGAACTGGGGTTGGTAGCCACAACTTTAAGGTCTTTGTATGGGAATGCGCAACTTGCAGGCTTCGGGCCCCTGGCAGCTGACCAGAGACCAGTCCCTGCTCATATTCGTACTTGCTCTATTGGCACTGATGGTGATCGCAAGGTACTTACTTCTGAAGAGGTTATATAAGTAATTCACTCCATTCGTTGTCGCTTTTGTCCCTCCTTCGGCACGGCCCACAGGCTGTACGCAAAGTTTGGGTTATACGAGACCGAATTCCTAAACCACTCCCGCCAATTCTCCTCGCTGTACTTTTCCTTGGTCGAAGTAAGCAAAAAAAAATCATAACCCTCGCTCGCCAGCATCTCTTCTTGCTCCCCTCGCGGCAATCCAGACAGGTTCTTTGCTGTCGCGCGGCCGCATACGGTCGGCTCCTGTTCAACGATGTACCCCCTTGCCTCCTCTGCACCTACCGGGATCCCTACTCGCTTGACGACAGCCCCCATGTCTGCGTAGAGTCGCGTGTTAACCGCTATGACGGGGGTTTCACTCTGGATGACGTCAGCTGTGCTCTTGCGGTCTTGCACGAGGATGACCACTCCACTCAGCTGTGCCAGTAAAAAGTCACCATACATGGGCCAATCCGGCAGCTGGAGGCTTGAGAGGTCGTACACTCGCGTCAGACAGATAAGGGCCCCCTCTTCGGTCCTCACCAGAATCTGCCCCTTCTGGTCGGAATTCCCAGACTTGCCCCCGCCAATTACGTGTTGCGTCGTCCCGCTCTCCTTTGTTTTTGGGTCGTACGGTGCCCACGTGTAAGGCGAGGTAACCCCTGCCATTGGCTCTAAAAAGGTTGCACAGCCTTCACCCAGCCCCTCTTGGGGCTCCAACTCGTACGCCGCGAACAGGTAGCCCTTTGGGTTGGTGTACTCTCCCCCAATCACCGGCACATCCCGCTCAATGCTGAACGTCCTCGCCGACTGGGGGATGGAGAGCAGGGTCTCCTTTAGCTCTCCGTACGTGGTCGGGACATGGACCACGCTTGCTGCGTTGATGTTGATCCTCTCCCCCTCCTCTGAGTCCCACCGAGAGAGGTGGCACCCTTTGACCATATACTTCTCGCCTGGCCTCACTGCTGGGCACTGGAAGATGCTAATTATATGCGTGAGCCCTCCTGGGGACAGCTCCACCTCTCCGCTCTCCCTCTCCTTGTCCTTCACGAGGGGGAACATCACCCTCTTCTGCTCGAGCGGCACGACAACAAGGCTCGTTGGCTGCTTCCCGACAGGCTCTGTCACGTACGTGACCAGGCAAAGGACATCGACGCTTCCCTCCTTGCTTTTACGCGCAATGGTGACACTGAGACTCTTGGGAAATTTCCTAATCATTGTAAATTGTGAGACAGACACTAGGGGAGACTACTCATGTCGCATCACCTCTCCTGGCATAAAACTATGATGACACATGCACCTTTGTGGCCTTTCATAGGTTTGGCTCACAAATTGAAAATTATGTCTGTTCGTTGCATTTTCCCTCCATGCCTTTTCTCGCACCTTGTTGAGGCGCTAAGCTCGATGCTATCCGAGGCTATTTTTGACTTTTCTCCTGCTGGATTGACCCTCTCCGCTATGGATCCTGCCCACGTCGGGTTGGCTAAACTTGAACTGCCTTTATCTGCCTTTGAGGAGTTTGGATGCACAATTTCGCTGTCGGTTGGCATTTCGCTGAATGCTCTGAGCAAGCTAGTTAAGACCAGCCCTTTCCGTTCGAAGACAGCTGTTGTTGAGCTAGTGGTTGCTGAAGGAGAACTCCAGATCAATCTTCGTGAGCCAAGTGATGTGCTCTCCGTTGGCAGCTTCGAGCTGAAGCTGATGGATATTGGCGCTGAGGCGCTCTCCGTTGCTGGTTTCATGTCAAACACGTCCGTCACAATGTCTAGTGCCGCCTTCGAGAACGCATTACTTGATCTACGAACCCTTGATGCGTCAAGCGCTACGATATCCGTGACCAATGGCAAGGCGTTCTGCTCTGCGTCAGGGAACGAGATGTTCAGTGAAGTCGGGTTACGTCTAAAAACCAGCGAAGTGGTCGGCGAAGACACCGGTGTCTTTTCTCTCAAGCTACTGTTGTGCTTTGCGAAGGCGAAGGTCTTGTCCGACACCGTTATGCTACACCTCTCCAACGACGGGCCGCTGTGCGTCGAGTACAAACTCGGTCAGGGGAAGCTGTCTTACTACCTCGCGCCCAAGTTGGACGAAGATGAACCAAGGAAAAAGGCGCGCATCGAAGAGGAAGCGTGAGTTTGTTGGCCGAGACGAAGACCCACTACAATGTGTTAACACTTCAGGAGTTCTTTAAGTTATAGATCAGGTCTGCCATTACTCCAATCGCCACAAACGCGCGCTCCTGCGTATCTAGCAGCGCTACCAATTCGGATATGGACACAAACATGTTGTAAGTTTATGATGCCATGCATTATGAGTTAGTCCCAACAAGCGACGAACGATGGTGTTATTATATATTTTAACCTTCTAATCGAATACGTTTCGGATTCACTGTAACATGCGGTTTCAAGGCAAACCTCATCCCCAGGCCCCCATATGCTTCCTCGCACGCTTGCCCCAACGTCTCACAAATACCTTCAGGATATGGTGTGCTTACTTGAAACCCATCGTGACAGAGCATTACGACGTCGACGCGCAGAGAAGCCAGGGTCCGTTGACAGATGCCCAACAGACGCCCCTCGTGTTTCATAAGCACGCGGTTAAACAGTCGACCCCTCTTGTTTTCAGGCCTCTTGCTCCCCCCTTTTCGCGGTTTCAATGGCGCAGAGAATAGCTCAGGCTCCATCCTAGACTGCTCCTCAGCCAAACCACCACTCCCGTAGATCGCCTCCCAGAGCGGAACGAACCGGCGGTCCCATGACGGGCACTCTTCGTAATTAAACGCAGAAATGACCTTCTCTTTGAGATCCTTCTCCACCATACCCATTTTATTTGCAAGTCCTCGGCGGTCTCGCAAAAACTCCTCTAGCAAAAGGCAATTTTTACCCATACGACGGAGCATCCAGGCTACCAGTGTTGGATGACAGGCGACCATGTCCACATCCTGATAACCCATGCTATCGCACATTTTTCCCCTCACCCACCCCGGAATTGAAAACAGGTTGGTCTTGTTTGCCTCCCAGCGCCCCTCGGTTGCCTTCCAAGTCACCTCTAGCATCCCTTCTGGTGCTTCCATCAGCGCATTGTACCACCAACGCGTGTTGTCGTTCAACTCCAGCTCCCCTGCGCTCACAAGTGAAGCCAAAAGCTCCTTGTCAATTTTTTGAACGACTGTCAACATTATAATTGTGAAGGAGCTCACAATCCCTCCCCCGGCGCATACATCAAATACCTGGCCTTGTTACTGATTATTTTGCCAGGATTGAGTGAGTCTCTCTCACAATTACTATTTTCTATTGAAATTGATAATATGCAAGTCGAGGGGAAAACATTTAAACAGGTAGTCCCTCTCCAGAAGGCGCAGGCTATTGTTAAATTGTACTCCCGCGCCACGTCCCCCGTGACCAAACCCGATAAAGATGGGCCCTTCAGCTGGGGGAATATGAGGGATGGGGTTATCAGCGTGCTTGAACAGGCCATCGCCGACGGCGGAATTATCTATGTCAAGCACCATAAAGGCGCTCACGGATTCGGTCGTTTCACCCCCACCCCTTTCTACTCCCTGGGAAACATGCCGAATGAGGTGAGGGCTGTCCTCTGCGACGGCCTGTACCTTGACATCGACATGGTGAACTCTGGACCTCGTATCCTTGCCTATTTCTTCAAACTCGTGGGTCTGCCTATCCCCGAGTTGCTTAGTATGTGGCTCGAGGATCGAGACAGGTGCATGGCTGCCTTTGGGGTCGAGAAGCGGGAACTCACCATCATTGCCAACTGCTCCTCGTACACCCATAGGGGCAAAAACGCGCAATTTTCTCATCTCTCGCAGCTCTTTCATACGGCCATTTTCGGAGGGGACGAGGATAACGAGGATGGGGGCCCTTCTCTCGTTTCGCGCCTCTCTGATCACCCCTCATTCAATCCCATTTGGAAGTACGTGCACAGCCAGGAGTTTGATGAGAAGAAACTCGATAGAAGCATGGGGAGTAAACGGATGAGGGAGGACAGCAACAAGGTCGGCTCATTTATTGCCAACTGCATATTCTTCGTCGAGCGACTCATCCTGGAGGACTCTATCCAGATCAGCTACGTGTCTGACCGGGTTAGCGCCTTAATCCATGACGGCTTCCTTGTTTACTCCCCCCCAAACAACCCTTTTAATGACGTCAGCCAACTCATAGACGACCTGGGACGTGTGGCAAATACAAGGTTCCCTGGGATTGGTATGTCCTTCAAAGTGAAGGAGTTTGTTCTCTGCCCCAAGTTTGCCATGCAGATCTCTAATGCTAGAGAGTATGGGGCCGAGGAGTCGGCCGCCATGAGAGTCGAGGCCATCAATGAACAGAATGATCGAATCTTGGAGGAGAAGGAATCCAAGGAGGTGGACCCCTTATATAAGCCTGGTGTCTCGTACACTGCCCGCAAGGTCCAGTTTGAGGAGTTTTGTTGCTACGTCGAGGACGATAACAGGTACTACCTCAAACGTCCTGCCAGGAATCTGTACATTGCCTACGGCAAAATGGCCCTCTTAGAACGGTTCCAGGATGTCTACTACACCATACAGGTCACCGAGAATGACGAGGATGACGATGGGATGGAGGTCGAGGGGGGTGAGAAGAAAAGGAGGAAGAGGAAGAAGGAGCGACCATTTATCAAGAAATGGCTCTCTGACGGGTCCAAGCGGCGGTACCACTCATCCCAGATCGTCCCGCCTCCTTTGAGGGCCCCTCCCGGTGTGTTTAACACATGGTTGCCCTTTTACGGGGAGACGTTGAGGTACAAGTATGAATATTCGACTGGCCATATGTCAAACGATGCCCCCAAGGAGAGTCTGCCCAAGCAGCTGGCCACCCCTAAACCAGGCGAGACGGATCTGCAGTTCTGCGAGCGGGCGGTTGAGATGTTCAAGTGTCTCGTGTGGCATTTGGCGGGGAAGAAGGATAAGGACTACGCGCATTTCCTCTCCTGGCTCGGCGACATGATCCAGAATCCGGGGAGCGATAAACCCACCATGGTCTGCTGCAGCGGAGAACAGGGGGTTGGGAAAACCATGATATGTCTGCTTATGCGGGCAATTGTTGGGCGGTCCAAGACCATCCTTACTGACAATCCATCGGCTACTGTCCTCAACGAGAAGAACGCATCTGCCCTCAACTACTTTGTCGGGATGAACGAGATGACGCAGAAAGATGCTGCTAATGAGCTTCTAAAGAGCTTCATCTCTGACGGATTTATCAATCTCCGTCTCATGCACACAGATACTCAAGTCGATGTTACTTGCTACCACCGTGTGATGGCTACGAGTAACTACCGCTTGGTCTTTGACGGACGTCGCTTCATTCTCTACTGGGCCGACTCAGGGTTGCGGCCCGAGGTCGACTTCTTTGATGCTCTGGGGGACTTTTGCAACAACGACCTGGCCATCTGGGCCATTTACGACTTTCTAAACACCAGGAACTTGACTGAGTTCAAGAAGAACCCTACCCACAAGAGTGTCTACCACAAGGAGACGCTCCTGGAGGCGGTCAAAGATGATCCCTTGTTCATGTTGATCAACTGTCTGACCAATGCCAGTATGCATCGCGAAGACCCGGAATCGTGCAAACAGCAGCTCTCTCCCTTCTTTCAGGGGGACGAGTTCCAATCCGTGGTCGACAAACTCACCAGTGATAGGTTTGAGTTTCAGCCCAAGTCTTTGGTCGAGTGCCTCAAACGGGTCACTGGTGATGTTCGGTACAACTTGAAGACGATTGTGGATGCCATCAACAGCTTTGCCGTCAAGTTCGTGGAGCATGGCAATGTAGTTCCCACCCTTGTAGAGAAACATGGGCGCACGTACTACCTCAAGATTAACGAGTTGCGTCTTATTTTACCCAAGCTAGACGAGGAGGAGGAGAATTAATATATTAAGCATTTCTTCGTCATATGTACTTACTCAACATTGTAATACAAAATAATTTACGATACCGAGGTTCTTTACTACAGGAACTGCACGAAATGCACGAAATGCACAATAAAAGCTTTGTAGTATTTTTATTTAGCTCCGTACGTACCCTCTGGTTCCTAAAGGTTCCTCACTGCACGAACTGCACGAAATGCACAATAAAAGCTTTATAGTATTTTTATTTAGCTCCGTACGTACCTCTGGTTCCTAAAGGTTCCTCACTGCACGAACTGCACAATATGCACTATATTTCCTTTATAGTATTTTTTATTTATCTCCGTACGTACCCTTTTAAAATGTACTCAATTTTTTTTTATTATGCTTCATGTACACACACCTATAACCTACCTACCCCTTTGTACATGAAGCATAATAAAAAAAAATTGAGTACATTAAAAAAGTGAAACCAAACTTAAACCCTAACCCTAACCCTAAATTGTAAGTGTGTGTACATGAAGCATAATAAAAAAAATTGAATAAATTTTTAAAAGGTTAGTACGGGGGTTAAATAAAAAAACTATTAAGGAAAAAAAGGGCATTTTTTT
>JACCDR010320120.1_pt1 | contig 60216 bp, 55 predicted proteins | sample 7446431 | NCBI WGS metagenome assembly JACCDR01 (sample SAMN15323443, study PRJNA562643) | freshwater metagenome | isolation source: river surface water | place: USA:Blue River Watershed | collected 2017-08-17 | reverse complement strand
TACACTTGTGGATGGATACGTGCATTCTTGATGAGTGGGACGAGAGCCTCGCTTGCTAAAACATAATCAATCCGCCAACCTACATTACGCTCTCGTGCTGCGCCCCAATGTGACCACCACGTATAGTGACCACCTTGTTTCTCAAACAGTCGAAACGTATCAACAAAACCAGCCGCAAGGTAGGCCGAGAGTCCTTCCCGCTCTTCGGCCGTAAAACCCTTCTTCCCCTCATTCTCCTTTGGACGGGCAAGATCGAGTTCCGTATGTGCCACATTAAGATCTCCGCAGAAAATAACGGGTTTTCGCTCTTCGAGCCGTTTCATGAAGGTGAGGTAGGCGGGATCCCAGGCTTGCCGCATCGGAATACGTGAAAGATCGTCTTTAGCGTTCGGTGTATAGACCGTACTCACAAAAAAACCTTGAAATTCAAGAGTAATTACTCGACCTTCCTTGGTAGTATCCCCATAGTCATCAGTTAAATGATATTGTTTCGCAATATCGTCCGGCAATCCGAGATGAACCGCCTCGGGTGACTGCTTCGTGAAGATTGCAGTGCCAGAATAACCCTTCTTTTCAGCGCTATTCCAATATTCCTCATACTCGGGAAAGTCACTCTCGACCTGACCACGCTCCGCCTTGGTTTCCTGTAGACACAGAATATCCGGATTATGTTCCACTAAAAAACGCTGTAGGTCGCCTTTCTTGAGGACTGCCCGAATACCATTTACGTTCCACGAGTATACCTTCATATATATGTAGTGTAACAGAGCTCGCACATGCCACAAACACTCCGCTAAAATTATTAACCATCCACCATTCCTCGTATCCTTATCGTAAGTTTAGCTATTATCGTTCAAAACCGCTTGTGTTTATACGTATCTATGCTTTAATACGCGTAGCGAAACAAACTCCCCCGCAGCAAGGAAAACGTGTTGATGAGGTGAAGTGACGTTTTGTAGAGTTAGTAAATAAAAAAAATTAAGATGACAGGAACAGTAGTTCGCGTTAAGCCAAATGGCTTCGGCTTTATTAAACCAACTGATGGTGGTAACGATGTTTTCTTCCACGCACAGGCGCTCGTAGACGTAAGTTTCGATGACCTCAAGGAAGGCGACACCGTATCATTCGATGTTGAGCAGGGTCCAAAGGGTCCAGCTGCAGCGAACGTTCGCCGCGTTGCTGAAGGTGCTGCTCAATAAGCAAACCTTTGATCTACAGAAAACACCGTGACTTTATGTCACGGTGTTTTCTGTAGATTGCGTAAGACAAAGCACCCGAGCGAGGCTATACTTAGGGTATCATGTTGTTCTTAACTATTTTGAACCACTACACCAAGTGGCATTACACCAGAGCCATTATCGACTATTGGCACGTCGCACAAAACTTGCTTTGGTTCGTAATCAATTTTTTTTCTCTACCGCAACTGACACGATCACTCTTCGCTCCGTTCCGTCGGATTACAGAAGATCGCGGCGAGCGTTTCAGCCTTGAAGACCTTGCTGGCTCCATCCTCATCGGCATACTTTCTCGCATCATTGGTTTTACGCTTCGTCTCACCATTATTATCACTGGCCTTGCTGCCACACTCTGCCTGAGCGTGCTCATTATTATTACGTATGTATTCTGGCTTACCGCCCCCCTGACACTCCTTGGACTCATTGCATACGGTATACGATTACTTATCACTCCACTCTAGTTAGCTCATACATATATATGTACACACTTGCTGAGGCCATCAAAGACTATGCTCCGGTGATAACCTTCTCCCGCTTTCTCTCTCGCCGGACGATGAGCATTCTAAGAATCTTACTTCTTACTACGAGCACCATCACGCTACTGATGGGTTTTGGTGTCATTTTTTTCGTACCAGCGGTTGATGCCGGAATACTCCTCGCAGTAAGCATTCTCAGCTTTGCTCTCTGGATCGAACAGATGATGCTCTTTGCATATCACAACAGCTACTACTTCCACGGCATGAACTCAGTTCTTGGTCTCAGTGAAAAACCAGTCTCAGGAGCAACGTATGAAGTCGCAGAAGCATTGCTTCCCTATACTGATGATGTTACTAAAGGATTCTGTCTATCACGTCTTGGTAACGATATTCTCACCAGAGCTGGAATTGACCAAAGCCATTTGGCTCAATTTATAAGCGGCCCTCGACCACGTATTGCAACACTCATGATTCCGCTCGGAACCGACGAACTCTTTACCTTCATTGATCTTGGTCGCTATCTCCTCGTGCAAGACCCTGCCTTCAAAGCATTACTCAAACAAGACAGCATCACCGAGGAAACATTTATCGGTACGCTTACCTGGATTACCGTCGCGTACCACACAGAGAAAAAAACCGCTCGGTGGTGGGGGAAAGACAATCTCTCAAAGACGAAGGGTATTGGTCGAGCATGGTCACAGGGGACACCCTATCTCCTCGAACGTTTCTCTCGTGAAATAAAAACGAGTGCAGTTTTCTCGACACTTGGGCAAAGTAACACGGCTTTCGCCGAAGCCAAGATTGCCGAAATCGAAACAGCCCTTGCCCGAGCAAAAGCCGCGAATGTACTTGTGATTGGGGAGGCGGGTGTAGGAACTATTGATATCATCTTAGAGGTTAATCGCCGGCTCGTAAACGGTTCTTCAATTGGTGCTGTCGAGGAGCAACGAATGATTACGCTCGACACAACTCGTCTCTGTGCGGTTCATAAAGATAAACAATCTCTTGAGATCACGCTTATCTCCATCTTCAACGAAGCAATCAAAGCTGGCGGGATTATTATTGTCATCGAAAACCTGAGTGCCTTTATTAGAGAAGCCGAATCAATCGGGGTCTTCATTCCCGAACTCCTTGACCCCTATCTCGCGTCACCACTCATGCACGTCATTGGTACTGATACGCCTGGTGCCTATCACACCTTTATTGAACCGCTCGGTGCGTTCTCACGTCGGTTTGCGGAAGTTCTAATTGATACACCCGACCTTTCTAGTAGCACCCGCATCCTTGGTGACATCGCCCTCAGGAACGAAGGTCGTTACAATCTTCTATTCACCTATAGTGCACTTGTTGCCATAACCACAGCAGCCGATCGATACCTGATTGAAGGCGCTATGCCGGATAAGGCCATTGAGCTGCTCCTTGATATTGCTACTCGGGCGAGTCGTTCCGGAGAAGGAATCGTCACCGCAGATTTCGTCTACACCGTGGTGAGTGAAAAGACCGGCATACCAGTTGGACCCATCGGTAAGGAAGAACGTGAACTACTCCTTCATTTGGAAGACCGTCTCCATGAGCGAGTTATTGGACAGCAGCGAGCACTTGATGCTATTGCTCGAACGATGCGACGTGCCCGCGCTGGTATTCAAGCTAGTGACAAGCCGATTGGTTCCTTCCTCTTTCTGGGACCAACTGGTGTAGGGAAGACCGAAACCGCAAAGGCACTCGCGCACATCTTCTTCGGCAACGAAGCAAACATGCACCGTATCGACATGTCAGAATTCAGTGGTGATGATGCACTCTCTCGACTTATCGGTGATCACGCCAGTACGGGCGTACTTTCAAACATGCTCCGCGAACACCCCTATTCGGTTCTCTTACTTGATGAATTTGAAAAAGGATCACGGGCAGTCCACGATATCTTTCTTCAAATTCTTGATGAGGGAGTTTTCACCGACGCACGCGGTGATCGAGTCAATGCTCGAAACACAATCGTCATCGCTACTTCAAATGCAGGGAGTCGACTAATTCTCGAAACCGTACAGCAACGTAAGGAACTGGTAACTCTGACCCGAGAGATTATCAACCACATAGTCAAAGAAGGAACCTACCGACCAGAACTTATCAACCGCTTTGACAGTACCATTATCTTCGAACCACTCACCCTAGAAGAACAAGGCAAGATTGCTGGTCTCATGCTAGGCAGTCTCTATCAACGAATCAAAGAACGTGGCTACGAACTTACCATTAATAGGGACTTGATGGACCTATTGGTGCAAAAGGGATATAACCCTGAGTTCGGAGCCCGACCAATGCAGCGAGTACTCCAGGATGTAGTTGAAGAGAAGGTAGCACAAAAGATCATAAGTGGGGCAGTCAATCCTGGTGACACTATTGACCTTAGTCTCGCTGATTTCAATAAACTTGAACTGTCAGTCTAAAATATTCACCACGATATACAAAACAAAACATTCGTGATACAAAAAACACATCGGTAATAGTGCCGATGTGTTTTTTGTATCGAAAGGGGACCATCAGATGCACAGCTCGCAACTCATCTTACTCGTACGTGGGACCGGACGCCGCGTGCTTGCCTGCCTCGCATACAACGAGTACAAGGTCGGGAGACGCTTCACGACAGACGAAGTCGTCCAGCGACTTGCTGACTTCTTCGACAACCCGGACGTCAACCGACGACTCGTGGAACTCTCACTCGGACAGCTCGCACGCCTTGGCATGCTCGTGTGCCGGAGCAGGGTCTGCGGTAGCTACGAGATGACGACAAGCGGTGTGGCTGCCGCGCAAGATGTGTACACGCGAGCGGTGCGTGGCGACACAGACTTCTCGCAGATGATCCCGGTCTCCCTCCGCAGGAAGCCGGCGAGACCTGTGGTTGTCGCTTCGGCACCACCGAATCCACTTTCGACGGTGACAGAACTCGGGGCACGCTGGCGTCAGAACTGAAGCCTACACCGAGCAACGTGATCTAAGACCGCTCCCTTAGGAGCGGTCTTACCTTCTTTGGAGGTTCTGTGCTTATCTTATATGCCTCATCAATCGTACACAGACTTCGTACAACTAGCGACGAATACCTATTCATCGCCCGCATCATCATCGCGATCTGCTGGCTATCCCTTCTTGACCTCATCGATAAGGTAGCGGGGTTAGTGGACTCCGCACAGTCTGACGATGACACTTAGACTTACCCGCACACCCGTGCGGGTGTTGCTTTTTTACGTAAGAGAATTTACACTCAGCCGTCAACACAGATATGTACGAGAGGGCAAAACAATTCACGCTCGGAATACCACTACTCCGCAAATCACTTGGGTGGCTTTTTCTCTTGACTGGTATCATAGCCTTCATCACCCCCTTCACCCCCGGCGCGATCATTCTCACTCTGATCGGACTAGAACTTATCGGGCTAGAACTTCTGTTTGCAAAAAAACTAAAAGCCAAGCTTGTCCAGAGAAAACAGCCAAAGTAGGTTGGCTTTAGACAGCGCCATCCGGGCACAGAGTAGGTGTTAGAAATTCTTCTTACGCCGAAGGTCTATGATTCGTGACTTACGAAGTTTGGCTGATAGAAAGTAACCACATACTACATACCGGTTACTTCGGAACGGTTCCTAATCCTCGTTTCACAAGCACTCATTACAAGCGAAGAAAAACTGCTGTCGATATAACTAATACTATAAGCCTGGAATCCACCATTAGTCGAACTGTCTGAGGTTATTCGAGGTGGTTTCTAGTGGTACACAGTATCAACGCGAAACGATACGCCTTCTAGATACCCTGTTACACGCTCAGGTACTCTACAGGTCTGTGCATGAGTGTACTTTCACACACGGTGTGCCACACCACTGTGAAACTCGCGTTCTACAAAGGTTTCTCGCACATGGTCAGTCACTTACTTTTGGCATACAATGAATCTATATGAAATACATCATCAGTGGAATCATCGCACTCATAGTGGTTGCAAGCGGCGCATATTACTTTATAACAACAACACCAAGTACCGACCTCGACTATCAAAAACTCCCAACTGAGACACCAGCTCCATCATCCACAACACCTGAAGCTCCCGAAGTACCTACAACTGAATCCTCACCAACAGAAGCCCCCAGAACCTCTGAAGAAACAGCGCAGTCCCCAACAACAATCCTTGGCTCCTCAGTCGGAGGTCGTTCAATCACTGCCTATCACTTTGGTAACGGGGAGCGGGAACTTCTTCTCATTGGTGGCATTCATGGTGGATACTCCTGGAATACTGCTTTGCTTGCATACGAGCTCATTGAATGGCTGCAGGATGACCCGACGTTAGTTCCATCTGATGTACGCGTTACCATCATCCCAGCACTCAACCCCGACGGACTCAACGCGATCGTTGGTACCAGTGAACGCTTCACCAAAGCAATGGTGAAAGGAAGTGAGTCAGATCGTATTGCAGCTCGGTTTAATACTAATGGTGTTGACCTCAATCGTAATTTTGATTGCGAGTGGCAAACGAGTGGTACATGGCAGAGTCGCTCGGTGAGCGGGGGAGACGCTCCATTTTCAGAACCCGAAGCACAGGCGCTCGCAGCATATGTAGCCGATCATGAACCAACCATGGTGATCGCTTGGTACAGCGCAGCGGGTGGTGTATACGCCTCAGCCTGCGGAGGTGCTCCGTTACCAGCAACACTGACACTGACAAAAAGTTTTGCAACTGCCGCTGGATACACCGCGCACGAGACGTTTGACTATTATGAGATCACAGGGGACATGGTCAACTGGTTTGCAAAGCAGGAAATACCCGCAATCAGCGTTCTCTTAAGTACACACGACTCAACCGAATTTTCTAAAAACCAGACTGGCGTCCAGGCAATTATTAATGTCCTCAGCGAATCTACTAATGACTAAGCGATCACTTATTGCGCTCTCTGTATTACTCATCATTGTCTCAGTTGGCATCTTCGTACAGAGATCAGTTCATGCCCCGGCACCAGAAACTCCACCAGCCACCCCTACTCCAACTCAACAACCTGAAACCGTCCCGATTGAAATTGCCACCACATCAGTCACTACACTGGGCACTTCGGTTGAAGGACGACCGATTCAGAGTTATCACTTTGGCACCGGTAGTACATCGATACTCTTTGTTGGTGGGATTCATGGTGGATACGAATGGAACAGTAGCGCACTTGCGTACGAATTCATTACCGCATTTCAAACCGGCGTACTATCAGTACCTCCCAATATCACCATTACGATCATACCAACACTGAACCCGGATGGTCTCTATAAAGTAGCTGGTATCGAAGGTTCCTTCACTGCTGCGGACGTGCCGCCCACGGATACACACACAACAGGAGAAGGTCGCTTCAATGCTCGTGGTGTTGACCTCAATCGTAACTTTGATTGTAAATGGCAACCAGAAAGTACCTGGAGAAATAAGCCAGTCAGCGCTGGTATCGCCCCCTTCTCTGAGCCAGAAGCAACTGCGCTGTTACGCCTCGTTGAAGTGCGCAAACCCGCAGCAGCCATTTTCTGGCACAGTCAGGGTGGGGCAGTCTACGGATCAGCTTGTGAAGCTGGAATTCTACCCCAAACCCTCGTGCTCATGAAAACCTATGCGGCAGCGGCAGCGTATGACGAAATACCACTCTTTGATGCCTATCCAATTACGGGAGACGCTGAAGGGTGGCTCGCCTCAATCGGTATTCCTGCAGTAACAGTTGAACTTGCGACACGAACAACGACAGAATGGGAGAGAAATAAATCTGCCATGGAAGCTGTGCTGAGTCGGTATGAACAAAACTAAGTGAACAAAAAACTCCCCGCGTGCGCGGGGAGTTTTTTGTTCATTGAGTACCGTCTTTTCGTTCGAAGAATGCCGCCCCGATAAAGAGCGCCCCGACACCGATGAGGGTGATAAACCGCCAAACCATCTCCATCTGCCAAATATCGATAAGTAACAACCGGAGCACCACAACCGTAAGTAACATAATTCCCGCGTACCGCAACGACCGACGGAGCTGTCGTGTCCCGTAAAGATAGAGCACGAGACCGGTGACAGTATACACAAAGAGCGCAGTTGATATCGCTTCAGAAGGGGCGAGAAAGCTCTGTGCAATACACCAAACACTCGCCGTTGCCAAAAGAAAGGCCGTCACTCCAAACGCACGACTAAACCAACGAAGTGTTTCCCGATGTTTAGCATCCCCAATAACAAACAAGTGTTTCGTAATACCCAGTGAGAGTAACGATGCGACGGTGGTCACTGCAAACAAACCGACTACTTGTAACGGTAACTCAGCCGATGACCATCCCGAGAAATCAAGAGACCGAAGTGAGAGTAATACGGGGAAAAAGAATCCCGATAATGCAACTGACAACCACAAGAAGGGTGAGCGCACGAGAACAAACAATGAACTCAAACAGTAGAGGATGAGTGCATAACTCACATACGTTGCGACATCTGCAACGACAGACACAAAGAGTCCATCCCACGTGATCCGTAAAACGGCAAATACAAACAGTGTTGTTGTAAGTACATACAAGCCATTTAGACTACGAAGAGATACGTCATACTCTTTACAGTACTGTTGTGTGAGAAGCAGTATTGCGAGCGTCATTAGTCCAATCATGGTCCAGACTCCAAAGCCTGACGCATGGTAAATACCGTAGAGCCAATCAGGTGAAAGCAGGGACCCAATACTGAATGCAAACGGGATGAACGTAGAAGCGGCAGCGAGACGAATGACTCGTGACGGCAAAGCCATCTTCATGGTATAGAACATTACAATCAGTGAAAAGGTGCCCTGGAGAATGTACATAACGACATACGAGGCTGGCCACGAGAACAATGAATCTGCTATGAGTGCAATAACCACGTATCCGTAAAAAAATCCACCGACCGCAAATAGGGAGGCGATAACGCGACTTGATGTATAGAGCGCTACTCCAGGCCGATGTACGAGCCAGAGCGCACTCGCACCGAGCATCGCCCAGACCGCATAGACAGCAATGGCATCTTTCTGCCACACCTCGCCATTCCAAAGACTACTATCAAGTAATGGCACCGACAACGCTACTGGCAGGAGATAGACTGCCGCAAGGATAGAAATGAATCGTTCAGGTAAACCAAGATGCGTCGCGACAAAAAATGCTGCAGTGCACTCAACCGCGTAAGCAAGAACGAGTGAGTACCCTGAGAAAAGAAAACTTGTTCCAAGCAGAATCCCCATTCCTGCCAGAGCAAGATAGAGGGCTACCACTCGATCGGGTAAGTGATTGTGATAGGACACATATCCAACAAGAGCAACGATTACCGTAGCGATGAACGTTGCGAGCGCAGGACTCGCCGTGAGTACTGAGGCAAAGCCAACGTACCATGCCCCGGTAATAATCATTGTCACCACATCAAGTCTTGTAACAGTCTGAGTAGTCAAAACGGCACTCGTACTACTGAGAAAGAACATGAGTGAGAATATACATACAAAGAGCCAAAGCTGACCTGACGACAGCTGATCAACTAAACCGGATTCATACCACGACACACCTAAAAGGAGTAACAATGGGCTGACCCGCCATGACCATTTATAACCAGTCAGTAAAAGCCCTCCCGTCAACACAGCCAGATACGAAAGTAAGAGTGCGGGTGTAAGTGTAAGCTCGGTGAACGCTGGCGCCACAAGCCCAGCCATGGCCGCAATGATGATAAGCCATTCCGTCTGCATCTGTTGAGCTACAAAGGCGGTATATGCAACTCCGGCCGCAACAATACTTAAAGCGATCATCGGTGGATACAGCGCAAAGACCGTTGCTCCGGCTAAGGCCGAAACCGTCAGTATTGCACTCGCGAGCGCAGTCAAAACCAAATAATGCGTTGGATGGTTGACGCTCCGCTGATAGGCGAGTGCATACGTCGCAAGTGCCAGCGCGAAGCCTAGCATGACGCGAATACTTGGCGGTAACCAGCCTTCATTAATGGCATAGCTTACAAACCAGGCGGCCCCGAGAAAGAAGAGAAATCCTCCAACCTTTATGAGAGTCTGCTCTTTAAACCACTCCACCACAGGGGAGGGTCGTGACGGACGAATGTCCGAAGGGGTGTTTTCTTTAGACATTCCTAGAGGAGCCGCTCCGAAGGCGGGGGCATGCCGAGTGATTGTGTCGACCGTAAATGATTCCTCCTCTTTATGTGACGGAAGGGGAAGTGGGGAAACCGATCGCTCTTCCGACACTACCGTCGATCCTCGTTCAAGCCGCTTTACCCGATCACGCAAGGAAAGGTGACTGAAGAGCAGCAGAATGAAGGCGAGTGTGAGTATATACATATATAAGTTCTTATACGGTAAGTATCTAATAGATACCGATATCTGTCTCCCACACTCTCCACACGACTGCGAGTTTCTCCTGAGCTCGATAACTCAGACATTACCCTTTATTATCAAGAGCAGCAGTGACTTTAGTGATGTGTGAGTAAGGTAATACCGACACTTTTTTGACAAAGTGTCGAATACACCGTGTGGGTTGCCTTTTTGCAATTTATATGCTATAGTCATAAGAACCTTCGCGGTTATCCATTTGTTGTCCTCATGCGCATTCCATGCGTATCTAGTATGAGAGGCAACATCAAAAACAACACGAATTTATGTTAACGAAACGAGTCAAGGAAAATGTGCTCAAGCCAATCCAGCGCCACGAGGGCGATACGGGATCACCAGAAGCTCAAGTAGCACTGCTTACAAGGCAGATTGAGGAGCTTTCTTCACATTTGCGTAAGCATAAGAAGGACTTTCATTCTCGCCGTGGTCTCCTCCAGATGGTAGCAGACCGACGCAAGCACCTCAAATATCTCGAAAAGAAGGATGAGAAGTCGTACGAAGCTCTCGTCAAAAAGCTTGGTCTCAAGCGCTAAAGAAAATGCCCCGGACGGGGCATTTTTCTTTTTCTGTGTATAGCGCTATAGTGAGAGGGGACTTTTTTAATAAACTACCTAACGTTTTATTTTTATGGGAATTATTCGACATCCGGAACAACGTGTCGCGGTACTTATCGATACACAAAACTTATACCACAGTGCAAAGAACCTTTATAAATCTAAAGTTAACTTTGGGGCTGTCGTTAAAGCAGCCCTCGGCGATCGAAAGCTAATCCGCGCGCTCTCGTACGTTGTAAATACCGAAAGCGGAGAGGAAGCACCATTTTTTGAGGCTCTAGAAAAAGTTGGTATCGAGATTAAGACAAAAGATCTGCAAATTTTTTATGGTGGTGCTAAGAAGGCAGACTGGGACGTTGGACTCGCTATTGATGCAATCAAACTCTCTCATAAAGTTGATGCCATTGTTCTCGCTTCAGGCGATGGTGATTTCGTCCCACTCGTAGAATATGTAAAAAGTCAGGGCTGCCAAGTTGAAGTTATTACATTTGGCCGCTCAGCATCATCACGACTTCGCGAAGTGGTAGATGACTTTATAGACCTTGACGAGCGACCCCAGGACTTCCTTATTGGTTACAAAAATGCCCGTCGGGGTAGTCAAAAAAATCCACTCCGGCGACATTTGAAACAAATCATCGAAACCGAGACTGATTAATAAAAACTGACATTCGCTATGCAACGAAAGATCTATACCACTGACTTTGGCAAGAAAACTCTGACGGTTGAATTTAATGACTTAGCACTTTACGCTCATGGATCCGTGCTTCTCACGTATGGCGAGACAGTTATTCTCGTAACAGCGGTAATGGGAAACGATAACCCCGGACTCTCATACTTTCCACTCTCGGTAGAGTTTGAAGAAAAGTTTTACGCCGCTGGAGAAATTCTTGGCAGTCGATTTGTTCGTCGAGAAGGACGGCCGAGCGATGAGGCAGTGCTCTCGGCAAGAATCGTCGACCGTACGATCAGACCGCTTTTTTCTCCACTGCTCCGTACCGAAGTACAAGTCGTCGTCACGGTCCTCTCTATCGGAGAGGACGACCCCGATGTTCTTGCGGTAATTGGTGCGTCTCTTGCGCTCGCAACTTCAGACATACCATGGAATGGACCGGTGAGTGCGGTACGCATTTCTCGAAAACGAGACGGTTCGATCGTTATTAATCCAAGCTACTCTGAGCGGGGTGAAGCAGTGGCTGATATTGAGTTACTTGCCTGTGGCACACAAGGTAACATTAACATGATCGAGACGAGTGCCTACGAAGCTTCTGAGCAATCGATCGTAGATCTTTTACACAAGGCAGCCAACATTCACGAACAACTCCAGGTTTTTCAAAATCAAATTGTACGTGAGATCGGTAAAGAAAAGCGACCCCTCACCGAACATGAACCCTCAACTGAATTGCAGGATCTTTATGAAACAAAATTTGCTCCTACGCTCTATAACACAATCTTCTCACAAACACCTGGAAAGGATCATATTTACGCGCTTAAGGATACGTTTATCGCCGCAGCAAATGCACTTCCTGAACCTGTCGATGGTAAAGTAGCTGGTGCATTCTTCGAAGAACAGGTAGACCTCACACTCCATCGTGGAGCCGTTGTTGATGGAAAACGCGCAGATGGAAGAACTTTCGACGAACTTCGCGAGCTCTATGCTCAAGCCGGTGGCATTTCGCCGGTCCTTCATGGTTCTGGTATCTTCTACCGCGGAGGGACTCGAATCTTTACCGCTCTCACACTTGGTGGGCCAGAAGCTGCTCAAATGATTGACACGATGGAAGAGCGCGATGTCAAAAAACGATTCATGCACCACTATAACTTCCCACCATTTTCAGTCGGCGAAACGGGGCGGGTTGGTGGGTCTAATCGACGCATGATTGGTCACGGAGCACTGGCTGAAAAAGCCCTCCTTCCTGTTATCCCTTCCAAAGAAACGTTTCCTTATACCATCAGGCTTGTGTCCGAGACCATGTCTAGTAATGGTTCCAGTTCTATGGGCTCAGTCTGTGCGTCTACCCTTGCACTTATGGATGGAGGCATCCCGATCACCCGCCCAGTCGCTGGTATTGCGTCAGGGATTATGCTCTACAATGGTGACTATAAACTTTTGACTGACATTCAAGGGCCCGAAGATGAATTTGGGGACATGGATTTTAAAGTTGCTGGAACAACAGTCGGGGTCACTGCAATTCAAATGGATGTAAAAGTATCGGGTATACCAGTTCCAATTCTTGCCGAAGCACTCGAAAAAGCTCGTTTGGCTCGTTTACAGATCCTCGAGGTTATGAACGCAGCAATCTCCACTCCCCGCGAAACTATATCTCCCCGCGCTCCCGAAATTATCAGTCTTACTATCTTACCCGAGCAAATTGGCCTCGTTATTGGTAGTGGCGGCAAGACCATCAACAACATAAAAGATTCATCTGGTGTTGAAGAAATCGTTATTGAAGATGATGGTACTGTTTTTATCACCGGAAAGGGAGGTACCGCAGCACAAGCCGCCGATCGAATTCGCGCACTAACGAAACGCTATGCCGTCGGCGAACGGGCCCTGGCAACAATTACCAAAATCGCTACTTTTGGTGCCTTCGCTCGTCTTGATGACTATAACGAGGGTTTGATTCATATATCTGAAATTGCCCCATTCAGGCTCGAATCGCTTGATGGAATACTGACTGTCGGTGAACAAATCCCTATTGTAGTGAGTAAGCTGGAGGAGGGAAAAATTGGACTCTCTATTAAACAAGCGGATCCAGAATTTGCAGAGAAACGAGGACTCAAGCGCCCGCAGTAGTGTTTATTAACTATCAGGTTTAAACTCCCTAGTCACAAAAGGCATAATTCATGCCATACTAGTTCATAATGGGAACAGAAAAACCAGCGTCAGCCCTAGCGAGCATTCGCACCTTTGCCTCCGATCTCGCTCGATCACAAAAAAATCCCTCGGCCCCGGTCGCTCCGGGTGCTCCTCGTGTCCCCAAAACGCCCGATGCTACTATAGTAGGCACTGGTGAATCACGAACGTACCAAGCTCCGACTTGGAAAAAAACAGCTGTTCATCACACCGACACCAAGAAAGAAAAGGTTGTTCCTCCACCAACTCCAGCCCCCGCACCTACGCTAAAACCGCTCGTCGGTCCAAAGAAAGTTGAAGAAACTACGATTGTTGTAGACAACGAAGACGCTGCCTCGGCGACCATTATTCGTGATACTAAGCACGATCGGTTTCGTCTTTTCCCAGCTATCATTTCTTCACTTAAAAATTGGTTTGTTGATGTCAAAGAGCAGTATTTCACTAAGAAGACTCCTAAATACACTGTTCCAGAAACCACTCGTCGCAAAGGAGTCATTCAAAAGGCCACCTCAAAGACAGGGAAGCTTGCTACCTTTGACAACACAAGCCTTCAGGCTCGTATAAAGGAACGTGAAGTAAAAGCCTCACCAAAGGAACCTTCGACGATATGGACAGCGAACACCGAACCCGGATACCCGCTACTTGAAGCACCTGATAAGCCTCCTGCAGTCAGTAACGTACAAGTCGTACCCCGCCGAAGTTTCCGCACCGAACCACCGACAGCGATGCCTCCCGTAGCACAAACACCCGTCGTCATAGAGACAGCAGTGGCAGCACCGACAGCTGAAGAAACACCAGCACAGCCCCGAGTCATCGTCGCGTCAGAAACAGAACCGATCATAGATACCGCCCCAGTAAATCCTCCACCATCCCCGATCGAAGAATCTACCGTACCACCACCGACAAAAGAGCAGGCGGCGGCTGTTGTACCAAAACCAGTTACCAATACTCGTCCAAATTCACTCCGAGAATGGGTATTCGCCGTTAATACCAACCTCGTCGCTCTTGCACTCGCTGGCTTCGTACTTCTCATGGTTATCATTGGTGTCTCTGGCTATCGTTGGTTTAACACTAACGTAGCTACAATTGAAGTTGTTACGACTCCGAATCATCCCACCTACCTTACTGCACCACTGCAAACTCTTGCTACTGCCGATACACGAGAGCAACTCTTTACTACCCTCATCGAAAATCAAAAGAATAGTGGCGGGCAATTGCTCCTCTTTGCATTTACGACAACTGCTGCTGGCGATGTACTCACCGGACCGGCCGCACTCATGTCCCGCTTTAACTTCACGGTAAGCACCCCCTTTGCTCGCTCCCTTGATGCTCTGTACTTTGGTATCACAAAAACACAAACGCCGTTTATCCTTCTTAAAACAACCGACAATAATACGGCGCTTGGTGGCATGCTCAACTGGGAAGCTGCTTTATACGCAGATCTAGCACCAATGCTTGAAGCGTACGGAGAGACCGACAGTGATACTGATGCGACATTTAAAGACATTACCGTCAACGGTATAGACGCTCGCGCGCTGGTATCTGCTAACAACCGTACACTCCTTGTCTACAATCAACCGATTAATAACACCATTATTATTACTGCTGACCCTGAATCATTAAACACCTTATTATCATTAATAGATTGATATGACACACCCTAACGACTATAAATTGCGCCTCGAGGCAGGTTTAATTCGTATCGAGACTGAACTTTCTCAAATTGCACACCACCACAACGACACAGACGATTGGGAAGCAGTGCCGGATCAGGCTGAAACAGGAGAAGCAGACGAAAACATAGAGGCAGATGCGGTTGAAGAGTGGAACGAGCGACGGGCAACAGTAGCTGCACTTGAAACTGAATACCGAGATATCAAACGCGCGCTTGCTAAGCTCGCAACGGGTGACTACGGTCGCTGTGAGATCGGTGGGGAAGAAATAGAGGAAGATCGACTTACAATAAAACCAACCGCTCGCACTTGTAAGGCGCATCGTGAGGAAGAAGGGACCCTATCTTTGTGATCTATGAGCTACGCTCGCACCACTACAGTTCAACCTCATGTTCAAAGTGGAATGATAGTTTCGATAGAAGCAGACCTCGCACGAGGTCTGCATTCGTTTTCGATCGTTGGACTCGCTGGTAAGGCGATTGAGGAAGCAAAGGACCGTGTCAGCAGTGCGATCAAACATAGTGGTTTTGAATCGCCCAAGAGCCATAACCAAAAAATCACCGTTTCACTTGCTCCGGCTGATCTTAAAAAAGAAGGTCCGCTCTTTGACCTCCCAATCGCGATTGCCTACCTTATTGCACATGGTGACATTACTGCCACTACCATAGACACGACAATTCTAGTTGGTGAACTTGGTCTTGACGGATCAATCCGACCCATCAAAGGCATACTCACCGTGGTTAAAACTGCCGTGGAGTCTGGCTTTACCGAAGTGATTGTTCCCTATGAAAACGCACTCGAAGCGGCGCTTGTGTCTGGTATTACTATTTATCCAGCACAAACGCTCACCGACGTTATTCAACACATTGACCCGACCCTCCCTCAACACCGTCGACTTACTCCTCAGTCTCTCACAGTAATTCCCGAAACGTGGGGGAATAGCGCTGTTCGCCTTGAAGATATAAAAGGGCAAGAAAGCGCAAAACGCGCACTCATCATAGCTGCTGCCGGACGTCATAACGTCATGTTTGTCGGACCGCCAGGAACAGGTAAGACAATGCTTGCCCGTGCCTTCCAAGGACTCCTGCCCCCACTGACGCGGAGTGAGCTCCTTGAAGTTATTGCAATTCACTCCCAGTATGCGCACCTAGGAACACTCAGCACCGTCCCTCCATTTAGAGCACCTCATCATACCGCGTCACACACTGCTCTGGTGGGTGGAGGATCAAACCCTCGGCCAGGTGAAGTAAGTCTTGCACATCGCGGCGTCCTCTTTATGGATGAATTTCCAGAATTTGAACGTCGAAGTCTTGACGCGCTTAGACAACCGCTCGAAGATCGAGTCGTTAGTATTTCACGCGTACAGGGCACCGCGCTTTTTCCAGCAGATTTTATTCTCATTGCGGCTCTCAATCCCTATCGTGGCCGAGAAGATGGTACGACTGACTTAATGCATGCTATGCAAACTACCTATAAAAATAAAATTTCCGGACCAATTCTTGATCGATTTGATTTATGGGTAGAGGTACCTCACGTCGCTTATGAAATCCTGGAAAGTCGCCATCCTGACACAACCGAAACAGTCCGTGCTCAGGCAATGATCCTTGAAGCTCGTAAACAACAGACTAGTCGTCTCGCAACCAGAGGGATCAGAGCTAACGGTGAAATGTCCGGTCGAGACATTGATGACTGCCTGACTATCTCACCGACCGTCAAAACACTCCTTCACGATGCCGCTACACGACTCAACCTTTCGCCCCGTGGATACCATCGACTCATCAAGGTAGCACGAACTATTGCTGATCTTGCAGGAGATACAGATCTTACCGTAGAGCATGTGTATGAAGCCTTAACCTACCGCGCACCCAACCTCTAAAAAACCGCCCCGTAGATGGGGCGGTTTTTTAGCTACCTAGAATGGATTGCTTGCACCACGCACTTCAAAGTGTAAATGAGGACCTGTTGAACGACCCGTATTGCCAGAAGCGCCTATTACTTGACCTTGTTTAACGCTCGCACCAACTCCAACATCGTTGCGTGAAAGATGGGCATATAACGTCTGAGCTCCGTTGCTGTGGCGAACTACAATGTACTGACCATATCCACCATTCCAACCCGAACTCTTTGAAACAATTACTTCGCCCGTACCAGCGGCACGAATTGCAGTTCCAACAGAAACACCGAAGTCAACTGCGTTATATCCATGAATTCCCTGTGTTCTGATCGCTCCAGGAATCGGGTGTGTAAGCCAACCACCAGACGATGAGCTGCCTGCAATCTTGGTCGGGGAAGCGGTTGGAGTAACCGTGATAGTACCACCTGGAATGACAAGCTTTTCTCCCACCACCAACTCATCATTGGTACTGATCTGGTTGTACGCCATTATTTCTTCAACATCACCATCGTACCGCTTCGCAAGCGCCGCGAGCGTGTCGCCTTTCTTAATTGTATGTTGCACTCCGGCTACCGGCAGGATAATCAGCGTTTGCCCTGCTTTGATGGCAGTAGCTCGCGGGAGGTCATTAGCCCAGAGAATCGTGTTCGTCGTTACTCCATACATCTCTGCAATATGTGAGAGTGTGTCACCTTCACGAACAACATACACACTGATCTCGCCAGCAGAACCACGGGAGGCGGCAATTACATCTTCTCCAACGGGCCCGGATGACACCAGGACCTCGTCACTCACCACCACTTCAGCACCACCCCGAGAACCTTGTGGGTTTGGATTTTGTAGCGCTGACAAGAGCGGTACATCGAGGACTGATCGGGAGACAATTGATTCAGCACGCTTCTGCGCCTCCGTGTCAACAGCACCTGCTGACCCAAAAAACCCAGAATGTAGCGTGAAAGGAACAACAATGACAGCGCTGAAGAAACACCACTCAATAGCGTTCCAGTGGCTTGGCAACGCTTTTTCTGCATTATTTGTCATCTGACCGAGAAGGTTTTGGGTGTTTATATGGTCAGAATCTTGTTTTTTTTGTTGAATAAGAAATGTTTTAGGGACTCGCCGCACTGCATCCACTACGGTATATATCGGGAACAAAAATGAGTCGCTGATGCCACTCATTTTCACAGTACCAAACTATTTCTTTTGGTATGGGTAAATTGTACTTATCGTGACCAGCATCGCAATTGACGAATACACATTTTTCTCGCTGACCCGATACGTCCTTTTTTAGCTATAAATGAGGCCGTATTTATGACCTTGACAGTAAAGGATTATTATCCCTTGATTAAATACCCCCTTCCCCGACATACTCAGATGGGTAATCAAGGGCTTGTGTTATAGTGTGATACCTATGACCATGCAGCGCCCGTATCTTGAGGGTCTTAACTCCGCTCAGCTCGATGCAGTCCTTCATACTGAAGGGCCGCTCCTTGTGCTCGCAGGGGCAGGCTCTGGAAAAACTCGTGTCATAACCCACCGTATTGTTCACCTTATTCACCAGGGGGTAGCTCCACATAATATACTCGCCGTGACCTTTACCAATAAGGCCGCTAAAGAAATGCGCGAGCGAGTACTCCATCTGATCAAAACTTTCCCGCCGAGTGAACGGGCGCTACTTGACTCACAGCCTGTAGTAACCACTTTTCATTCGTTAGGCGTTCGGCTCCTTCGCGAATTTCACGAAACACTTGGCTTACCTCGTCACTTCACCATCTATGATCGTAGCGATAGTCTCCGGGCAGTCAAAGCAGGGCTCGAGGAGGGTGGTTTTGACCCAAAACAATTCGAGCCACGAAAAATTCTTGCCCGAATATCTCGAGCCAAGGGTGACGCTGTTTCAATTACTGACTTTACCAATGCTGCCAGTAACTACCATGATCAAGTCACCGCAACAGTGTGGGGGAAATATGAATCCATCTTACGAAAAGAACACGCGCTTGATTTTGATGATCTCCTGGTACGTACACAGCGACTACTCGTCGAGCATCCCACGGTACGAAACATCCTCACCGAGCGTTATCGCTATATTCACATAGACGAATATCAAGATACGAACGAGGTACAGTTTTCAATTGCCAAGTCCCTCTGTGGTTCACAGGCTCACCTGTGTGTTGTTGGTGACATCGACCAAAACATTTATTCTTGGCGTGGAGCAAATATTCAGAATGTATTGCAATTCGAACGAGAGTTTCCTGGAGCTCGAACAATTCTACTTGAAGAAAACTACCGCTCAACAAAAACAATCATCGCAGCCTCAAATGAAATTATTGCCAAAAACAAAAACCGGGTAGAGAAATCAGTTTTTACCACAAACGACCACGGGGAACCTATAGATCTCTATGCTGCCATGACTGGTACTGACGAAGCTGAATATGTCGCCCTCACTGCTGACAAACTCATCAAAAGCGGGGTCCGACCCTCTGAAATCGCAGTACTTTACCGAACAAATTTTCAATCCCGGGCGCTCGAGGAGGCATTTCTTAACTTTTCAGTCCCATACCAACTTCTTGGTACCAAGTTTTTTGAGCGTGCGGAAATCAAAAATGTACTTTCATACCTCAGACTCGCTCTCAATCCGGGAAGTACCGCCGACCTGGTACGAGTAATTAACGAACCGGCTCGGGGAATTGGTAAAGTAACGATGCTTAAGGTGGTAGAAGGGAGGCGGTCTGAACTTTCTGGAGCCACCCTCGAGAAGGTCAGTCGCTTTGATCAGCTTATGCAGGATATTACTGACGAAGCTCGGACCAAACCGCTACCCGAAACACTTCGTTTCATCATCACCCGTACCGGCATCGAAACTGAACTTAAAAAAAGTGGTACCGAGGAGGATCTTTCTCGCCTTGAAAACCTCCGCGAACTGGTATCGCTCGCAGAGCGCTACAGCCAGCTTGACCCAGAAGAAGCAGTCGAGCAACTCCTTGAAACAGCCGTTCTGCAAAGCGACCAAGACGAGCTTAAAAACGCTGAGGAGTCAGATGCAGTTCGTCTCATGACCATCCACGCCGCTAAAGGGTTAGAGTTCCCGTACGTGTGTATCTGTGGCCTTGAAGAGGGTCTCTTTCCGCACGAACGTCTTGATGACGCTCGGATCGATCATGAAGAGGAGCGACGTCTTTTTTATGTCGCACTTACGCGCGCCTCTAAGAAAATCTTTCTTTCGTATGCACACCTAAGAACCATCTATGGTAGCCAACGAGTAAACCTTCCTTCGTCATTTCTTAATGATATTAGTACTGATCACATTGAAATCGTGAACCCGAGTGGCAAAAGTGGCCAATCGGGCTATGAAACCACCATCTTTCTTGACTAACAACTTGTCATTTACTACATATATAGGTATGCTCGCCCCATGAGGCGATCCACACACCACCAAACTCCCGATTCCGGAGACCACTTTGCACACAAACGGTCGCTCGGACAAAATTTTTTAACGAGTGACGTTGTTCCAAAGTGGCTCTGTGACGCTATTCCATTACCCGCTGGGGAAATTGTACTTGAAATCGGCCCTGGTACGGGGGCTCTCACGAGAGAATTGCTCGCTCGGAACGCGACCGTAATCGCGATTGAAGCAGACGAACGGGCCATTGCCATTCTTAAGAAAGAATTCCCTGACCATCTCCGCAGCGGTCAACTTACTCTCTATCATGACGATGCTCGGGAACTTGACCTAAAAACGCTTAAACTTACCGACCACGGATACGTCGTCATATCAAACATCCCCTATTATCTGTCTGGCTTTTTGTTGCGACAACTGCTCGAGAGCGACACTCAACCCAAGTCATTGGTGTTTTTAATGCAAAAGGAACTCGTCGCCCGCATCGCGCGTGATAAAAAGGAGTCCTTAATATCCTTATCTGTCAAAGCATTTGGTACACCTTCATATGTACAGACTGTACGACGGGGTCATTTTAACCCAATTCCAAAGGTTGATTCAGCTATTCTTGCAGTAGAGGCTATTTCACGCCACCGCCTTGAGGGCGTTCCTTCTGCATTCTTTTTTTCTTGTCTCCATCTTGGACTTGGCAGTAAACGAAAACAGCTCATTGGTAACCTTAGTCAAAAATACAATCGATCTTTGCTTGAAACCTACTTTGAAGAAAACAAACTCTCCCTCTCCATTCGCGGGGAAGACCTCGACCTAGCTGCTTGGGTCAAGCTTGCTCAGTACCTAACTACGCTCGAAAAATAATCTGTGTACACGTGATCGGATTATAAAAAATCTGCTGCTATACTTGAAGCTATGGACATGTACCAAAACCCAAAGGTGATTGGAGCTTTTTTGGTTGGTTTTGCGCTCGTAGCGGGTGCCTATGTCATATCGAGTTTTGGCGAGCCGCGAGCCTCGGCCCCCGTTGCAAACGTACTCTCAGCCCAAGAAGCCCCGACGCGGCTATTTATACCCGTGTCTGACAGTGACACTGACGGGGTAGAGGACTGGCGCGACCAGTTCGTTAGCGCTCCAGCCGTTACTGTAAGTGACGTGGCGGAGGAGGACTATACACCACCAGACACGTTCACCGGACAACTCGGTGTTTCTCTTATGGAAGGAATCATTATGGCCCGCGGAGCTGGACCGATCAGTCGAAGCGAAGATCAGGTCATCGCTGAAACGGTGGAGCAAATCAGCAAAAACGCTGTTTCAGACACTATCTTTGACGTGAAAGATATCATCATCTCATCCGATACTTCCGATGTGGCAATTCGTACGTACGGTAACGCTGTTGCGAGTATCCTTATCAATGAAAGTAACCCTGATCTTGAAAACGAACTCCTGCTACTCAAGGACTACCTGGAATCACCTGAGGCTAAGAACGCTGCCAAAATTAATGAGCTCGCCGCTATTTACAAAAAATATCGTGACGAGACCTTAAATATTCCTGTGCCCAACCTATTTGTGAAGCAACACTTGGATCTCATTAATGTTTATCATGCGATGTATATGAATATTGATGCGATGACCAAAGCTTCAGCTGACCCGATGCTCGCCTTCGCTCGGTTAAAGCGCTACGAAGATGATGTTACCGGTCTATCGTATGCTTTTGTAAATATGTACAATGCCTTTATCCCGTACGCACGTGTATTTGAACTCAACGACCCAGCAATTGTTTTTGTTAATTTTTATCAACAGAACCCTTAATTTTGAATTATGAAATACCTACACACATTTTTTGAACGCGGTATCGTTTTTCTTTTCGTTCTGTCATTTGGTTTTGTTAGTCTCTATGTGCCACAAATCACTCCACCAAAGACAGTCGAGGCTGGTGCTATGACTGGTGGATCAACCGAAATAACGCAGCTCCTCAATAATTTTGAACTCATTGGAGTCAACGGCTTTACTTCAATCTCAGCCGCCGCAGATCCGATCTCAGCAGCAATGGAAACCGCTGCATTCACGCTTGATAACGTGCTCGATGGTATTGCTTGGTCTCTCGCAAAGAACATTCTTTCTGAAATGACCTCAAGCATTCTCAACTGGGTAAACTCCGGCTTTAAGGGTAGCCCGGCATTTATCACTGATATGGAAGGTTTCCTTCTGGGTATTGCTGATCGGACTTTTGGTGAATATCTCGATGAGCTCGGTGGGCCTTTCTCCTTCATTTGTGCGCCGTTTAAGCTCGATGTTCAAGTTGCCGTAGCTATTATCTACGAAAATCAGCGAGCAAATGCGGGACTCACTGCGCCACCTACCTGTACCCTTACTGGTGTTCTTTCTAATCTTGAAAACTTTGTTGATGGTGTTGACGCTTTTACCGATGGAGATGGCTGGGAAAAGTGGTTTGCGATCACCTCTAATCCTGCTCAATATACGCCATACGGTAGTGTGCTTGCAGCGCAAACTCAAGCTCAAGCTCGACTGGTAAACGCGCGTGGACAAGAGCTTTCCGTAGCCGGCTTTGGCGAGGGATTTCTCTCAAGTAAAGTCTGTGAGGCGATTGAGGGCGCTGGTTCAAGTAAAGAAAAGTGTACGATTACCACCCCCGGCAAGGTCATCAACGAAGCGCTTACCTTCCAGACCTCTGCTGGCCCTCGTTCACTCATCGAGGCTGACGAGATTAACGAAATTATCTCAGCTGTATTTAGTCAACTCACTCAAAAGGCAATTACTGGTACCATGGGACTGCTTGGCCTTTCTGGTGGCACTGGCTATACCTACACCGGTGTACCATTTACAGAACAAATTTCGACCTCGGGCTTTACCTCAGACCCAGAACGACTCCGCGAGCTTATGGTTGAATCGCTCGGTATTGAAGAGGATTATCTCGCACTTATAAACCTATACCAACCACAACTTGAGGCTTATAGTCTTAATATCACAAACCCAATCGAACGTAGAAACTCTGCCAGCGAGGCCTCTGACGACGCCCTAGAAGAATTCGACGTGGTCGAAAGTAACGTCTTTGAACTTGAAGCTCTTATCGATGACTATGACGCCATGGGCAGCACTACTGATCCTGAATTCCTACAGACTCTTTCTGAAGATTACTTTGCACTCCCACTTCACTCTGAATCTGAAGTGGAAGCCGCTGAGGGTCTCTGGGAGATACTCCTGCGGTAGAAGTGCAGGGTAGGGGAGAATCGTATGAACATAGCAACACTGAAAACACGACACATCATTATTTCACTCATCGTTTTGGGTACGGTTTCCTTGTTGCTCCCACAAATTACCTCCGCTAATACTGTGATGTCATCTATTGAAGCTGTTCTCTATAACATCGTTATTGTGGTGTTTGGTGGATTTGCGGGTATGGGCGGAGTGATGCTTGATTACGCCATTAATGAAATGGTGCTCGGTTTTGGAGATTTGTATGTGAACAAAGGCCTTGGTTATACCATAGACAGTCTCTGGGTCATTGTCCGAGACATCTTCAACCTGACCTTTATCTTTGGTCTTGTCTTCATCGGTCTTCGACTCATCTTTGATAGTAGCAACAGCAGTGCGCGCAAAACCCTTATTTCACTTATCCTTGCTGCGCTTCTCGTCAATTTCAGCCTATTCATCACCAAGTTCATTATTGATTTCTCCAATATTGCGGTAGTGCAATTAGTAAACACCTTCCCGGCTGGAAGTGATGGATCTCAAATCAGTGGCAGCTTTATGCAGATATTTGGTGTCACCTCTCTATTCGGAGATGCCGCTTTGTCTGATCTTGTTAATAAGTTCAAAGGTTTTCAAGGCGGAGCTGGTCTCTTGTATATATTTAGTACAATGGTCGTACTCCTCATTCTTACCTTTGTCTTTATGGCAGGTGCGATTCTCCTCATGATTCGTTTCGTCGCACTTAACTTCTACATGCTCCTCTCGCCACTTATGTTCGCCGGTATGGTTTTTCCTTCAGCTGGACGAATCACTCAGGAGTTCTGGTCAGGATTCCTTGGCAAAGCTTTCTTCGCCCCCGCCTATATCTTAATGCTGTATTTTTCGCATAAGATTTTAGCGGCCTTCCAAATCACCGGGGGAGGAAACTTGGCTACGGGCTTCGTGTCAGGTAATCCCATTGTGATGAAGGACGTCCTTCCTCCTTTCATTCTTGGTGCAATTTTCCTCATCGCCTCACTGGTGATTGCTCAAAAAATGGGTGCCACCGGTGCTAACGGAGTAATCTCAGTTGGCAAAATGATGTCAGGAAAAGCAAGAAATGCTGCTCTAGCCCCCGCCCGAAAAGTTGCCCGCGTTACCGCCGGAACCGTAGCTACAGAAGCAGAAAAGGCAAATAACTATTTACAGACCACTCGTTCCGGAAGAGGCCTTAAGAGACTTGTTTCGGTAGCAAGCTTAGGTACCTTTACAGAGCGAGAACGCCTTGCAGCGATAGAGGCTGGTAAGAAGTCGAAGTTCGGCGGCAGCTACTCATATCAAGACGATAAAGATTTCAAAAAGAAAACCCAGATACGAGAGAACACGCTGATCGCTGAAAAACAGCGTAAACAAACTCTCAGTCAAATCGAGGCTGATCTACACAACCCAATCAAATCAGCAAAAGATTTGGGCGATGCCCTGGATTCACTCAGTACGCTCATTAAGAGTATGTCGAAGGAGGAAAAAGAGGGCTTGGGTATCAAAAAACTCTCTGAATATAACGTTGCATTGAATTTATCTGATTCAGATATCGAAAATCTAGAAAAGTCTGGCGGGTATTCAGCTACTGATATTCAAACAATTAAGAAAGCTCGTAGTGATGCCTATATCGCTGTTGCAAAAGAAGGTAATGCTCTCCATGCAACCAGTGCTCATAAATATGACCCTTCTATTGCAATGAGACAAAGACAAGCCCTTGCAAATCGTGGCACTAAAGATGTTGGAAAAATGCCGATTGATATCTTCAAGCAAATTGAGATGTATGACTATATAACCCCCTCAATGGTAGAAGAAAGGATGAGAAACGGTGTGACTAATAAGGACTTACAAGAGCTTCGGAGGGCTATTGAGAGTCATTTAGGTATTGGTTTAGGGGTTCTTCCGAGCAGCATGGGCACACCTTTAGCAAATTCACCGTGGACTAAATGGGAGAAAAGTAACTCAACTTACGCAGCTCAATTATTTAACGCCTAGCTATGTTCACACAGAATTTTGAAGCTTTTATTGAATCCTACTCAAAGTCAACTCCGGAAATTAAAGAGTTGGTGGATTCCGGACGAATTGGAGACACTGTAATGGGGGTACTAGTTGATGGTCGTTATGATGCACAACGACCTGTCGCGATAGTTATTAGTACCTATTTAATTCTTTCCATTATCAATGACGATACATTTCTATCTGAACTGATACAACTACAGATTGATCCCGAGACAATTAAAGACTTACATACAAAAATTGGTGCCCTTGTAAAAAATCCTCAAGTAATTGAAACTTCAAGCGAAATAGCCGCGATGGAGAACTTACTGAAGAATCTTCCTCAAAAACCTACAGAAACTACCTACACCTCGACTCAATCAGCAATTCTGAACGAAGGGTCATCAAGTGGCCAGTGGGGAACTCAGTAAAATAGACTCGCTCTGCGTTGGGGAGAAGCAGGTACGTATTCATACGCTTCATCCATGTATAATGAAACTATGCGTTTTGAAGTGCCACAATTCATCGAGATCGAAGACAAGATCTTCGGCCCTCTAACCTGGCGGCAATTCCTCTATCTTGGGGGTGGAGTAGGGATGGGGGTTGTACTGTTCTTTGCTGCTAACTTTTTTATCTTTATTCTCATTGGCTTACCGCTTGCCCTCCTCGCAGGAGCACTTGCCTTCTATCCGGTCAACAACCGACCATTCTCTTACTTTCTTGAGGCAATTCTTACCTACGTAAAGGGAGCAAAGCTGTACATCTGGCAACAAAAAAGAGACGTGGTGTATAAACAAGCATCTCGACTTCCTACCCCAAATACTAATCCTACCCCAGAGAGAGTATCTACCGCAGCGTCAATGACACTCGCTCGTCGACTTGAACTCGAAGCCCTCCAAAAAACTGAAGAATAAATTCTATGCCCAAAACATCAGCCGCTACCCAACAGTTCGTAAACATAAAAGACATCAAGGATGGCGTTATTGTTCTTGCGGGTGGCCAATTATGCGCTGTGCTTTTAGCCTCATCGGTGAACTTTGCGCTTAAGTCAACAGACGAACAACAGGCTATCCTGCAGCAATTCCAAACTTTTCTAAACACCCTCGACTTCACACTACAAATCTATGTTCAATCACGACGACTCAATATTGAGCCGTATCTCGCGCTCCTCGCTACCCGTGAAAGCAACCAAGATAACGACCTCATGCGAGTACAGCTTCGTGAGTACATTGAATTTATTCGCACCTTCACCACGGAAGTTGATGTCATGAGCAAGAATTTCTTTGTAGTCATACCATATTCACCAGCTCCTATAAATGTCACTAAAGGGCTTACCTCACTCTTCACCGGTAGTCCCAAAAAAGTTGCGAGTCCGGCTGAACAACAATTTGAGGAGCATCGTATCCAGCTCGAACAACGAGTCTCGCTCGTGGTTGAAGGTCTCTCCGGCATGGGGGTGCGAACAGTACAATTAAAAACAGATGACCTCGTTGAACTCTTTTATCACATTTATAATCCAACAGACCCAACCGGCAGCGCGCCGAGTCGAACCGCGTAATCAAACATATTATGGGACTACTTGATTTCCTACAACCAGCTAATGGAAAAACGACCGGAACTGATGTGAGTGCAGAACTCATGACCTTGGTCGATGTGATAGCTCCCGCGGCGATCAACATCACACCACGATCAATAAATCTCAGCGGTTTACAGTCACGTGTGCTCTATGCGGTTGCGTACCCCCGCTATCTTACCGAAGGCTGGCTTGAGCCAATTCTTAATCTTGAGAAAGAACTTGATGTCGCAATCTATGTGCACCCAATAGATACCGCCGACACCTTGAAAAAATTCCAAAAGAAGGTGGCCGAGGTTCAGAGTCAAATCAACGTTAAAGCAGAGAAAGGGGAGGTGCGAGACCCACAGTTGGAGGCCGCATTCCGCAACCTTGAAGAACTTCGTGACAAGCTCCAGCAAGCCGAAGAGAAGCTCTTTGATGTTGGGTTTTATATTACTATCTACGGTCAAGATGAAGCTGAACTCAACAAGACCGAAAACATCATCAAGGGTAATCTCGACGCAAAACTCGTCTACATTAAACCCGCCCTCTTCCAACAAGAGCAGGGGATGCGGAGCATTTTCCCTACCGCCACGGACGAACTACTTGTTCATAGTAAGTTTAATTCGTCTCCACTTTCAAGCTTTTTCCCGTTCACATCGTTTGATCTTACTTCTGATACCGGCATCCTCTACGGCATCAACCGACACAACTCTTCACTCGTCCTCTTTGATCGATTTTCACTCACTAATTACAATTCGGTAACCTTTGCGACTTCGGGAGCTGGTAAATCATATGGACTCAAGCTTGAGATCTTGCGGTCGCTCATGTTTGGGGCAGAAGTGATTGTACTCGACCCTGAGCGTGAATATGAGTATCTTGCCGAGGCCACCGGCGGTCGTTTCTTTAATATCTCACTCTCTTCAGATCATCACATTAACCCCTTTGACCTACCACCGCCTCAGGCCGACGAAAGTCCGCGGGATATTTTGCGGACTCACATCATTGAACTCATTGGGCTTTTCCGGCTTATGCTTGGCGGTCTCACCCCCGAGGAAGAAACTATTCTTGATCTTGCGATTCAAGAGACGTACGCCCTTAAAGACATCACCGGAGATGCTGACTTCTCAAATCAAGAACCTCCGCTACTCACTGATTTTGAAATGGTTTTAGCCGGCATGGATGGTAGCAGCTCACTCATTACCCGCCTCCAGAAATACACTTCGGGCACCTGGGCAGGCTTCATGAATAAGTCAACCAATGTTGATATTAATCAAAAATTCGTCGTGTTCTCACTTCGCGATATGGAGGATGAGCTCAAGACTATCGCGATGTACATCATTACGAACTTTATCTGGAGTTCAGTTCGGCGACGCCTCGCGAAGCGCCTTCTCGTGATTGATGAAGCGTGGTGGATGATGAAGTCTGAGGACACTGCCTCGTTCCTCTTTTCACTCGCGAAGCGTGGTCGCAAGTATTACCTCGGCATCGCCACAATCACCCAAGACGTGGACGACTTTCTCCGTTCCCCCTACGGCGTGCCCATGATCACCAACTCATCGATTCAGTTCCTCATGAAGCAATCACCGACAGCGATTGACAACATTCAGAAAACCTTCAACCTCACCGATCAAGAAAAATTCCTCCTACTTGAATCGGGAGTAGGGGAGGGTATATTCTTCGTCGGACTAAAGCATGTTGCGATCAAAGTCATCGCCTCATACACCGAAGACCAAATCATCACCTCTGATCCCTCACAACTGCTCCAAATCCAGCGTTCACGTGATGAACTACGGGCCGCACGAGGTTCTTAGAGCGTAGTATACTGGTACAGTATCTATGGACAATCAGCCTTCAAGTAAGAACCAATCCTCAGCTGCAGAGGAGTCGGCTCGACTTCGTCGTCAGATCGAAGCTGGGGCTCGTGCGGCTGAGACTATTAACACAAGCGAACGACCGAGTACACTAAACCCCGGCAAAGTTCGTCGTGTTACTAGAACACTTAATGATGATTTCGCCTATTTGAACAAAGGTGCGGCTGATAGATACGCGCCCACTAACGAGCAGTACACTGCGGGGGTCGGACCATACGCTGAAAAAATGGTCCAGCAACCTAACCAGCCGCAGCAAAATCCAGTCAAACCAAAAACACTCCCTTACGACGATACAAATTCCTATCAGCAAAAAAGGAGCCGCTACTATCGACAGGTCGCTCGTGATGACCTTGCGGGTACCGTACTTCCTTCATCGCTCTCACTCGCAAAAACCACGGTAAGCCGAACCAAAGCCTCGGCAGTTAATATTGCAGCCCTGAGTTGGGGAATACCTATCTGGCTGTTCGTACAACTACCATTTGCACTCATTTCACTCATCTGTTTGGGAGTGGTGGCTGGAATTGAAACCGTAACCGCAGATTCTGGGGGTTTTATCGGTTGGGTGACGAGCCAAGTAGCCACTGCAGTTGATACCGTCCTTAAGTTAATTGGGGTTGATTTAGCCAACATAGCACTCGGTTTATTTGGCGCCAGTTATATAATCACCCTCGCAACCGGTCTCGTAACTATACTTATTCTCGGTTTTCAATATAAATTAGGCCTCCTTAATCCAATTTTTGGTACGGGTTCTACCCTAAAGATTACTGCGCTTATTATTGCAATCGTTGGTTTGGGTCTACCGGTGCTTAACCTAATACCATTTGTCATTCTTTGGATGGTCGCCGTATGGTTCTTCCCTCGGTAAGACAAGTGGTGAATAGCCAAAAAAAGCTCTCTGGTACTCTGTTACTATAGTGAATAAGGCTATGCGATACATTTTTCTATTCATCATGTTTTGTCTGGGCACTGTCCCGTCTGCCTCATCGGCACAGGAAACAAACCTTATCTACGGGGAACAAGCGCTCACCGTAGACCTTGAGCCCGCATTCCCGAGCCCGGAGCAATCCTTCACCGCCACCGTTAACGACTACTCGCTCCCCGTGCAAGGTGCTGGCATTCGTTGGTTTATTGATGGGGAATTTCAACCCGAAACCAAAAATCAACGATCAATTAGCTTGGTAGCAAAGCCTTCTGGAAAGAAAACCGAAATAGAATTAGTTCTCGATCTCCCGAGCGGAAGAACTATTACCGCAAAACGTATTGTAGAACCGGTATACCTCGATGTGATTATTGAACCACAAACGCGCACCCCGGCATTTTATCGTGGCCGAGCACTTCCGAGTATTGGAAGTCAAATTAATGCTACTGCAGTCGTTAATGGTAACGGGATTCCTGCCAGTGAACTTTTGTATACCTGGCGTATTAACAACGAAACACTCGAGGGGGGAGCAGTACGAGGAAAAAATAGTGTCAGCTTTACTATGCCTCGCGGAAAATTCTCTACCTTGAGTCTTGAAGTACGACGAGTGACTGGCGAAACACTAGCAAAGAGACTCCTTGATGTTGCTAATAATGATCCCGTACTACGTTTTTATGAAATTAATACACTCCTTGGGATGTCAACACGATCGGTTCGCGATACCTTTACACTCGTCGGTAACAGCGTAACGCTCCGCGCCGAACCCTACTACCTCGATATTACAACCTATAACCAGCCCGACTTTTTGGAATGGAGCATTGATAATTCCACCACCCGAAATCCAGGCGGAAATCCCTACGAAGTAACGCTTTCATCTGCCAACCTTGGCGGTTCTTCCAAAATTGGTTTTCATGTACGAAACACCACGCAGGTACTCCAGGGTGTAAAAGGTGATTTTCGAGTAACCTACTAGTATGAAACAAGGAACAACGATAGTTATTGGATTCATCATCATCATTATCCTGGTGACGATTTGGGTATATCTACTCTTTTTTGGAACACCTAAAGATCCGGATGAGGTCTTTTCGAATTTTAATCTCGGCGGAGAAGAAACGGGTGGAACAACCACCAGCCCAATCGTGGAGCCAGAACCACCAGTAGTAAATATGGAGCGACCACGACTCCGACAACTCACTACCCGCCCGGTTATTGGTTTTATTGAGACACAGGTAGCCACCTCAGCACCGATATATATCCGCTACGTTGAGACCGGGACGGGCCACATTTACAACATCAACCTTACGAGCGGGGAAGAGGAGCGCATCTCAAACACCACCGTCGCTGAAGCAAGCCTAGCGACCTTTTCTCCTGATGGCACAACAGTAGCTATCCGACCTCGTAACGACCGCCGGGCAAACGAACTCACTGTTGGTACCATCGAAAATGGTGAATTAAAATCCGCAGTGATTAAAGAGCAAGTCTATGATTTTGCACTGACGAGCAGTTCAACCCTCCTATTTACTACAAGAGACTCCTCCGGTTTGATCGGACAAAACTATAATCTCGCCACCAAGAAACAAACCCCGCTCTTTGCAATACCATTCTTTGACGCAACCATTAGTTGGGGAACGTCTTCAAGCGATACTCATGTGGTGTATCCAAAGACCACGCATTTGCTCGAAGGCTATTTGTATACTTTTACTAACGGTACTATGGAACGTTTACCCGCAGCGGGATACGGGTTGAGTGCTCAAAATAGCCCTAAGTACATTACGTATACCCGCACGAGTAACTACGTACCCGCTACCACCATATACAACAAAGCCACCGGGAGTCGTGAGGAAAGCCAAATTATACTCCTACCTGAAAAGTGCGGAGTTGACATCAAGGACTCTCGCTTTTTGTGGTGTGGGTACGAAGCCGTCGAGCGAGCCTTCGAATTCCCTGATAATTGGTACCGCGGAGAGATATCGTTTAGCGACTCCTTGTGGCGCATCGATCTCGGGCTTAATAGTGCTGAATTTATCGTTGATCCTAAAGAGCTTACCGGGCGAGAAATCGACGTTGTCATGATGACCACTGGAAAGAGTGGTACGGCGCTCTATTTTATCAATAAGAATGATAACACCTTGTGGATGTATGAACTATAAAAATATCTCGGCCCTTATTATGGGTGTGTCACTTTTGTGGCTACCAATTGTGGTCTTTGGTCAAACTCCAAGCTACAAGTATCTTGTTGGTATTCCAGGTATAACCGATCCGGGACTTGAATTTGGGGACTACATAAACGCACTCTACGCCCTCTCAATTAGTGTGGCTGCATTAGTCGCCGTAATCAAGATCATTATCGCAGGCATGAAATACATGCTCTCAGACGTCGTCACCAGCAAATCAGAAGCGATCAGTGATATCCAAGGCTCAGTATTTGGACTCATTATTGTAATTTCAGCGGTTCTTATCCTTACCGTCATTAACCCCAATCTCACTAGGACCGAAATTTTCCTTGACCCTGTGACAAACACCCCCAATACGCCTACGCCTCCAGCGAGTGGTTCAGTAACTACTGAAAATGGGTATAAATACGCTCCCGCTGGCACCGTAGCTAATTTTAAGACCGATTGTCTTGCCGTCGCCGGCAGTATTTATAGACTCGAGTCAGGTAATGATGTTTGCTACAACCCTCTTCCTGCTGGAACAGTAACCTCCCTTGATACAACCTTTAATGCAACAACTAACCCCGAGGATGGGAGCCTCTACTACCCGGCCGCCGATCGAGCAGCGGTTCTCTCTCGCTATCAAACGTCTCATTATCCACGTTTAATTTCAAACACAAGCAACATCAGAACCGAAGAAGGTGTGTCTGAAGTACTGGTTGGAGTATCTCTAAGTCCTCAAGATGATTGGATAGACCGAGCCAATCGAAGTAACCTAGTAATCACCTGTGACGATCTTCAGCGTGCTACCAATAAACCTGTTCGTTATGAGACTGGAGGCAACATTAGTGGTGGCAGCGGCTACGTAGCCTGCGTTGTAGATTAGCGATGACGCTTAACGTACAACTCCTGGAGAATACCGACTACGTTACTCACAAAGAAGTACAGAGCAATTGAAGCTGAGAGTGCGAACGCGACAACCGTAATCAAAACTGGCATCACATACCGCATCTGCAACTGCATATTCCGCATAAATTCATCTTTAAGATCAGGAGCGGCGGCTGGATCACGCGGCGGTAGCTCAGGCATCGCCAATTTGACTTGGAAATACTGCGTAATACCAGCCAAAAGCGCGAGCGGTAGGCTCCGCGCAGTAATATCTACGAGATTTAAAAACAGCATGTTGGGCGCTTCAGGAGTCGGGATAAATGAGTAGAGTAGTGAAGTGTTAATTTCAGGCAACGCTATTCCACCTCCACTTGATACTGAAAGGTACAAGGCGATCACAATCGGGATCTGGATAAAGATGAGCAGAATACTTGCAAACGGATTCATCCCCGCTTCTTTATAAACAAGCATCATTGCCTTGGCTTGCTCTTCTCGGTTATTTTTATACTTTTCTTTTATCTCACGGAGCTTGGGCTCAATTTCACGTAATATTTTTTGCGTCTTTACAGCCTTAATCGACAAGGGTAGCAAGACTAATTTAACGATCACCACCGTCGCAATGATTGCCAACCCAACGTCAGCTGATGGAAGAATATCTATAAAAAAAACCAGTGTGTTATAAACTGGGTCAAAGAAAAATGTATGCCAAATGAAACTCATCCGGCTATATTACTGTGGATTTCTAAGCCGCGCAATTTCGTCTTGAAACACAACCTGTGACTCTCTGCGCGAAAGACCAGAAATCGTTGGCTTCACCACAAAAACATACCACCCTGACGTTGGCTGATTAGCGGCGAGCTGCGCATAGAGCCGGCGTCGGATACGATTACGATCATGAGCTTTTTTTGCCACCTTCTTGCTCACCACGACAGCCGCCTTGAACACACCCTGTGGCAGCACCATAACCGTCAGGTGGGGGGAGTGGTGTCGACGGCCGCGTTTAAAACACTCATCAAACTCAACACGACGCAAACGAGCTGATCTGTTAAGCATAAGAGTTGGGTGTAAAAACTAAAAAAGCTCTTAGCGAGCTTTTTTAACAGTGAGCTTGGCTCGGCCTTTACGGCGGCGGGCAAGGAGTACTTTTGCCCCGGATGTGGTCTCGCTTCGAACGAGAAATCCGTGGGTAGTGGCTCGCTTACGCTTACTTGGTTGATAGGTTCTTTTACTCATACGTGGATTTGGTATCTGAAATACCGTCACACTATACATGAATGAATAAATATTTCAACCTCTCTAAAATCGACCATCGCTATACACACGTTGTACACAGTTGCTTTTTTTGATCCCTCGGAAGGGGTACTTTTATCGCCCTCACCAGCTCCACATTTTACACTCCTCTCATTGCGAGTATAATGCTCTGTACTACTTAGCACACCGCGAGTTATGAACCCACTTTCACACACCTCATCTCCGCAAAGTATCGTCAGAACAGAACATATCGATATTAAAAAACTCTGGGATGATGCGCTTGTGAAGATTGAACTTGCAATTACTCCAGCAAACTTCAAAACTTGGTTTAGAGACACCTATATCCTGTCACTTGAAGATGGTACGGCAACACTCGCTGTACCAAGTGTTTTTGTTAAAGACTGGCTCCAAGACAAATTCCAGTCAATGATTTTAAAAACCCTTCGTGAACTTACCCCCTATGTTCGAAGTGTTGAATATGATGTAGTACAAAGAAGCGACCGTCGTAGTGAAGGGAGTAAAACCCAGACCGTAAACGCAGCGCTACCCCTTGAGGAATACTACATAAACAAAAGCGATAACCTAAACCCAAAATATTCTTTTGATACGTTTGTCGTTGGTCCCTACAACGCCCTAGCCCACGCAGCAGCCAAGACCGTGAGCGAGAAGCCGGGTATCGCTTATAACCCCCTCTTCATTTACGGAAAGACTGGTCACGGTAAGACTCATCTTATCCAAGCGGTAGGAAATCAAGTTAAGAAAACCGGTAAGAAAGTCTTTTACGTAACGAGCGAACGCTTTGCTGTCGACTACTTCAATGCGCTTCAGAGTGGTACCGCTAATAACTTTAAGGACAAGTATCGGCAATACGATGTTCTTATCATGGACGACGTCCAGTTCCTTGCTTCCAAAGAGAAGACTCAAGAGGAACTGTTTCATCTATTCAATGCGCTTCATGACACGAATAAGCAAATTGTTTTTTCTAGTGATATTCACCCAGCCCTCCTACAAGGTCTTGAAGACCGTCTCCGTTCACGCTTTGCTCAAGGAATGATTGTTGATATTCCCGCACCAGACCTTGAGTCACGAGCTGCTATCCTCCGAGCCAAATCAGCACAAAATAGCATTACACTGGCTGATGAAGTGGTTAACCATCTCGCCTACACAATTGAAGGAAACATCCGCGAACTTGAAGGGGCGCTCAACACAATTATGTGTCAATCTCAATTACTAGGTCGAACACTTACCCTTGATGAGGTGAAAGTAATCATTAAAAACAGTTCTCGACCAAGAAAAACCTTAGCTGTCTCAGATGTTGTTGATAAAGTAGCCCGATATTTCGACATCGATCAAGCGAGTATCTATGAAAAAACCCGACGCAAAGAAATCGTAAAGCCACGGCAGATTATTATGTTCCTTCTTCGTGAGGACTTCCAAGTTTCTTACCCAGCCATCGGAAAGAAGCTTGGGGGAAGAGACCACACCACCGTTATTCACTCCTGTGAAAAAATTAAAGGTGAACTAAAGACAAACCAGGAGCTTGAGGAAGAAATATCTCAAATTAGACTCCTTCTAAAGTAAAAATCGTGAGTACGATCCGTACTCACGATTTTTACTTTAATACCCACACTATACTGAGTAATGATGGGGAATAGTTGTGTATAGATCATTGGCTACCCGTGACAATCCGTGTGTAACTAGTTAAAAATATCCGCACTATCCCCAACTGGTACTCAGAAGCTCCCCTTATCCCCAAAGAAATTTATCCTACCAACAAGCTTATAGACGATTTATGAGTACAGGGTGTGGATGATTAACTATTCAAGTACAACACTTTTTTACAGATATGCACACTTCCACAACCCTAATAAAGAGGAGTAGAATGAATGAAATATGGAAATAACTATTTCTCATCCACAACTTGTTCGCGCCCTTGAATTACTCACTCGTATCAGCACTAAACACGTGACGTTGCCGGTACTACAGTGTGTTCTAATGGAGACTCATGACGACCATCTAAAGTTAAAAGCGACAAATCTTGAACTCAGCATTGAAATACTGGTGCCGTGTACGGTTAAAGAGTCTGGGGTGATAGCAGTACCAGCGCAAACACTCCTACAGAGTATTCAACATAATTCTGACCAAACGCTTCAGTTGCGGGTTGAGGAGGGTGTGTTAGTGCTGGAATCAAAAAAGACTAACACCTCAATAAAGGCAATTCCACATGATGAATTTCCAACACTAAACCAGCTTCAGGGAGGGACACTTGTTTTAAACCGAGCACTCTTCTCGCTCGGGATAAAAACCTCTGCTTTTGCAGCATCGGTCTCGTCAATTAAACCAGAACTTGGTAGTGTCTATATTCAGCAAAAAAAGGAACACTCCCTCACTTTTGTGGCAACCGACTCGTTTCGTTTGATGGAGAAGACAGTGCCACAAAAAGGGGTTGTTTTAGATCATGGTTTATTGTTGCCACAAAAAAACGCTCTCGAATTATCACGACTTTGTGATCTCTTAGAGAAAGACCCAGAATTAACTGTTACTGAAAATCAGTGCGCGCTTAATTTTAAAGAAGAAGGGGTGTATATCGCGTCTCGTCTTGTCTCGGGTTCTTTTCCTGATTATGAGCAGATTATTCCAAAAGAGTATGCAACAAAAGTAACGGTATTAAAAAACGATTTGCTTAAAGCGTTCAAAAAAACATCAGTGTTTCTAAATAAATTCCAGCAGGTAACTGTTTCAATAACCGAAGGGGGGGTGACGCTCTCGTCACAAAATAATGAAGTGGGTCATGTTACAGATTCAATTACCGCGACAGTTGAGGGTGAGGAGTTAACTTTAAATTTCAATCAACAATACATAGCTGACTGTTTAGCGCATATTACCGATGAAAGTGTTTTGTTAAGCTTTGCGGGTATTGGGCGCCCGTTAGTTATTGTTGGAGTGGCGGATAAGAGTTTACGATATTTGGTAATGCCAATGAATCGCTAAGGGTATGCAAAAGCGGCGTGGGGAAGTTGTTCCAATTAAGGATCTTTTTGCAAAGTATAGACAAACTCTTGTTGCACCGCAGAAGACAGTGGAAATCGAATTGATTCGAGTCGTAGGTGAGGTGGTTGGTGTAAAGTTACGTGAAGATCAGGTTTCGTATACTGTCTCAACAAGAACGGTAGCGATCCGAGCCTCATCCTTGATAAGACAAGAGATTAGAGTGCGTGAAGCGGATGTATTGCGTGCGCTTAAAGGGGTGTTAGGAGCTAAAAACTGCCCGCTACACGTGCTTTAGTTGGTGGTAGTGCTCGCTGCTTCTGGTGGTTTCGATAGGCCGTACGTCTCTTCTTTCCAACGCTGCACTGCGTATTCCCAGTTCTCGTACTGTGGATCGGAGGCTGGATTAGTGGGGGCTGGTCCGGTCGGGTTTGTTCGATCGACGAAATGAAGTATGGAGTGAATGTTTTCGTAAATATCATTGAGATTAAGCTGTTCCCCAGCTTCAATTTTTTCAAGAAGATCGGTGGTGTTGATATATTCGCCGCGAAGGATGGGTTTTACCCCGACGCGGTTTATGGTTGGTTGTGTAAAGCTTTCTTCCGGAAGCTTCGCAAGCGCGTAGTCAATAAACTTTCGCCACATAGGGGTTACAATCAAACCAGATAGACCGCCTCCCATTGGTTCGTTACCGTTATTACCAACCCAAGTACCTACACTGATGTTTGGGGCGTAACCCATAAGCCAGGCATCTCGGAGATTGTTGGTACTACCGGTTTTTGAAGCCACTGACCGATTCGGAAAGTTAACCAAAGAGTTGGCTCCCCAAAGCGGGGTTCTTGCCACGTTGTCAGATAACACGTCACTAATCATAAGGGCGGCGTTTTTATCGAGGACACGACGGGTTTCGATAGGGTACTCGTCAATAATATTGCCGCGATTGTCTTCAACTCGAAGAATGCTTCGTGGTGTAGCGGCTATTCCCTCATTAGCAAAGACACCGTATGCATATGTCATATCAAGTAAGCGTACTTCTCCACCGCCAAGTACGAGGGTGAGTCCATAACGATCAGGGTCATTGAGTGTGGTGAGACCCATATCAGCGGCAAGTTTTAGTGAGTCCTTAAGACCAGCAAGATAGAGAATCTTAACGGCAGGGATGTTCAGTGATTGAGCGAGTGCGTTGCGGAGGCTAATAGGACCAATGTACTTATTGTTGTAGTTTTTTGGTGCATAGCAGGGCGATTCTGAGCTTGTACTGTCTGGTGGACAAAGGGGAGAGAATTGTGTTGCGACGTCATACACCACGGTGTCTGGAAGGTATCCTTTACTGAAGGCGGTGGCGTAAATAAATGGTTTGATAGCAGATCCTGGTTGACGTGAGGCGATGGTGGTATTGAAGTTACCATCTATCTCAGGGTTAAAATAATCCCGCGAACCAACCATAACCAAGAGGTCGCCTGTCTTTGGGTCGGTAGCTACCATACCAGCATTATCAGCTTTAAATTTCTCAACATTAATGGCACCGTATTCAGCGACAATTTTCTCGGCTTCTTTTTGCAGGTCCCAATCAAGGGTTGTGATAACACGGAGTCCTCGCTCAGCGATGGCCTCATCGCCATATTTTTTAACGAGTTGTTCTCGTACAAACATCACAAAGTGTGGGGCTCGGATACCAGTCACTGCTTGTGGCTGGAAAGTAACCACCTCGTTTTTGGCAGCTTCGTATTCTTCATCAGAAATAAAGCCTTGGGTGTGCATGTTTTTTAAGGTGAGCTGCTGCCGTTCATCAAGAACCGCTTTGTTGTTTCCGTAGGGAGAAAGTCTTGTTGGAGCTTGGGGAATAGAAGCGATATACGCCGCTTCAGCAATAGTAACGTCGGCAGCACGTTTGCCAAAGAACGCTTGCGTGGCTTCTTCTACTCCATAAATAGTTCCCCCGTATGGTGATTCGTTGAGATAAATACCTAAAATGTCATCCTTGCTCATTACTCGCTCTAGTTTGATAGCAAGGATCCACTCCTTCACTTTACGAGTTACAGTCTTTTCTCGTTCGAGGACAGAGTTTTTAATAACCTGTTGCGTTATTGTTGATCCACCTTGACCGCTTAAAAGCTCGCCTTCGGTAAGGTTTGTGATAACTGCGCGGAGAATGGCTGTGGGTTCAATTCCAAAGTGCGAATAAAAACGATCATCCTCGATCGCAATCGTTGCGTTTTTGATGTGTCGTGATATATCGGTAAACGGTATAACGGTACGTTTGACATCTTGATGGAGGTCGTACAAGAGTATTTCTCCGGTTCGGTCATAGAGTTTGGTTGATTGGAGAACTCGTCGCTCTTCAAAAGAGGAAAGATCCGGTATTTCAAGTGTAGACACCCAAACAAGTCCTCCGGCAACGCCAATAACTGTCGTGGCAAAGACCACAATCAAGGCATCAACAATGAGTTCTTTGAGTGATATCTTTTTCCACCAACGCTGTAACATGCAAGGCTTATTTAAGAGCTTATATTGCCAATAGTAGCACGACTTGTCTAGACAATTTAAATCGAATGTGTGCTAGAGTTATTTTATGATGAAACTGTCAGAAGAGCTTATTTTAAGAGGTTTTATTGGTCAAACAACCGCCTCGTCGCTCGGAGAGATTATTGATGGTGAACCTCGAGTTATTTATCATGGTATCGATCCAACCGCCGATTCTGCTCATGCGGGCAATTTTGTGAGTTGGATGTTGCTCCGCCACCTCATGGCTCATGGTCATAAGGTTGTGTTTCTGGTGGGAGGAGGTACTGGCATGATCGGTGACCCTAAGCCAGATACAGAACGTCCATTGGCTGATAAAAATGATGTGAATGAGCGAGTTTCGAAACTCAAAACCCAAGCCGAACAACTCATTGGTGGGGGAGAAATTGAATTCATTAATAATTACGATTGGTTAGGAAATTTGTCGCTCATCGAGTTTTTGCGTGATACAGGCAAGCATTTCACTGTTAATGAGCTTCTTAAAAAAGATGCTATCGCACGCCGATTGTCTGGCGAGGTTGGTCTTTCATATACTGAGTTTGCCTACCCGTTACTCCAGGCGTACGACTACTTAACGTTGTATCGTTCTCACAACTGCACCCTTCAGGTTGGAGGATCTGATCAGTGGGGAAATATCGTCGCTGGAGTCGAGCTTGTTCGAAGAGTTGAACATGCGACAGTTCACGCTCTAACCGTCCCATTGGTTATAGATAAGACCACTGGTAAGAAGTTCGGTAAAAGTGAAGGTAATGCAGTGTGGTTGTCTTCAGAAAAGACGTCGCCGTACTCGTTCTATCAATTCTGGTTTAATGTGGCAGACGAGAATGTGATAGATTATTTAAAACTATTTACCTTGATTCCGTTGGCGCAAATTGAAGAACTAGAAGATGCGCTGAAAACAGACAGCGGTGCTCGCATTCCTCAAAAGCGTTTGGCTGAGGCAGTGACTACTCTGGTGCATGGTGAGAGCGTTGCACGGCAGGTAGCGATAGTGTCAGAGTGTTTGTTTGGAGAAGGTGATATTTCCACGCTTCGGGAGGAGGAGCGGGCAGTACTTCTCGCTAATGCACCTACGGTGGAAGTGGTGTCCGGAACTTCACTTGTTGATGTGCTTGTGGTGGCGGGTTTGGCAAGCAGTAAGCGAGAAGCGCGCACTTTTATAGAATCAGGTGCGGTAAGTTGTAACGGGATAAAGGTGTTCGATCTTCTTGCGACTTTAAGCGAGGCTGAACCACTCGTTCAGCTCCGTCGCGGTAAGAAGCACACTGCACTAATACTGGTAAGATAAAGAAAAAACCGGATGATTATCCGGTTTTTTCTTTAGAGTTCATCAACATCATCGAAGGTGTCAAAATCAACATCTTCCGCATCATCTTCTAGTGATTCGTCACCATCCTCCTCATCCTCCTCATCCTCCTCTTCAGCTACTTCTTCGGTTAGTAAACCAAAACCCTCCATTTCGTCACTTGTATCGATATCTTCTGCTTCTCCTTCGACTTCATCAAGTACATCATCCGCAAGTGCAGCTTCCTCATCATCAGGGGTTTCAAGCTCCTCTTCTTCCTCATCGCGTCGTAGAAATACCATACATTCTATAACTTACTTGTGATTACCGATTGTTGTAACAGAGTTTGCTTAGATTTTCAACTCTGTCAGTGCTGCGATTTTACCTATGATGGGGATGATGTGCAAGGCAGGTAATCCCGACAGCAATCGCATCATACTCATCATCCACTCGATCGGTGGGAGTATTGGGTATGAGTTGTTTTACCATCCGCACCACGGCGGTTTTATCGCTCTTGCCATATCCGGTCACCGCTATTTTGATCGCTTGTGGGCTATATTCGGCGATCTGTGCGCCATGGAGTGTTGCCAGGTAGAGAAGTACACCGCGCGCTTCGGCTACAGCGATACCGGTTTTAACATTTTTGTTAAAAAAGAGAGTCTCCAAAGCGATCACTTCTGGCTTATGTTCGGTTAGAATCCGAGTAAATTGAGTACCGATTACTGCAAGTCGCTCATGGAAAGCCTGGCTTCGATCAGTCTGTAGACAGGTCGAATGAATAAGTCTTGGACTGTTTCCTGTGCCTTCCAGTACCGCTACGCCAAGACGGTCGTATCCGGGGTCTAAGCCAATAACTCGCATAGATTATTCATCGGCAGTTGTATAAATATCTTGCACGTCATCTTGATCTTCAAGCAGGAGGATGAGTTCAGCAAGTTTACTACCATCATCTTCAGAAAGAGAATTATGTAGATTTGGTTTATAGCCATCAGCCGATTTGGTAAATGCCCAAGTGGCGGTACCGGGACTACCAAGTTGGTAGCCGGATTTTGCAAGCAGGTGCTTAATCTCCTGACTAGTCCGGTTAGTATTGTCGGTCACTGCGGTAATGAGCATAGCAACTCCGCCAGGGCCAAACGTTTCAAACAACACTTCTGCCAAGTTGCTCGATTCAACCCCAGCGCCTTTAGCGACAGCTCGGTCAATTTTATCTTTGGGCATTGAGTCTTTACGGGCTCGTTCTATGGCAGCGAGGAGTCCTGGAGCGGCCAAGTGGCCATGTGCTTTTCGTGACTCCATGCTAATGAATCGAGCGTGCTTTGAAAAGAGTTTACTTCGTTCCACATCGCTACTAGCCTTTTTATGCTTTATTTTTGACCATTTGTTGTGTCCTGACATAACGTTATTGGGTGGTGATCGTGGCTAAGTGGGTGATACCGTCGCTAGTTATAACGCGACCTCGAGGAGTTCGCTCGAGGAATCCAAGTCGGATAAGATATGGTTCGATAACATCCTCAATAGTTGACTGCTCCTCACCCGTTGCTGCCGCGATCGTATTGAGTCCAACTGGACCACCACCAAATTTATCAGTAATGACAGTAAGTACGGCTCGGTCTTGTGTGTTTAACCCAGCGTGATCTATGCCAAGAAGCGAGAAAGTTTTTTCTACGATAAGGTTTGTTATGTCTGACTCGGCAAGTTGCGCCATGTCTCGGCAGCGTTTGAGCAGGTAGTTTGCAGTCCGGGGGGTAGCCCGACTACGACTAGCAATATCAGTGAGGATGTCTGGTGCTGCAGAAATCCCAAGAACGGAAGTAGAGTGAAGCAGAATGGAGGTAATCTCTTCAGTTGAATAAAACTCAAGCCTGAATGTTCCACCTGAAAAGCGAGATCGAAGGGGGGCTGAGAGCATGGAGATTCGGGTGGTGGCTGCTACAAGAGTGAAGGGTGGAAGATCGAGTTGAACGGTTCGAGCTGAAGGTCCTTTACCAATAATAATGTCGAGAACGCCAGATTCCATGGCGGGATAGAGGACCTCCTCAATTGCTTTTGAGAGACGGTGTATTTCGTCGATGAAAAGTACGTCCCCAGGGGTCAAGTTAGTGAGAATCGCAGCAAGATCACCAACTCGCTCTATCGCTGGTCCAGAGGTGGCGCGAAGATTGGTACCAAGCGTCCGTGCAATGAGATGAGCGAGGGTTGTTTTTCCGAGTCCTGGTGGTCCATAAAGTAGGATATGCTCAGCGGCGTGGCCACGGGCTTTGGCTGCCGTGAGTAAAATGCGAAGATTCTCTTTGGTTTTAGTTTGTCCCACGTAGTCCTCCCAGGTTTGGGGGCGAAGGGCTTGATCGAGATTGCTTGAATCATCGCGCGTAAGCGGTCGTTGTGGCATAGATAGCTATATAGTAGCAGAATACCCCCCGTTTTTCTTTAATCAGCAGAGACAGGGAGGTATGTGTGGGGAGTGTTGACAAAAAATATAATTGTGCTAGTATAGACGAGTACAGAGTTCTCTATAGCGGTCTTGGATGACCGTTGTGATTTTTGCAGTATTCCAGACGATAACTCTCTAAGCAACTTGGATACGTTGCGAGGGGTTTTGTGGCGCTCACCGTGAGTGAGGGTGCGACAAACTTTCTTAGCGCGGTATTCACTTTCAATGCGGAAGCCTTGCTTAGAGAGTTATATTCTGGAACCTTTGAGGAACCCCTCTGCTACTACTCGAGACTATAGCATAGTCATTATAAAAAACAGCTTGACCAGAGCTGTTTTTTATCTTTTGTAGGGATCTTAGGTTACTACGTGAGCGAGAAAGGTGTCGGTATCGGTGTTAGTCGGTGTTGCTGGGCCTGGGGTTGCAACTGAAGTCGTTGGTGGCTTAGGGAGTTCTACGACACGTTCTAGTTCTTCAAGCGCTGTCTCTCCGGCAAGCACCTTTATGGCACCGTCCTCAACCATCGTTGGTATCCCTTGCGGGCGGGCAGCTTCTAGAATGAGGTGTTCTCGTGGATCGCGAATCAAGACTTCTTCGACGGCTGTATCCATAAGTACTGCTTCAAAGATTCCCATTCGACCTTTGTAACCAGTACCACCGCATAAAGGGCAGCCTACTGGCCTATAGAGCGTAATGGGTGAGGTAAGTGTGGCTGGTGCAGGGTGGTGCTGCATGATCTCTGTTAAAATTGCTACTTCGGTCGGATTTGCTGGAGAGGCCTTTTTACAGGCAGGACATAATTTACGAACCAAACGTTGTCCAAGGATTAGCGTAACTGAACTGGCGAGAATTCGGGCATCGATACCAAGATCCATGAGGCGAGGGAATCCGCCAACGGCACTGTTGGTGTGAAGTGTAGAAAATACAAGGTGTCCTGTTTGAGCTGCGTGAATCGCTGTCTCCGCGACTTCTTTGTCTCTGATTTCACCCACCATAATGATGTCAGGGTCTTGACGGAGTACGGCACGAAGACCAGAGGCAAACGTATAGTCATCACCAGTTTGAGTTTGAACAATACCATCAATTTTGTACTCAACGGGATTCTCGATAGTAATGATTTTTACCCCTTCAGTATGAGCGGCTCGCAGGAACGCGTAGAGAGCGGTGGTTTTTCCTGATCCGGTTGGACCAGTGGTCATAATGAGACCGTTTGGCTTTTTAAGCTCGTTTAGAACCACAGTACGCAAGATAGGATTAAGGTCAATCTTATCAAGGGTGAAACTTGCAACCGAAGGGTCAAGGATACGCATTACCATTGACTCGCCTGAGGCTCCAGGAATAACAGAGGCGCGAATCTCAACCTCGCGAGTTTTGGTGCCGAAGGTAAAGCGACCATCCTGAGCTTCTTGCTTTTGGTTAAGCGTCATCCCTGCAAGAAGCTTTAGTCGTGACATAAGTCGCTCATAGATATGGCGGTCAATGTTGTAGATATCATAGAGCATTCCATCAAGTCGATACCGGAGACGAACGGCATTTTCCTCGGGCTCAATGTGTATGTCTGACGCGCGAAGCGCCAGTGCTCCGGCAAAGACGAGCTCGAGCACTTCAGTTACGCGCCGCGCGTTATTACTATCGGCGACTCGGTCCATGAGACTACCAACGTCTTCCTTCTTAGTAATTTCGCTGGTGAAACGTTCAATATCATCAGCGTCGATATCAAACACACCCTTAGCTTTAGCCGCTGTGGTAACCAGATCGGCATAGCGCTTCCAGCCATGAAGAAGACTATCGGTAGAACACAGGTACGGGATGAGCGAAAGTCGAGTGCGGCTTTGGAGCTCTTCTAGTACCTGGAGCGTTCGAGCGTCGTTGGGGTTTTTGACCGCTACTGATACCGAGGTGTGTGTGTAATCAAAGGCAATGATATGTGCTTCTCTGGCGACTTTCTCTGGAATGAGGCCAACCGCTTCTGGATTGATGGTGTAGCCGTGAAGGTTAATGTACTCAAGTCCGAGTTGTGGTGCGAGGGTCTGCACCACTTTTTCTTCTTCGGTTCGGCGCAGCTCGGTGAGTCGTGCGTTAACAATGTCATCTTTAAATTCCGGCATATGATGAACAATATTGTACCATGTACCAGTTTTCGAGAATGTTCTATAGTAGGTGCATTATGGATCAGGTAGTGATTAGTAAGTTGTCTGACTGGGAAGAACTGGCGGTAGAGGTTATTAGTGTCTGTGCCCATACTCCACCGGAGGTGGCGACGGTAGTCGTTCTTACCGGCGATCTTGGTGTAGGCAAGACAACGCTGAGTCAGGCTATCGCCCGACAACTTGGAGTAAGTGAAATGGTGCAAAGTCCAACTTTTACTATTATGAAATCCTATGAAACAACGCACGGAAGATTTCAGCGCTTGGTTCATATGGATGCCTACCGAATTGATGATAGCGCTGAACTTAAACCACTTCGGTTTAGTGAGCTTCTGGAATCTCCGCAAACGCTTGTCTGTATCGAGTGGGGGGAACGAATTGAAAAGGAGCTTCCGCTTCAAACGCTTCACATTTCAATTAATCATCAAACTGATGATATCCGTCTCGTGACGATAGGCTGGAAATAACAATTTCGTGCTTCTCGTACCAAAAATCGGTATACTGGGCACATAATGAAGAAGTCCTCAAAGCAACGACTCATTGTGCTAGATACCCATGCGATTCTTCATCGAGCGTTCCACGCTCTACCTGATTTTACAGCTCCGAATGGGGAACCGACTGGAGCGCTCTATGGGGTGGTGTCGATGCTCCTCCGAATTATTGAGGATTTACAGCCTGACTACATTGTCGCTTGCTATGATTTACCTGAACCAACGTACCGACACGTAGCTTTTGAAGGGTACAAGGCTAAACGAGATAAGACCGACGAAGCACTTGTCGCTCAAATCGAACGATCGCGAGATATTTTTGCCGCGTTCGGTATTCCAATTTATGAACATGCTGGGTTTGAAGCTGACGATGTGCTCGGTACGATCGCTGCGCATGTTGCGACGGAGCATAAAGATACTGAGGTGATTATTGCTTCAGGAGATATGGACACGATGCAGTGTGTGCAGGGTTCTCAGGTAATGGTATATACACTCAAGAAAGGAATTACTGATACGATTCTCTATGATGAAGACGCTGTCAAGGAACGGTTTGGTTTTGCGCCTCGATTGGTGGCTGATTACAAAGGACTTCGTGGTGATACCTCAGACAACATTCCCGGTATTGTTGGTATTGGCGAGAAGACCGCCACTGAACTCATTGTAAAGTTTGGGGATCTTGATTCGCTTTATAAAAAATTACATGCAGAAGAAAGCGCCTTTGTGTCAGCTGGTATAAAACCGCGAATGATTGCTTTACTCAAGGCTGGCGAAGAAGAGGCGCGGTTTTCAAAAATGCTCGCAACGATCCAGACTACGGTTCCGATTGAGTTTGTGTTTCCAACTACTCAGTGGCGTGATGCTGTTAATGTTGATGCGGTCGTGACCCTCTTTAGTGAGCTTGGTTTTCGTACGCTCAGTTCACGAGTAAAACAAGTGCTCGAATTACCAGTCGAAACAGTTGCTGAATCACTAAGTACTTCATTAAATAAAGAGGAGCTTGCTGATGCGCAAATCTTGCTCTGGTTGCTGGAGAGTGAAAGAACAAACGCGTCACTGATTGATATTCTCGAGTATGGACGAGCATACTTTGGAACCAGTGACTTAGTCACAACAAGAGATCGTTTGTATGAAGAGGTAAAAAAGAGTGGTCGACTTATTGAGGTGTACACAAACATTGAGACTCCGCTGCGGCGGGTGATTGCTGATTTATCAGCCACCGGGATTTCGCTTGACGTTTCATATCTGGCTGAACTTTCAGTGACGATGCATAGAGAGCTCATCACCCGTGAAAGAGCGATCTATGCTTTAGCGGGAGTATCTTTCAATATAAATTCACCGAAACAACTGGGGGAAGTACTTTTTGATACACTTGGACTGAAACCAAAAAACCAAAAAAAGACCGCCGGTGGACAACGATCAACAAAGGAATCCGAGTTAGAAAAATTGAAAACGGAACACGCAATCATCCCGGAAATTTTACGGTACCGCGAATTACAAAAGTTGGTCTCAACCTATGTTGATCCGTTGCCAGGATTGGTGGGTCCTGATGGACGAATACGAACCACTTTTTTACAAACCGGAACCGTGACCGGACGCATGGCGTCACGGGATCCAAATTTACAGAATATCCCGACCCGAACGGATGAGAGCCGGGCGATTCGTCGAGCGTTTGTAGTCGATACTGGATACGTTATGGTCGGGATTGATTATTCACAGATTGAGTTACGAATCGCAGCGATTCTCTCGGGTGATAAAAAACTGATCGATATTTTCCGTCGAGGCGAAGACGTGCACACAGGGGTTGCCGTTCAAGTCTTTGGAGTTGAGGCCCATGAGGTGACCAGTGAGATGCGTCGTAAGGCAAAAATCATCAACTTCGGTATTCTCTATGGTATGGGTGTTAATGCACTGCGGACTAATTTAGGAGAGGATACGAGTCGTGAGGAGGCGCAGTCATTTCTTAATGCGTACTTCCATACGTTTACACGTTTAGCGGAATACCTTGAAGAGACCAAAGAATTTGCTCGCATTCACGGGTATACAGAAACCTTATTTGGTCGACGTCGACATTTTCCAGGAATACGTTCCTCAGCGCCATTTATTAGAGCCCAAGCTGAGCGCATGGCAATTAATGCGCCGGTACAGGGTACGGCAGCAGACATTATGCGTATGGCGATGAATCAAGTATATACTGAAGTGGTTGAGCCGTCGGCTGGAACAGTTCGCATGCTTTTGCAGGTGCATGATGAATTAGTGTTTGAAATTAAACGAGAGAATCTTGAGGGGGCTGTGTCACAACTTGTTGCTATTATGGAAGGTGTTTTGCGTACGACGGATACTGATGATGTGCCGATTCGGGTTAGTGTAAAAACAGGCGAGAATTGGGCTGATTTGAAGGAATAGTACTTAATATGCTCTACGTATTTTATGGGACTGATCGAATGGCGGTACGAAGAACGAGTGAGCGACTCGTTGCTTCACTTGCGGAGCGGTTCAAGACGCTTACCATCGATCGACTAGACGCAGTGTCGTGTGAACGGGGGCAGATTACGGGCTTGGCAGGTGCGAGCTCATTGTTTGGAGGGGTAAATGTTTACGTTATTGACTCACCTTCAGAATCAGAGGAGGTTTTCAGTGAGATTATGCGGGAGGCGATAGTCCTCGCAGCGTCACCGAATCATTTTGTTATCATCGATGGAGCGCTTTCAGCAGCACAGCGAAAAGTCCTCAAGGCGAGTGCTGTCACGATTGAAGAGTTTAAGGCGGGTACAGTCGAACGGTTTAATACTTTTAGTCTGGTGGACGCTTTAGTGCGTAAAGACAAACGTCAGCTCTGGTTGCTACTCCAAGAGGCAAAGCGTGACGGGGCGAAGAGTGAGGAAATTATTGGCATACTCTGGTGGCAGCTCAAATTGTTACGTCTTGCAGCTGTGACAAAGACAGCCAATGAGGCTGGAGTAAGTGAGTTTCCGTACAACAAAGCCAAACGAGCACTTCCGTTATTTTCTGCCGGTGAGATCGATCGTCTCGCCGAGACCCTGCTTACTCTCTACCATGATGGTCATGTCGGTAAGCGAGAGATCGATCTCGCGCTTGAGGAATGGGTACTGCGAGGGTAAGTAGGGCTATGATACTATGAGGAGTATGAAGTTGGTTAAGCGAGATGTTACCCGGGCACTTGACGATCCGACGTCTCCCTACTTTACACTCGTGAATGACATTTTGGCTTTTGCCACACTGGTCTCAATCACTGCTATCGTACTTGAGACTGTACCATCGCTTGCGAGCTACCAGCGTGTCTTTCTCACCATTGAGTGGGTGGCCGTACTTTTATTTACGAGTGAATATGTCGCTCGACTCTCTGTTGCCCGAAGATCACGTGACTACATACTTAGTCCTTTCGGAATCATTGATCTTGTTGCAATTTTGCCAACCTATCTCGGACTTGGTAATTTCAGTTTTCTGAAATCAGCACGTGTCGTACGGATTATTCGCTTTCTTCGTCTTGTGAGAATTGCCAAAATAACTCACGCGAAAGTTGATAATGTAGAGGAAACGCTGGGTGTCTATGGTTTCAACATCGCGTTATACGCAACAACGCTGCTGCTCATCATCCTAGTTCTTGGTGTGGCGCTACACGTCTTTGGTAGTTCAGATCAAACCTATTGGAGTGTACCGGCGGCAATGTATTGGGCTTTTTCAGTATTCTTAGGTGGGCTACCGGCGCCAATACCAGAAGGAGTCTTTGGTACGAGCATTTTTATTGTGACAAAGTTTTGTGCCATGGCTCTGTTTGGATTGCTAGTTGGAGTGGTGAGTAAAATGTTTAACCAATGGATTCTCGGTCGAGGTGAGAAAGAAAAGAAGGGAAAAAAGAAGCACAAGAGATAGGTCGGTGGGTAAAAAATACACTCCCAGAAGAGTGTATGATTTTTGTCCGCCCACCAGGGATCGAACCTGGGACCTTCTCCTTAAAAGGGAGCTGCTCTACCGGCTGAGCTATAGGCGGATATGTAATTGTATCGCGCATCTCTCTCCTTAATAAGGGTGAACAGTATGGGGTACTGTTCACACGTACCGAGGTGAGCTATGGGCGGATGCGCTGTGTCGCAGCACTATACCACAGCATCAGCGTAACGCAAAAATGAAGGAACTAGTCCGCTGAGGGTTTGTTTGCTAGGCTAATCGGTATGAAATACGTCGTGCTTCATGATATAAGAAGTCATTACAACGTTGGGGCAATTTTTCGTACCGCAGATGCCGTTGGGGTTGGTAAGATTTTTCTCTCTGGATACACCCCAGCTCCAATTGATCGTTTTGGAAGATCAGTATCTGAAATTGACAAGACAGCTCTAGGTGCCCAACTGTCTGTTGCGTGGGAGCAGATAGATGATTGTCATGCGTTGATTAGAACGTTACAAAAACAAGGAGTGACAGTTGTTGCTGTAGAGCAGGGGGCGCAAGCAGTTGATCTCTATGATTTTGTAGTACCTCATGAGGTTGCATACATATTTGGTAGCGAGGTTGAGGGTGTTCCTCGTTCGATTTGTGATAGTTGTGATAGGGTGCTCGAGATACCGATGTGTGGTACGAAGGAATCACTTAATGTTTCGGTGACTGCAGGTATCGTGTTGTATCATAGATAAATGCAGCAGTATCATGGATGCAGCAATACTCGGTGGGGCAGCTATGCTACAGCCGGTATTTTTCTTGGTTTAGGGTTCATCTGGCCGGTTTTGTGGGTGCTTGTATTTCCTGGTATTGCCATATTCCTCTCTGCACTGGCTAAGACACAAAGTGTATTCCAAGCCTGGATCGGTGGCTGCGTTACGTTTACGCTCAAGATGCTTCTGTCCGTAGGGTGGTTTTGGACAACGTACCCAATCGATTGGATTGATTTTGGTTTAGGCTCATATGAGCCGCTGGTGATAGGTTTTTATTGGCTCCTCATAGGGTTTGCAGTAGGTCTAAGTGGGGGCTTCCTCGCGTGTGCTGGTATCTTAGCGCGGCGGTTTCTCCCACGCTGGTGGCTTATTGCGGTGTGTGTCTTATGGGTACCGAGTGAAATTAGTGGGGCGTTTTTATTCTCACTTGTTACCTATGGAGATGGCTCATCTCTCAATACGCTCTTCAGTTTTGGTATGGCCGGATACCATCTTGCAGAACACCCTTGGTTTTTGCAGCTTGCCCGTCTCGGAGGAGTCTACAGTCTATCGATAATGGCGGTAGTTATGGGTACGCTTATCTATGAGACACGTCATTCTTTACAGCAACCAAAGTATCAGTACGTATTGCTGGGCGGCCTGATGGTCCTTGCACTGACTGCGTCACTTCGGCTTCCTCTCAACGAACAACCTTTGACGGAATCAGTCGCAATCATTAATACAAAATTTGGAGGTGCTGATTATTTTCTTCATCCCAATAGGGCAGAGAAGCGACAGTCCGCTCTAGGAGAGGCTTTGACGGTAGCACAAGGGGTCGGCGCGGAGTATATCCTTTTGCCTGAAGATTCACGATTTATGCCCCCAGCGCTCTCGCCCGCACAAGCGAACAGAGTTTATCGACAAGAGTACGATAATCCCCGTACGGTTGTACTCGAGGTTGGTCGGGTACCAACGACGCTTCGTGAATCGGCTCTCAGGGCTACCGTGTATGACGGAGTAACGGGTTTGGGCTACGGGCTTGATAAGCAGTACTTGGTTGCTCAGGGAGAGTATGTGCCCTATATCACTTCCTTCACGCTGCGAATGTTTGGCTTTGGTCGATCAGTAGCGCCACTGACGGAGCGGCTTTCGTATCGTCCTGGTCCGTATAAGACACAGGAGAATTTCCCAACGCATGTGCCGGGAGTGTTGTTTTGTTTTGAGAATATTGATCCGCTCTCGGTCCGAAAACTCAATTCGGAGCGAACGCTGCCATTTGTGGCGCACCCGATTTCTCACGCCTGGTTTCATAATCCAGAATCACTCTGGCAACAGTTAGATGCAATGTTAAAAATTCATGCCGTATGGAATCAGGTTGATATTATTAGTGCTGGAAATATGGTCGAAGGTAGGCGGTACACCCCAGCAGGAACTGTAGTTATGCCAAATATTATTGAGCGTGGTGAGTATTGGGAAGTAGGGTTATTCTGATGGTAAGATGAACAAATGAGTGACTATATCGTTAATAAGCTACTGAGCTTTGGGGTGGTTCTGGGGTGTATTTTACTCACCTATGGTACGTATGGTTTCACGCCCAAGCAATGGCAAATCATCTTGCTCTGCATCCTGTTGTTCGGATACGCACACTTTCTAGTAGGGTTTTTTTATCAGATCAAAGGTTTTGCACGGGCTGAAATGCCCTGGACACGGTATGTGTCCTTTGTGGTACTTACGATTGGTTCGATTGCTCTTGCGTACGTACTCTTTACACTCCTCGGTTTTGTCCTGAGTCTGTTCATCGGCTTCTTGTACTTTCTGTTCCATGGTCTACTAAACGAGCAGACGCTTATCGCTCGACAGACTGGTTTACAAATCCCGTTGTTGCCGCTTGGTGCATTGGCTATTTTTATTATTTCCTTACTTTTGTACTCGGTCCCGGACAAGACTTTTTTCTTTGATAACCAGTTGGTTTTTTATCCGGTTAGTGAGGAAGTGGTCGATCGCTACTTTCTTAATGAACGGCTTCCGGTTGAGGGTTTTACAACAATATTTTGGATTGGTGTCGCAAGCGCATTCGCACTCCTCGCATTGTCTTGGTATCGGTATCAATACCCACGACTTATGCTGACACTCTTCTTGCTTATGGGTTTGAGTACCGGTGGTGTGCTTCTGTTTAGTTCACCCCCATACATTTATATGTATCTCGTGGTCGTCGGCTATCATTTTGTGACATGGCTACTTTTTTATCTCACCGAGTTTTCGCGACGGGGACGGTCAGCATGGTATGCATTTATACTGATTAATATCGGAGTTTTTGGCCTGCTCCTCGGAATGATGGTGATTCATCGTGCGGATCCGACTCCGGTAACTGAATTTATATTTGACTACCGGACTTTCGTGATTCTGACCTACATTCACATAAGCACTTCCTTTATGAATGATCGTTGGTGGAAGCGTATAGAATCGAAAATGGGTACAGCGATGCACAAATATTTCACCCGATAACCAATGATGGTTGGGGAGGGTGTTTAAAGCGAAGGTGACGCTAGGCGCAGAAGTTCTTCTTGTACAACTTCAGCATCACTCCACACCTGCTTAGTACCATGAGGACCCATAATATATGGGTCAGTACCTTTACCAGAAACGATAACATAACCACCAGCAGGTGCGATCTCAAGCGCTCTGCGAATCGCCAGTCGGCGGTCCATGATGACGGTTACTTTGGTCGAGTCTTGGATGCCGCGAAGCATGTGGTTAATGATTTGCTGCGGATCCTCATCATACGGATCTTCGTTGGTAAGAATGATGTGTTCGGCATGCCGCTCAGCAATGGTTCCCATCTCGGGTCGTTTCCAAGTATCGCGTCCACCTCCCGTGTTTCCTAGGACGCAGATCTTTGGTACGTTCGGGAAAGCTCCATAGAGTTTTTCGAGTGAATCTGGAGTATGTGCATAGTCAACAATTACAGTCAGAGGTTTTTGGGCACCTTTTGGTGTGTGAAATTGTTCAACCCGTCCAGCAATTGGGGGGAGAGAGCGGAAGGCTTTGTCTATCGTGGCAAGTGATATACCAAGCGCGCGCGCGAGGGTTATGGTAGCAAGTAGGTTATAGACATTAAATAAACCAATCAGTGGTACTCGAATCGTTGTGTCAGCAAAGACAAGGCTCACGCTATCTTTATGGAGTGAATATAACGATAGATCTTTAAGCGAATAACCGAGTTTGTGTTCGACAGGGAAGTTTAAAAAATCTTTACCATGCTCATCGTCGCTGTTGGCAATGATGAAACGGGGTCGCTTACGGGAGGTGGCAGTCTTCTGTGCAATCGAAAGTTTGGCTTGTTTGTAATTCTCAAATGATCCGTGTGACTCGATATGTTCGGGAGTGAGGTTTGTAAAAATGAGCGCATCAAGTTCAATGAAGCGATGACGGAATTGTTTGGCTCCTTCGGAAGTCATCTCGATGACGGCGTGAGTGCAGCCGGCAGTCACCGCGTCGCGGAGGAATCGTTGTACAAAAAAACGACCAGGCATCGTCATTTTATAGAGATTTCGTTCGGTAGTATCTCCGATCTTGAAGCGAATGGTAGAAAGTGAGGCGACTCGGTAACCCTCAGTCTCAAGGACCCGGGCGACGAGTTCAGTCACCGTTGATTTACCTTTGGTACCGGTAATTCCAATAACCATAAGATCGCGTGAGGGGTGGCGATACCAAATATCTGCAAGGTACGCGAGACAGAGGTGATAGGGTGGACGAATAACATTAAGAATGGGTCGCGGAATAAGCTTTTTAATTTGGTAGATCATACAAAATATAGTATACGGGAGGGCTGACTCATTTGCCAAAAGACCACCCCCGTGTTGTTTCTAGTCAGGCTTTTTTGTGGTGAGAACTGCTTGAATAAGCACTTTTGCTTCAAGTGAGCTATCGAGTTTGAGGATAAGTAGCTGAGCGTCTTTTTGGTCATAGCCGAGTGTAACAAGCGCGTCAATAGCGTCTTTTTGAGATTCAGATAGTGGAGCGTTGATGGGAGTGTGGGGGGTGTCTACTTTGGCAGTGGTGGCATCAATTTTTCCAGCTAGTGCGGTCACAATATTTAGAGCCGTTTTCTTTCCAATTCCTGAGACTTTGTGTAGATGGTCAGCGTCGCCGAGAACTACCGCGGTAGCGATAAGATCAGGATCGGCACTGGAGAGTACTTGAAGTGCAGACTTGGGACCAATTTTTGGTACGAGGAGAAGGAGTTCAAAACAAACGAGTTCCCGTTCAGTGCTAAAGCCATAAAGGTCAAGTGAGGTTTCTCGAACTGCTAAATACGTATGAAATCGAGCATTCTCCCCGGCCATAAAATTACTCCGCGCCGTAATTGTGTGAATGAGATAGCCAATCCCATTAACGAGAACGGTAACGGAGTTTTGGTCGATGGTAATAATCGTACCTTCAACGAGGCGAATCATGGATCAATTGTACATGATTGTACAGAAAGGGAATAATCTTGCTTTTTTGTGATCAATACCGTATAGTGCTGCCACATAAAACAATCATTATGCCGATAACTAAAGGAGCAGAAAAAGCCAATCGACAGTCAAAGCGTAAGCGAATTTTCAACATTCGTCGCAAGAGTGTTATGGCGGATATTGTGAAGAGTGTGCAAAAAGCAGTTGTTGCCGGGGATAGTGCTAAGGCACAAGAGCTTTTACCAAAAGCATACCAGGCGATTGATAAAGCTGCTAAACGAGGTGTCATCAAAGATAACACTGCAGCTCGCAAGAAGTCTCGCCTAACTGCTCGGGTAAAGGGGACCTCAACAAAGTAGTCATAAGAAAAGACCGCCATCAGGCGGTCTTTTCTTATGAGGGATGTTTCTTATGAGGGATGAGGGTAAAGTATCCGCCATTACCAAACAAGAGCAAGAGTAGAATTGCCATAAAGTGTGGTAAGTGGCCAGCGAGCTCAATGGGGCCGAGGATAAAAAGTGGAATGGAGAAGACTGTTGCAACGACCAATGCATTGAATCTCGTGACAACACCCAAGACAAAGATTAGACCAAAGAGTAATTCGACTGATCCGGCTGAGAGTGTGAAGAGGTAATCAGAGTATGGGTAGCCAAGTAACTCCATAAAATTCCAGTTGTAGTGAGCAAGGAAGTTTATTCCGTATTCAGGGGCCAGAATTTTTTCTGATAAACCTAAAATCATGAGTGTTAAACCAGTTCCAATCCGAAGAATGGAAAGCGCGTATCGCTTGAACGGAGCAACGACTGAGCGCAGCGCAGAAAAGGATATAATAGAAAAATAGTCGTTACCCATGAATAGGATGAAGAGAGCAGTTGAGAGAACCCAGATATCTTCAATCATTTCAATCCAGCCGACGTACGGAAACAATGATGCCCAAAGTAGCGCAAGTGCAATACCCGCAGTTCGACTTGCGATGCCGAGTAAGAGCGCCAAACCAATGAAGATTTGCGCATAGATTATCGCAGCCGGGATACCTGAGTCGATCGTTAAGTTTGGTGAAAAGATATATTCATGAGTTCCGGCGATAATAAAAAATGCGCCAGTAGCCATCACAAAAGTCGAGGCAGCCCGGGCAAATATATGAGGCTTATCTGATTTTGGCGCAAGAAAAGAGAGACAGAACCAACCCTTCTTTTCAAACCAAATTCCACACGCCACGATTGCTGCACAGATACCGGCCCAGATTGACAGATAGAGGAGTGTTGGTTCATCGGTCTTGAGCGGAGGGAGGTCAGTCTCGGCAAACCATTTTGTGTGAGCAAGTGCACCGAGGGGGGTAAAGAGGGTGATGATGCTGAGGGCGAGATACTTCATGTGCTTCTAGTATCGTAGGGAGATCGCTGTCTGTAAAACGAGATATCCCCGTTTGGTAGGTAGAAAGTTCCAGAGTAGTTTTTTGTGGTGACATACTATAGTGGTAATTTGGTATATGGACCCTCTCGTTTTCCCTCAAAATTTTAAAGGCGAAGTTGATACTTCTGATCAAACCCGCTCGCGCTACAGTGAAGATACAAGCATCTTCAAAATTACTCCTCGAGCAGTGGTGTATCCGAAGGATGTCTCCGATCTTGCAACACTCATTCACTTTGTGCATACCCGTCGCGGCGAACTCTCGCTCACTGCACGTTCTGCTGGAACCGATATGTCGGGAGGACCACTCACTGATTCGATCGTGGTTGATTTTTTGCGCCATTTTAATCGAGTGAAATATGTAAATACTGAGTATGCAGTTACTGAACCCGGTGTGTACTATCGAGATTTTGAAAAAGCGACGCTCGCTCAGGGGGTATTGATGCCGAGCTATACCGCGAGTCGTGATCTAAATACGGTTGGGGGCATGGTCGCCAACAACTCGGCTGGAGAGAAGTCACTTACGTATGGAAAGGTTGATCGGTATGTGAAAGAGCTCAAGGTTATTTTGCAGGATGGAAAGGAGTACACACTCCGTAAGCTCACCCGGGCGGAACTGGAGGCAAAGAAATCACAGCGCGACTACGAAGGAGAATTCTACCGCCGCGTCGAGTCTCTCATCCAGAGTCATTACAATGCCATTATGGCAGCCAAACCACGAGTGACCAAGAATTCATCCGGATATGCAATTTGGAATGTTTGGGACAGAGAGGCGGATACGTTTGATCTCACGCAACTATTTGTTGGTTCGCAGGGCACGCTCGGGTTTGTTACAGAGATCACCTTCTCGCTGGTGAAGCCAAAGCCTGCCTCACGCCTCCTAGTTTTGTTCCTTCGAGGTCGACACTTCAAAGATCTTGGTCGAATTGTCAATCAAGTGCTCGAGAGTAAGCCTGAGAGTTTTGAATCCTATGATGATAAGACGTTCAATGTAATGTTACAGGTTTTTCCAAAGCTCTTTAAGCGGCTTGGAGGTAACCCGTTCAAATTAGCACGTGATTTTTTGCCGGAGCTGAAGATGGTTCTCCAGGGCGGTATTCCAAAGCTTGTGTTAATGGCAGAGTTTACTGCCACAACGCATGACGAAGCAGAGGCGATGGCAAGGGAAGCGGAAAAGAAGGTGCGAGCACAGTATGATGTGGCAACGCACGTTACACGAGACGCAAAAGAAGGAGAAAAGTTTTGGACGATCCGCCGCGAGAGCTTCAAACTGCTTCGTGAGAATGTCCGTGGTAAGCACACCGCGCCGTTTATTGATGATATGGTGGTGGCGCCACAGCACTTACCCGAGTTCCTGCCTGAGCTCTATGCTATTCTCGATGAGTATGACCTTATCTATACCGTGGCCGGGCATGTTGGCGATGGAAATTTTCACATCATCCCACTGATGGACTTCTCTCGTCCCGATTTTGTTGAAATTATTAACAATTTGTCTGAACGAGTGTATACCTTGGTGGGTAAGTATCACGGATCAATCACCGGTGAGCATAACGATGGTTTGATTCGGACGCCGTATCTCTACAAAATATTTTCCCCGGAAGTTCTTGAAGTTTTCAACGAGATCAAAGACGTTTTTGATTCTCACCGAATTTTCAATCCTCATAAAAAGGTAGATCCAAAACCTGAGTTTTTACGAACGGCTGTGAAGCGGGTCGTTACAGAAGAGTAGAAAAGGAGCATTTTTGCTATACTGAATTCGTACCAGTTCCTGTTCTTCAAAATTCCTCACTTCTAAAAGGAGCGTAGCAATGAAAGCATGGCTTATAGACGGACTCGTGCCGTTGTCGTTCTGGGGTGGTGTGGGCTATGTCCTCTTGACCACACATCTCACCATCATCACCGTGACCGTCTTTTATCACCGGGCAAAAGCCCATCGGGCGCTTGAACTTCATCCGCGACTTGAAGGCTGCTTCCGGTTCTGGGGCTGGGTCATGACCGGAATGAGCGTTAAGGAATGGGTGGGTATCCATCGACTTCATCACGCGCGAGATGACAAGCCTGGAGATCCGCACAGTCCGTGGGTCTTTGGCTTGCCAGCAGTGTTGTTTCGAGGGGTTTTCCTCTACGTGGCTGCTGCTCGAGCTGGCCTTCATCAGGTCCACTGTCGAGACATCAAAGACGATTGGATCGATCGAACCTTCTATGGTGAACGTCGTTCTTTCGGGCAGTTTGCTGGGGTGGGGGTACTCCTCCTTACCGAACTTGCACTCTTTGGTCTCTCGGGTCTTCTGATTTGGATTATCCAGATGATCTGGATACCGTGGTGGGCGGCAGGAGTGATCAATGGTCTTGGCCACTGGCCAATCTTCTCGCGCGGTATCGGGTACCGGAATGTCGAAACGAAGGATCGTTCGAGCAACATCATTCCGTGGGGTGTCGTGATTGGTGGGGAAGAGCTTCACAACAACCACCATGCATATCCAAAGTCAGCAAAGCTCTCACTCAAGCCGTACGAGTTTGATGCGGGATGGCTCTACATCCGGCTCTTTGAACTTCTCGGTTGGGCGCGGGTGAAGTACATCCACGATCGTGCAGTATCCTAGAAAGGAGGTGAAAGAAAAAAGTCCGTGCTCGCACGGACTTTTTTAAATTAGCGTTTTAATTTAAATGGCCGATTTATCAGCTACGCCGCAGGGGTCTACTATTTATTTCTAACCGTCATCACGTCACCACTTACAAAGCCGTGCAACGTCGTTTTTGTGAGTAAGAGGGAAGGTAGCTGCAAAAGCAAAAGATTAATAAGTAAAAGATCAAACGGAAACCAAAGATAAAAGAGTAAGGTGCTAAATGAGGCTGTGTATAGAGTGATATAGACTAACTTTCTGAGTAAAGGTACTTCAGATTTATAGTGTGTATTACAGAGCATCATGCCGAGACATCGTCCATAGATACCTTCAAAAATCACATTGTAAAAAAAGAAAATTACAATCCATGAAACTTTCCATTCTGTACTCAAGCCATAGATATAAAGAAATGGAAGTGCCGCAAGAAACGTAGCGAGAATATTTATGATTGACGCTGCTAATTTATACTGGATTGAGGTGTTTTTCATTTAAACGGTTTTTACCGAGTCAAAACTATAAAAGCGAGTTTGTGAAGTTGTAGAACTGGTGCGATTTAATTATAAAAAAGTTCCCCTTTGAGAAGACACTTTGTCTGGACTAAATTGTAACAGAACTTGAGTTTGGTACGTACATGAATACCTTGTTCATATGTAATTCACTCATTTGATAGGTGAGCGCTATCTCAGTGCAACTTCAAATCCCTACGTAAGCAAAGAAGTTTGCTCACGCTCTCTCCGCGAACAAAAATGGCACCTAAAGGCGCCAAGCTTTGTCTTCGTGGAGAGAGAGGGATTCGAACATTACATGTTCAGTACCCCAATTGGCTATATTTTCGCAAGCTCAAATCTAGCGCAATCGGGCTTCGAATCCGTAAACAGTCTCCCAGACTGTTTACTCCTTGTTCAC
>JACCDR011789731.1_pt1 | contig 60367 bp, 87 predicted proteins | sample 7446431 | NCBI WGS metagenome assembly JACCDR01 (sample SAMN15323443, study PRJNA562643) | freshwater metagenome | isolation source: river surface water | place: USA:Blue River Watershed | collected 2017-08-17 | reverse complement strand
GTCTACGGCCCCGGCCCCAGCAACCGCGACTCGTTCCTTCAGCCCGTCGCAAACGGCGAGTTCGTCACGAAGTCTGCGGTCGCCCAGAGCAACCGCCCGCTTATGCGCGCGATCAATGACGGGCGCTTCGCCGACGCGGCGGTCTACCTCGCAGCGAAGGGCGCAGGCGGCGCGGGCGGCGTCAACGGCGCCAGCGGCACGGCTGGCAGTGTGCCAGGCGGCGGCGGCGGCGGCTGTGAGCAGGGCGGCGCCAGTTCTGGCGCAGGCGGCAGGGGGCGCATTGATGTGACTGTGTTTCCGGTTCCGGATTGATAATTGATGGCACAAAGTACCCCTATCCCGTTGGTGTTGCCGACCGGGTCAACAATCGGCCGCGACGGCCAAGTTGCCAATGCGCGACTGATTAATGCGTATGCGGAAAGCGTCGGCAAGGATGGCAAGGCCCCGTATGCAGTCTATGCCGATCCGGGACTTTCCCGTTGGGATAGCGGAGACGCGCCCGGCGCATCTCGGGGGCTGATTGAATTGAGCAGCAACGCCGCAATCGCCGTCTTGGGCAACCAGATTTATAGTCTGGACCAAGGCGGCGTCCCGTCGTTCCTGACCAATATTGTGGGTTCCGGCCGCGTCATGATGAGCCGAAACCGTGCGGCCAATCCCCAGATTTCCATCCTGACCAGTGCGAACCAAGTCTTTACGCTGCAAAGTGGCGTCCTGACGGCGCTGGAGGATACGGACTTGCCGTCCCCCGTGTCGGTCGACTATCTGGCCGGGTTTACGATTTATGGCATTCACACCGGCCATATGTATGCCTCCGATTTGGAGGATAGCACGCAGATTGCAGCCGATGCCTTTGGCATCTCGCGTGCGGACAGTTCGCCGCTTGAACGTGCATTCGTTAACGCCGGGTTTCTGTACGCTATGAAGCAGAAGGGGACGGAGATTTGGCAACCCGACCCGGCGAAGGCTGGCGAGCCTTTCCCGTTTTCTCCCGTGCAGCAGAATATTGATATCGGTCTTGGCGCTCGCCACAGCCCGGCGGCACTGCAACGCGGCATTGCCTGGGTTGACGACGAACGGCTTGTCCGGCTGGGGCGTGACGCTGCCGCGACGCGGATTTCCAGCCATTCGGTTGAAAGGGCGCTTGAAGACCTGTCTTTGACGCAGCTATCTGACGTTCACGGATTTGTCTACACGCACCAAGGCCATGAAGACTATGTTTTGACCAGTGAGCTTTGGACCTGGGTTTACGACTCCCTGACAAATGAGTGGCACGAAAAGCAAAGTTACGGGACGAACAGCTGGCGCGCCAATTCGCATCTGATTTTCAACAAGCGGCACATTGTCGGCAACAGCACGGACGGCGCGCTTTACATCATTGACAGCGCGGTTGCATCTGACGCCGGGCAAAATCAAGTCATGGAAATTCACTGTGCGCAGTCGCATCGGTTCCCTGACGCTATGCAGGTTGACGCCCTGGAAATCGATCTGGTGTCGGGTGTCGGCCTGAATAGCGCAGATGAACACGACGCCGACCCTATGATCATGGTCGATTATTCTGACGACGGAGGGGCGACCTTCAGGGGCGAGCGAACGCAGGCCATTGGCGCCATCGGCAACCGGCGGCGCAAAATCCGTTTCAATCGCTGGGGGCGTGTCGATGAAAAGGGGCGCATCTGGCGCATTCGCGCGTCGGCGAACGTCCTGCGCGGCGTGATCGGCGCGGCTCTTTATGGCGAGCCTCTGAACGGAGGCAAATAAATGGTTGGATTGAACAGGCCGAACGACCGGGAGTTTTTCGACCCCCGGACGGGAAAGATTTCCCTGGAATGGCAGGCCTATTTTGCAAGGCTGGAAAGCCTTGTGGCGCTTGCGACGGCGGCCGACGTCGCATCATTCGAAGGTCGCACGGGCGCTGTTTCGGCGCAGGCCGGTGATTATAATTCGGATGAGGTGACGAACAGCAGCGGCGTGACGGGGTCCAGCACAAGCGATGCGCTGGACACGCTGGACGCCGACATTGCGGCCGTCGACGCAGCCAAGCAGCCGCTTGACGCTGATCTGACGGCCTTGGCGGCGCTGAGCGCAACCGGCCATGTTGTCAGGACGGCGGCGGCGACATATGCGTTGCGGACAATCACGGGGACGTCCAACGAAATCAGCGTCTCCAATGGCGACGGTGTTTCGGGCGACCCGACCTTGTCGTTACCGGCGACAATCGACCTTGGCGGCAAGACGTCGCTGGAAATCCCGAACAGTGCAGCGCCGACAGTGGACGCAGACGGCGAAATCGCGGTTGACACGTCGGTCACTGATTTTTCGCATGGCATCTTGAAATATTACAGCGGCGAGGAATTGGGCGTCTTGGCTATGCCTATTGCTCAATTCACGTCCCCGTCTGACGGCGATATCCCGACCTATAATGCTGCCGCCGATGAATTCCAGTTGCAGCCAGCTGGGGCGAGCAGTGGCGGAGCAACGGTGATTGCAAGCGGCTCGCTCCCTGCGGCGGCAGCCCTAGATATTACAGGAATTCCGTCGACATATGCCTATCTAACGTTGCTAATTAATGGCATGAGCCATAATAGCGGGTCAAATCAAAGGCCAGTTGTTCAAGCTTCTATCGACAATGGTTCAAGCTTTGACACAACAAGTTACAGGCTTTCGTCTATCAACCTATTCAACTCAACGACGTTTATTGCGCCGCCTATTACTACATCCATGGGCACGGACCGCACTGCGCGCGGAGCGGCACAGGCATGGTCTTTCAATCTAAATATATTCAACTATCACGGCGGATCATTTCCGCTTTTCCTGATGGGCTTGGATGTATCCGGAACGGAACTTCTTTCACAGATTGGCCACTTTTTCAACGTTAGCGCAATCAATGCGCTGCGTATTACGTTCACTGGCGGAAATATCGACGCTGGATCATACGTATTATATGGGATGTCATAAATGGTGAAAGTGTTTGAAAAGGTCGACGGTCTTCTGATCGAAGTCGACCCGGCGAAAGCCGACGAAGCCCGCAAGGGGCGGCGTTGGGCGCGCATGGTGGTTTGCGAAATGGACGTGTTGTTCACGGCAGAAGAAGAAGCCGAGCGCGACGCGATGGAAGCTGCAGCGGCGGCCGACAACGAAGCAGCGGAAGCCCGCGAGGCGAACCGCGCCGAAGTCTTCAGCCAGCTGGCTAAACTCGGCATTGACCCCGAAAAGCTTAGGAGTGCCCTGCGATGATCCGTGAGGCGACGCTTGACGATATCCCCCGCCTTGTCGAGCTTGGCGATCAATTCTTTACAAGCGGCGACTATTGGGGCGAGCGGCGCAAGCTGGCACCCCTTCAGTTTGCGGAACATTTGATTAAGCTCACGCGGTCTTCCGGCGTTGGGTTCTTCGTCATCGATCGGGGCGGCGAAGTGACCGGGGCCGTGGCTGTCGCCATCCTGCCCGATATTTTCACGGGCGAAAAACTCGCCATGAAACTGCACTGGATTTCAGACCCGGCCAAACCAAGCGCGGGGCTGAAGCTGGAAAAACGCGCCCGCGAATGGGCAAAGGCGCAAGGCGTCTCAACTCTCAAAATGTCGGCCGTGAATGACAGCGCGGCCGAACTGCTTCAGCGCCTTGGCTATGTCCAGGCCGAAGTGACCTATTCGAAAGTGATCTAATGGGCATTGAAACCGCAATTCTCGGCTCCGCAATCCTTGGGGCCGGTTCGTCCATCTTTGGCGCCAAAAAGGCAGCCGATGGGGCAAAGGCGGGTGCAAAGGTTTCCCAGCAGCAGTTCGCCAAGACCGAAGCGGCGCTTAAGCCGTATATGGACGCTGGCACGAATTCGCTGGGGCAATATCTAACGTCGCTTGGCTTGTCCGGCAATACGCCGGAGGAACGCAGGGCCAATCAGGCTGAATATTACAATGCGTTCCAGTATGACCCCGGCTTTACGAACTGGCTGGGCCGCACGACCGACAACACTATGCGGGCTTACTCGCTGTATGGGGACACGGGCGGCAATCTGACCAAGGCCGTGGCGGACCGCAGCGGCGAAGCGATTTACGGACAGTTCCAGGACAGGCAGGCGAAACTTGGCGGACTGGCGGACAGTGGCCGGGCAGCAGCGACGGCGCTTGGCAGCGTCGGGCAGGCAAGCGCCAATACGCAAGCCGGACTGCTTAGCCAGGCCGGTCAGCACCAGGGCGCGGGCATTATCGGCGCGGGGCAAGCGGGCATGAACGCGCTGGCCGACTGGTCGCAGTACAAGACCGCGCAAGGCGGCTATGGCGGCAATCCATGGGCCGCGCAGACGGTTAACAGGGCTTCACTCTAATGGCGTCGGGACTTCCACAGATCCAATATCCGGGCATCACGGCAGGCGCCATGAATGCCTTTGACTGGGGGCGCCAGCGCCGCAAGGCCGACGACGACCAGAATGCGTTCCGCGAGGCTGGCGGCTTCATGGCCCAAGGCAATCTCAAAGGCGGACGCGACACACTTTACAGGTCCGGCAATATCGACGCCGGGCTGAAACTGCAAGGCCGCATGGACGCCATGAGTGACCGGCAGCGCGAACAGGCCAAGCGCTTTACGGCGATCATTGGTCAAGGCGCCATGCTGGCGGATACGCCGGAAAAATGGAGCCTGTTGGTTCAGGGGCTGAAGGCTCGCGGCATTCCAGGCGTTGACAAGTACGCCGATTTCAACATGCGCGAAACCGCGATTGCCGAGAATGGGCAGGCGCTGGAATATCTGGAGCGCCAAGACCGGCTGAACAAGGAAGCGGCGGCAGCGAAGACACAGGCCGAAGCGACCAAGTATGAACGCGATCAAGCGGGCATCGCGCGGACTGATCGCCTCGAAAAGGAACGCTATGACCGTTCGTTGCAGCAAGACCAGACCGACCTTAATTATCTGAAGGCGGAAGAAGAGCAGGCATTGGCACGCGACCGGCTGGCACTTGACCAGAAGAAGGCCGACGCCGACGCGAACAAGCCGGATTATATGGAGATTGACAAGCGCGCCTTTAACAAACGCACGGGTCAATATGCCCCGCGTCCGGATGATGTTATCGACCCCGAAGACGAGTTGCCGGAGGAAGTCCGGAAGGCGCTGGCGACGAAAGACGCCGCGACACTGACCGGCTATTCCGAAGCCAGCACGAAGGCGGGCGAGGCCAAGGCCAGCCTGGACGCGATCAAGGCACAGCGGGCAAAGACCAACTGGGAAGGCGCGGGCGGCGGCGACTTCCGACGCGGCGTCGCAAGGATGTCCCCGCTTGGCGGGGATGGCTATTTCTTCCCGGACAGCGGCGATCGGGCGGCAATGGACACAATGGACGCCGAAGCCGCAAAGCTGACGCAAGCCAACGCCAGCGCGCTCAAGGGCACAACGTCAGACGCCGACTTGAAGCTGTTGGCGGCTCCGGTGCCTGATTCATCCATGACGGACGCGGCAGCCAAGCCGATTATCCAGATGCAGGAAGCCGCGATTGCCCGCACGCAGGCAAAGGCGGAAATGTCGGACCAGTACTTGCGGACGCACGGTTCACTACGCGGGTTCGATGAAGCTTGGAACAGGTTTATCAACGAAAAGCGCCTCCTGTCGGAAGATCCGGCAACGAAGGAACTGACGTTCAACCCTGACAACGTGCTGGCATGGCGCAGCTACGTCGGACAGCGTCCGCAGCGACAGCGGGCACAGCCGCAGCAACCGGCAAGGCAATACCAGCAGCTGCCGGAAGGTGGCTTCCCGGCGACGATGCGGCAGGCGCCGACCACGAACACGCGGCCGACGCCAAGCGAGCGGGAAGGCCAGCCCGCACAACGCCAGCCGCAGCAGGCGCCTGCGCCGTCCAACAGGGCGCCGCAAGATATGAGCATTGAAGAACTGCGCGACGTGTTGCGCGAGGATTGGTAAGGAATGGTCACGCGCAAGGAAGCGCTTTTAGAGCTTGAACGGCGCGGGGCTTTGCCGCCACGGCAACAGGCCGCGCTTGACGAACTGCGCGCCCGTGGTGCGATTGGCACGCTTAAGGATCTGGAGAAAGAGAACGTCCGCCGCGAATTGCGCATGTCGGCGGACGAATTCCAGGAATACCAGAAGACGCGAAAGGCCGCTGGCCTCCCGATCCGGGGGCAGGCAACCGACGCGCGGCTATGGAGCGATATCGGAACCGATCAGCTTCTGTTACAGGACGAAATCGTCGGCGCTGGCGAATTCGTCAAGCAGCTGGCAACTGGCGATCGTTCAATTATCGATCCGAAGGCATGGTCTGAAGCCGGGGACGCTTATTCCCGTGGTGCTGATCGTGTCCGGGCAGAACGCGAAGTTGCCAACGAAGAATTTGGCTATGGTGCGTTGATTCCCCAGATTATCGGCGGGCTGGGGATGGTCGCCAAGCCGGGCGGCCTGAAGACTGCCCCCGGGGCCGCCGCAGCAGCGGCCAAGGCGCAGCCGCAACAGACCGGCAACGCGATGGCCCGATGGCTTAAAGGGGCTGGCAAGTCCGCGAAAGTCGGCGCTGCCTATGGTGGCGCGCTCGGGTTCACAGGCGGCGAAGACGGCATCCCACAGCGCATTGGCGGCGCCGTAGGCGGTGCATTGACCGGCGCGGCCGTAGCCCCGGCCATCTCGCATGTCGTGGCGCCTGGGGCCGTCCTTGCCCTGCGCAAGGCCATCGAAGCCAGCGAACCGGCCCGGCGGGCCGTGGCGTCACGCTTCAGCGCCAATCCGGACGCAATCTTGCTCCGCACGCTGGAGCGGCAGGGGCAGACCCCGGCGCAGGCGCAGGCCTTCCTTGACGAAGGTCATGACCTTGCGCGGTATGGGACGCGGCAAACGGAATTGCCGGAGATGATCGTTGATACAGGGCGGGCAACGCGGCGGCTGTCCCGGGCAGTCGAGGCACAGCCGGGCGCTGGATCGACCCTTGCCGACGAAGTGTTGACGCTGCGCCAGCGCGGCAGTAGCCCGGATATTCCCAAAACGGTCAGCAATCCGAATTATGTCCCGAAGACCATTCGAAAGCAGCCGAACCCGGCATATGATCCGAAGCTGCATGCCGGGCAACGTCGGGAGATCAGGAACCCGGACTATCAAGAGAGCCAGCACGGGCGCATCAACGATCAATTCCGCCGTGGCCTTGGCGTCTCGCGGGATAGTTACCACAAGACCAAAGACCGGCTTGTGCAGGACCAGAAAGACGACGCTGGGAAGATCTACAAGGAATTCCACGACCTGACGGACGGCGCAGGCGAACCGCTGAAAGTCGATGTTGGCCCAATCCTCGCCAGAAGCGAAGCAAACGACGTCAATCTGACGCCGTATTACAAGAACCTGATGCGCAAGGCCCGCGCGGAATTCATGGACGAAGATATCGTCCGGGACGTCGGCCGCGACGCCAACAATCAGGTTATGCTTGGCAAGGACGCGGTTATGGGGCGCACGCCAAATTACAAGCTTGGGGCCGCCCGCTTTGATAGTGCCAAGCAGCGCCTGGACGATATGATTGACGACGCCGTTGCCTACGGTCGCAATGGTGAAGTCCGGATCTTAACCGAACTCAAGAACGAACTTCTTGCCCGTGCGGATAAGGTGTTCATCAAAGCTGTCCGCGATGCGTCGGGCAAGCCGAAACTGGACGGCAACGGGAAAGCGATCTATCGCCCCGTCTATGCGGAAGCCCGCGACGCTTTCGAGCGCCCGGCGAAGATGCTGGACGCCATGGCGCGCGGTCGCACCTTCATGAAAGGTGATACGGAGGTTACGCTAGGCGAATATAAGGCGCTGTCCACAGGCGAACGCCGAATGTTCCGAATTGGCATGGCACAGCAGGCTAAGGTGGACGTTGGCGGCAAACAGAAAGGCGCGGACGCCGTCCGGTACTTTGACCGCGACAACGTCCAGCAGATCCTTAGCGACGTCATGACCCGTAAGGAATACCTGCGACTGCACAAGCTGCATGAGCGGGAAGCCGGAATGATCCAGTCCAACCGGATGAAAGAAGGGTCGCCGACTTCGCGGATTGACGAAGAAAAAGAAGACCTGAATTTCATGGCCAAGCAAACGCAGGACGCGCAGCAAGCGGGCAGCATGTTCGGCTATGTCATGATCCAGGCAAACAAGGCTGTGCAGCGGCTTACGCGCATGCGTGAGAATGACGCCGCCGAACTGGCGCGCATGCTCTACGAACGCGACCGGGGCAAGCAGCGCGTCATTCTGGAGCGGCTGGAGCGTAAATATGGCCGCCCGCGCGTACAACGCGGCATGGCTGCGGCAATCCGGGAAATCCAGCGCGAACAGCGCAGGCGCCTGCAGAACCAGGGGCTAAATGAAGCGTTGCCGCGCATCGGCGGCATGGAAGCAGGCGGGGAAGCGGCTATCCACCGGGACGCCAACCGTAGGCAATAGCACACGACGCCGGATCTTCCGTAAGGACGCATTCGGCGGCGTGTTCCTGTATCCATTCAGGCGCAAGCTTGGGGCGTGCGGGCTTCGTCGACGGAAGAAGGCTTGTCAGCCAAATTCCGGCGGCCAGCATGATTGACAAGATCAGCAGCCGGGGCAGCCCCCCGGGCGAAATGATCGGTTCCCGCATAGCCCCCGCCTAAAGTGGTTTGCGATGACACGCAAGCCATGCGGGCGGGGCTGTGCACATCTGGCGCCCAATACAGCGCGAAACACATGCAAGACAAAAACAGCGATCCGGACAGCCAATAAATTGGCGCGTCGCTTTGGTCGCTTCGTATCGGGATGGCCGCGCCTTCTGGAATGAATTGATCCGGGGCAATCTCAACCATCTCGATTTCATTCATTGGAGTAGCCTTTCAAATGGCAAATGCATTCGCTGTTCAAGATAGCGAGCCGGACCCGTTTTCGCAAGTTTGGGCAGACTTGGAAAGTGTTTTAGCCGAACTTAAGGATTACGGCGCCCCGCCGGATCAAGCGCTGGAGGTTGCGCGAGACGTAACGCAGAACGCTTTCAATTCGATGAACGCCGGAGGCGCATCGGACGCCGGGTTCGCGGACGGCGCGGAAAATCAAAACGTCAAATACGACGTCAACCAAGACGTTGCCCCAGTCATGGCGATGAAGCCGATGGGCAAAAAGGCCGCTGCCGCGCTGACGTTCGGCAATTCCGTGACGGCGGGCACGCTGCCTTATATGGCGGCCGGTATCAAGAAACTGACCGGCCACGACGGCGGCCAAGATTTCGAAACCCTGCGCCGCGAGGAGCAGACGCGCGCACAGGCGGCCCGCGACACGCTTGGCGAGGAAGCCACGCTTGCAACCGAACTTGCCGCTCCTTCGGCCGGTGTCGGCATGCTGACGCGCGGGGCCAAGACCATGGGACAGGCAGCCAAACGCGGCGCCGTGGCGGGCGGTATCTATGGCACGGTGCGCGGCTATGCCGACCCTATCGACCCGGACAGCGCCGACTTTGGCGAACGCCTCGCGCCCGCGTTGATGGGTGGCGCCATGGGCGCGGTCACTGGCGCGGGCGGTAGCGCCGTGGCGAAGGGCGCCGTTGACCGCTTCACAGCGCCCCGCCAGCCCGCCCCGAAGTCGAAGCCGACCCCAGCGCCCCGGGCGCCGAAACCCGACCCTGACGCCGAACTGATGGCGATTGAGCGGGGCCGGGATGCGGCAGAGAATACTGTCGCCGCGACGCGTGATCGGCGCGCAAGGGATGAAATCCCAATTCGCAAATTCGATGATCTGCCGCAGAATATGCAGCGTCAGCTTATGGCGAATGAGAAACCCTATTTTGACCGGACGTATGGCGAGAATTCGAAGGAATGGAAGGCGCATGTCCGGCAGACTGTGAAAGACTATGAGTTCGGGCGCACATTCCGCAATGAGCACTTGAACAATGAAGGGCAGCCCCCCGAATTCGGCAACGCCAAGGACAAGATTGCGCACATCGCGGGGCTGTATCAGTCCGGCATGTCGTTAAACGACATTGGCAGGCAGATCGGCGAGACGGGCGAGCAAGTGGCGCAAACCATCTTGCGCGGCCAGCAGACGCTGGGAACTGGCAACTGGACGATTACAAGCACCGTTGAAGCCCCGAAGGGAATGGGTATCGCGGCCGGGCTTGTCCATGCCAACCAGCGAACGCAACAGGTGCCCAAGGCGCAGGTTCGCGGCATGCTGCGCGATGCTGAATCGCTGCTTGGCGACGTCAACGCTTACCGGGCAAGCGAAGTGCGAAGCCGCGCCAACCAGGTCAAGCCGTCGCCAGACCCGGAACCGTCCGCCCTGCCTCCGGCAGCGGAACGACCGGCATTGACCCCGCCGCAAGCAGAACCGGCGGCACAGCCTCCGGCCGCAGCCCCCGAGGCTCCGGAGGCGCCCCCGGCGGCGTCGACCAAGCCGCGTTCCCTGCGCGGGTCTGCAGCGGCAAAAAAACCGAAGGCCCCCGCAAAGACGGAAACGGCCGACGCGAAGCCGAAAGCCAAGCCGAAGGCAACACGCGCCAAAAGCGGCGCCTATGCCGAACGCGGGCTTTCCGGGACGCGCCCGGCGAAGTCGCCGCGCACTGACCCCGGCAGCGAAGACGCGCTGTATGCGCGCGAGGTGGCCGACCTGACGCCGCAGCAACGGCAGATGGCGGCTGAAGAGTGGCAGTCTCTGCAGTATGAGCGAATGAAGGCACAGACCCCGGCCGCCAAGCTCGGCAATCGGGAAATCGCGCTCGGCTGGCGCCAGCTGCAAACGCAGCGCGACCGGCTGAAGGGCTATTCACGCGCCAAACTACAGCGGAACGAAAAAGACGATGAATAATGGATATCCGCACGCTTCAAGAAAGGCTGGTTGAACTCGGCTTTTTGAAAGCGCTGCCGGACGGAATTAACGGTCCGCAAACGCGGGCCGCCATCCGTGCGGCGCAACGCTGGCATGGTCTGAAAGACGACGGCATCGTCGGACCGAAGACGGAAGCGGCCTTATGGCCGGACGTGCCCCGAGACAAGCGCGAAAGCCCCATGGCCATCATTGGGGCGGAAACACAAAGCTGGCCGCGCCAAGGGGGCGTCCCGGCTTTTTACGGAAAGGTCGGCGAAAATCAAACGCTGGTTTGGCTGCCGTATGAAATGCGGCTTGCATGGGACAAACGGACAAAAATCCGTCGTATCTCGCTACATCAGAAGGTGGCGGCCAGTGCAACGCGAGCGTTTGAAAAAATCGCGAAGACCTATTCCGAAACAGAACGCGCAAGCCTCGGATTGGACCTGTTCGGCGGGTCGCTGAACGTGCGCAAAATGCGCGGCGGCAACGCATGGTCCATGCATTCCTGGGGCATTGCCATCGACTTCGATCCGGCCCGCAATGGGCTGAATTCGACCAAGACGGCCGGGCCGAACCATGCCCGCCTGTCTGACCCCGACGCCTTGCCGTTCTGGCAAGCGTGGGAAGCGGAAAGCTGGCTATCCCTTGGCCGCGCCCGCGATTTCGATTGGATGCACGTCCAGGCCGCACGCCTGTAGCCGCATCCTCAAGTTAACAAAATCGCATTTTGTTAACACGACAACTCAATACGTCAAAAGAACAGAACATGACGGAAAATGAAGTGGAAGCGGCGCTTGCCGCTGAAGGGAAAGCCGCGCCTCGCGTGACCCCTGAACGCATTGACGCGGTGATTGCCGCTGAGCATTGTTTCAATCTCGGGGCTGCCCTGCGCGCCCTTGGCCAGCCGGTTTCGGACGCATTCGACACGGTCACAGTCTGCGCCATAAAGCTGGTCAACGGCTTCACCGTGACCGGCGAAAGTGCCTGTGCGTCGCCGGAGAATTACAGCTTTGAGATCGGCTCGCATCTCGCGAAATCAGACGCGCGGCGGCAGATTTGGCGCCTTGAAGGCTATGCGCTGAAAACAGCGCTTTTCGAGGGGCGGGCATGACACACAAGATGGATGATCATTACAAATCGTTCGCCGACTACAGTTTCAGCACGGCGCTGGAATTCATGAAGGACGGCGAACGGGTTGCCCGTCGCGGCTGGAATGGCCGCGATATGTGGGTTGCCCGATCGCCCGGCAATCCGGCGCTGCCCGCCGCAAATTTCTGGTCAGACGCGGCGCGATCATTCGCCAACGCGAACGGTGGAACCGCCGAAGTCCTCCCCTGCTACATCATGAAGACGGCAGACAATAAAATCGTTATGGGGTGGCTCGCCAGTCAAACGGACATGGAAGCCGAAGACTGGTTTATGGTCGATTAATCGGAATACGGACAAATGACTAAAATGTTTCTGGCCGCTGTTGTGGCCATTTTCTTCGCCGCCATCCCGGCCGTTGCGGATACGCCGCTTGGCAACACCGTCGTTTCCATCCCCTGGGGCGATATCGTCTCTTACATCCTGCCCGCGATCGGGACACTGTTCCTTGGCGGCATCCTCTGGATTGCCCAGACCTTTGCGCCTCCGGTTTATGCCTTGCTGCGAACGGCGCAGGTGGAACAGCTGATGGAGCGCGCCAAGGACTTCGGTATCAATTCTGTTGCCGGGGCCGTCAAAGGCAAGACGCTGGATTTTAACGTCGGCAATGACGTGTTGCGCGAAATGCTGGTCTACATCCTGACGCACAAGCCGCAATGGCTGGAGGACTTCGCGGGAACACCGGAGGAACTGGCGCAGAAGGCTTTTGCCCGCCTGGACCTTGACGGGTCAACCTCAAAGCCAGACTTCGCAGAGGTGGCCGTGGAAGCGCAGGTTAGGGCCTTCGGGTCGGATCTGCGGTAATGACACAGCCGAAAGGCTATGACCTGACCAAGGGCTATCTGCCCTTGGTCTTCGTCTTCGGGATGTTCTTCGCTGTCGGGACGGTATGCGTCAAGGTCGGGCAGACGATAGCGCGCTATGAGGTGCGCGAAAGCGAAGTCCTCATGCTGTCCAAGCAGGTTGCCGAGTTGACCCGCATTGTCTCAGATCTGCGCCCCGGCGAACGCTGGACGCGGTCGGATCAAGTGCTTTTTTGCTGGGAAGCGGAACGCGCCAACCCGTCGTGGCGCTGCCCGGCCATGAAGCCGTCCACGCTGGAGGAAAAGAAATGAGCCTGATTTGGGCTGCGCTCCGGCCGGTGCTGGGGTTGATCCTGCAGGCCGGACTGTCTGCCTTGTTCGATTATCTGCGCGAGCGCAAGGCGACGGCCGACGCCAGGGAACAGGGGCGGACTGAAGTCAGGGCCGAAGCGGCCGAAGCCAAGGCCGCCGCTGTCCAGCGCATGGAAGCCGTCCCGTTGCCCGGCGATGCGGATGTTGTCGAGATCCTCAAAAGGGGGGATGCATGAATATGGTGTGCTGGGGCTTTCTGGTGATGTTCAATTGCCAGATGCCCAGCCCGCCCCCGGAAGTTGTCGCCTGTCCGTCTATCGTGGTCTGGACGCGCGATTACCAAAGGCGGGTTGCCGATCAATTCGCGGGGCTGTCGGATGAAATGAAGCAGGTCTTGCGCGAACATATCCAGCTGCGCAAGAAAGCGCGCGAGTGCCGCGACGCACAAAAAAAGCCGGGCAAGTAGCCCGGCTAAAGTAGGAGGAAACGCCCCAGTTTCTGACGAATGCGCTTGAACCTGGGAAGACGAAGCCATCAGCCGTGAACAGCTGCCGCGTCGCCGCCTGCGGGTTCTGCCCCAGTGCCAGGATCAAGATCGGCTGGCTGGGTGTCATTGCCGGTTTCGGCTGCCGGTGCTGCATCCTGCGCGGGTGCGTCGGCTACCGGGTCAGCCTGCGGGGTGTTCGTGTCGTCGGTCTGCGTGTTCATGAATTCTCCATTGTAGAGTTCCAGCATTTCGGAACTGGTCAGTTTCTGCGCTGCATTGCCGTATCGGTCAATAACTAAAATGCGACAATCCAACATGCGGCATTGGCCGTTGTCATTTTGTTCATAAAGTGGTGCGTCAAGGGGGGCAATGTAGAACACTTCATTTCGTTCTAACGCCTCTGGTGGCAGCCCGGCCCCTTCGATAATTGCGCGGCGGACCATAAGTCGAGTTCCGCGCGGGAAAACTTGCGATGGCCCAAAGTGCTCAAGATACTTTTGTGCTATGGCTAGACGGTCTTCGATTGGCAGCGCTTTTCGCTCCGGTTCTCTTGTCTCTTCTCCCATAGACAACAACGCAATTTTCAGCCCGCCTAAGTCAAGGATATGTGTCATCTGTCGTTCCCTTCGTGTGTTGAATTAAAGTGCGGCCTGTTCGGCCGGAGGTATTACGGCGCCGCTTGCGACGCCCCCAGCTGGAGCTTTGAACCCGGCTGCATTGCGATGCCCGCCCCCGCCATAAGTGCGGGCAACTTGGGAAACATCGCTGCGCATGTCGTCAGATCTTAGCCCCCATTGATCCGTTACGCCGTTGCTGTACCAAACCCCGGCAAATGCCGCGTCCCCGAAGCGCTCCAATAGGGCGTGTCCGGCATCGGAAAACAGCATTGGGGGAACGTTAAGCGTCGGCACAAACACCCCGCCTATTTCGGTGTGAACGGCGTAGCGCATCAGATCGCCTATCATCTTCTTTCGGTCGCGCTTGATATGTGCGCCTTGCTCAATCAAGCCTTGGATCTGATCGGCGAAGCGATCCCAAGTCTTGAAATCGTAGGGATAGGAATCAAGCGCCGCTGAAAGCTCGCTACTGCCGTGAAGATCGAAGCGCCATAGGTCGCGGTCTTCGATGTGCGCCAGCATCCTGGGGAACGGCGCGAAACGATCGCCGACGCGGTTCACAAATTCCCATGCCAAGCGACAGCCGGACTTGTCCATATTGAACCCGGCGACAATCGGATCGCCTCCGGTCTGAATGCGTTGTTCAAGGATGGCCCCGACCGATCGGAAGCACAACCCGGCATCATCCGACGCGGCATATTGGGCGAGATCCGCAGCGGCGCTTTTGTGATGGTCCAGGATGATTAGGCTGGTGACATGCGATGCGAGAATTGCCAGTTGATGAGCCTTATAGGTGACGTCCACCATAAGGACGTCACGGCCGCGCAATAGCCCGATGTCGATTTCGTCGCCATAGGCAACAGGATAGAACGCAACCGGGTGATGCGACTGTCTGCGGTAAAAATTATTGAGGGTCCAAGCCGCACCGAAGCCGTCATTGCAACCGGCATGGTACAGGACGATTTGCGGAAACCATTCAGTCATTTTGAAAATCCTTTGAACGCAAACGGGGCAGGCTACAGCTGGGGGGAGGCTTTGGGGTCCATTGCGGGCCAATCATCGCCCCAGTTGTTCCGGGCGAATGTGTCCAGGACAAAGGCCGTTGTGCGCATCATGGCGCGCAATTCCGGCTGCTTGTTGATGTCGATCATTGCCGAAGCGGTCAGCAGCCTTTCCCGCAATGCGACAACCTGCGGCACTTCCCATATATCGCTGAGAATGACGAAGCTTTCCGGGTGGCAAAGGCCGGTCAAAAGCGCGGCTGCGCTGGGGAAGAATTCTTCGTCAACTTTACCGCCTGCCTTGTGATAGTCGCGGCAGGCGGTTTCAAGGACTGCCGCCATTTGTCCGGCGCACAGCTTAGCCATGTTCGATGTCTCCTGTTGAAAAGGGGGACATGTCATCACAGGAATTGCGGCGCGTCTATCCGGAAAATGCCTCATATGTGGCGGGAAATTATCTTTCTCCGTTTTCCCCTAATGATCGGGTATAACCTTATCCACCTTTGACACAATCGGGTGCGGATCGCTGCGGATTGGCCGTTCAATGTCGGCAATAATGTGCATGGCACGGAAGATTTCTTCACGGGTCGGTGGACGCTGTGTTTCCAGGTTCCGCGCTATGGCGGATAGGATTGTTGTAAATGCTGGCGCCTGTTGTTCGTCCAGGGCGGCAAACCCGGCATTCTTCCCAGCCTGAAAACCCATGGCGTAAGCTTCGGCGACAACGTCGCCGATATTGCGCAGGGCCGGGAGCGTAATGGGGGGCGGCTCATGCTCCGGACTGCTGTCCGGCTTTATGCGGGCAACGCGCCCCGCGAGTTTGTTTAATACGCCGATCACGACAAGCCACGTTTGTTCGCCTTCAGTCGGCTGCAATTTGGTTATGAGGCAATGCTTATCGTCTTCTGTGACGACGATTGGCGAAGGAACGGCCGCAAACAAAGTTGTAGCGTTGCTGAATGCTTTTTCAATTTCTGCGAGCGCCATCATTTTCGCGTCGCGAAATCGCGCGTGCGACTTGTCCAGTGCCGCGCGCAGGCGCGTAATTTCCGCTGCTCTTTCGTCTGCGACTTTGTGCCAAAATTCAACGTCGGCCATTGTACCCCCTCCCTATTTCCCGTGAATTACCCGATATGGTTCCGGCAGCATTCCGAGGAAGGCCGCCGCGCGCCCCAGCCCTTTCGCTATCGTGCGCCCGCCCTTCAGTGCTGCCCGCTTGAACACGTCGACCCCGGCCAGTAGGCAAAAGGGGCTCGCCAGCAGCCATAGCGCCCCAACGGCGACATGAAGCGGGATGGTATGCAGACGCATCACGGCGGCGACGCCCCAGCCTCTGGCGATTGCCAGGGCGCGCAGATCGGACGCGGCGGCCCAATAGGCGCGATAGCACTGCGCCAAATAGGTGAACCGCTCCGGGTGCGCGTACTCTGTCACCTTGGCCCGCTCCGTCCACTTGATCACATAGCCAGCCTTATGCAGGCGGGTGAAAAATTCGTTGTCCTCCCCTCCCATGAAGCCAAGCCTTTCATCAAATCGGAAACCTGCGTGTACGATAGCCGCCGCGAAGCGGACGTTGCCAGTGGTCGCGGTCTTGCACGCCTGCCCTTCGCGGCCTTGCCGTGGCGGTTTCTGCAGTGCCCAGAACGGACGCGGGCTTGGATGGCGGAACTGATGGCTGCCGCGCAAGATTGGCGTGTCGGCGTAGTCCGGATGCGTCAGCTGCGCGATCCAATCAGTCTTTGCCGTTTCGTCGTCATCGATAAAGGCAATCCAATCGGGGTGCGACAGCACTGCCGAATCAAGGGCCGCGTTTCTCGCGAAGGCTATGCCGCGCTTGGGTTCATGCGCGTAATGGATTGGTGTGTCGAGGGCCATCAATTTCATGTCCTGGACCGTGTCGCGGGCCGATTGCGTCCAATCGTTATCCACCACGACGATTTCCATGCGCAGCCAGTCCGGGAAATCTTGCCTTATAAGGCTGGTCAGGCAGTGGCGAAGCATCACAGGCCGCTGGCATGTGCAGACGCACACGACTATTTTTTCTGAACGCATTTGATCCATTCTTCTCCCCATATGTGTTTCGCCATTTCATAAAGAGCGGCGATGTTTAGCGATATCACAACGGCCCAATCCATCGCACCGGCTTTCAGCATTTCGTCGCGCAGTTCAATGAGTGCGGCGCGCTGCTCGCGGATCTGCTCGGGGCCGTGATCGGTGTCGTTATAGCGAAATGTGACCATGCATTCACCTTGCAAAAAAAAGCGGGAGAGGGGTTGGACAATTTCAGACAATCACCATATTATAGTGGTGGACTTTCACAAAGTGAGGACGAAAAATCATGCAACGGTTTAAGCGAGAATTCAAAAAGCGGCTTGCCGATCATAAGGGCGTCATTGCCCGTGGCGGTCTCTTTCTGCGCGATGGTCGCGCCGATCAACCAAGCGGCGCAGATCGCTTTACGGCTAAATTTGACTATTGCGCCTTTCACGTGTCGGAAGGTGTTCGCTGTCGGGCGCGCGCTATGGCACTGCTTGGAAGTGGTGACAATGTCCGCAGCTTTGAGCCGCGCCGCAATCTGGCTACGGCTGGCCTGTACCTTCGCGACATGCGGGAATGGGGCTTTCGATTGCCGGGATAGGGTTGGACACTTCCCCCGAAACGCTGGACTATCTGCCGCCCGATTTCGTTGTCCAACCAATGGCTAAGTGATTGAAAATACTAAATTTTGCCATCCCCATGGGGGATAGGTAGGCAAAAAGAAAAGGCGTTGAAAATCAACGCCTTTTTTCGTGTTTGTGTCCAACCATTTTGGGGCGCGGGATAGAAGGTTGGACACTACGCCAACCTTTCCATGCCTTTCCCGGCAAGCTTTTTCTGTGCTGCTGACCGCGTGTAACGTTCGGTCATGTTGATGTCACGCCATCCGAAAATCGCCATCAATTCCGCTGCCGTTGCGCCAGCTTCGGCACAGCGAACGGCGCCAGCCTTGCGCAGGCCGTGCGGGGTGCAGTGAGGAATTCCGGCGGCGGTAGCCCATGCCTTGAAATGCGCTTTGAAATTATCGACCTTATACGGACGATTGTCGGTGCTTAGGAGAAACGTTTCTCCGGTTGGTGTCGCGGCGATGATTTCCGCGAGCGGCGCCAGGACGGGGACGGCAAGCTTGCTTGGGTTGCTCTTGCGGTTCTTGTGCTGGACATAGGTCAACCAGCCGTCCTTGACGTGTCCAGGCCCGAAGGCGATGGCATCGGATCTGCGGCAGCCGGTATAGAGCATCAGTGCACAGGCCAGCCGCTGGACTGTGCCGATCGGATAGAACGCTTCCCAGATGGCGACTTCTTCGGGCGTCCATGTGTGGAAGCCGTCGCGGCCTTCCTTCAGCCGGGTTACGCCGGTTGTCGGATTGTTGGTTGCGTATTCTTCTTCCGTTGCCCATTTGAACAGCGCTTTAAGCGTCTTCAGCCAGACATTGGCCGAAGCTGGCGTATCCGCTTTCCGGTCGCGTATGCGGCGGACAACCCTTGAAGGCATTTCTGCAAATGGAGCGTCCCCGACCTTCGGCGACTTGGCGCCGTCCCCGATCGGCATGGCGCAAATTGCGTTGAGAATTGCAACGCGCGGGCGGCGCGTCTTCACTTCGTCCAGTGTCGCAAATTGCGGGCTGTGAATGTATTGCTGGCAAAGCCAGCTGAAGGAACGCCGGTCCGTGATCGGCTTGACAGCCGGGGCGGCTTTCACAATCTCGGGGAGGGGGCGGCCCGCGAGCGCCGCCCGATAGGCGGCCATAAAGTCATCGCTGCCCGGAAGGCCGGGCAGACGAATTTTTGACTGTCCGCGTCTGCGGAAATAATGAAACGGCGTGCCGTGGCGACTGGTTTCGGACGCCACGTATTTCAATCGAATGGTGGCCATGAAAAGCGCTCATGCGTCGAATTGATCCCAAATCGAAGCTTTGCGCTTTTCGCCTTCCTCTGGCAAAGCTGCGAAAGCTTCGTCCAGTAATATACGGTCCCAGACCCTACGGCCGTCAATAGGTTTCGGCCGTGGCATGCGCTTATCTGCCACCATTTCATCAAATTTTGAAGGACTGACCCCAATATAAGCCGCTGCGATGACGCGGGACAGCCCCCGAGGCGGCAGCGATTGGGGCAGGCAATCTTGTTTCGGCATTACGCACCGTCCAGACACATTAGGCGGATGCTGCAGCCGGTCGGGTCATTGTGTATGCTTTCCGCAAGCCGCTTGGACGTGAACAGCGCCACAACCTGACTGTCATCCTGATACACACCGGCCGATTTCATGGCGTCGAAAACGGCACGAATGAGCTTATCCAGGTCCGGCTTTTTGATCGCCGCCGGGGTGGCCTTCGGGGTCGACTTCGGCCGGGGCAAGGTGAACTGGACGAAGGCCACGACGGGGCGGCGCCCCAGATCGACCATCGGCTTGCCCGCGACAAGCAGGCCGCACCTGATATCTTCGCGCCAGTTGGAAAGCTTGGCGCCAGCGCTTTCGGCAAGGATCGGAACCGGGCGCCCGGTCTTCTTGCTCTTAAACATGCCCTTGAAGCTCTTAGAGCCTTGCGTTGCCGGTATTCCGGGGATGAAGACGTCCAATTCGTAATGAGTGCTTGCGGGCACGCGGATGGCGTTTTCAATTAGTGACATTGTCAGGGCCTTTGAGAATGGCGGACAGGACGTCGCGCAAGACGTCCATATCTTCAGCGGGGACGCCGGGGATTTCCTGCAGACTGCCGAGATAGGCCAGCGCTTCGCGCATGGCGCGGATCTTCCCGGCGCGGGTTATGTTCGATAGGTAAGGCCAGTTTGCGCCAACCCCGGCGCGTCTCTCATAGCGCCGCGCCATGGCGGCTGGGATGTCGCTATCATCCGGCAAGCTGAATGCATCGCTTGCCAGCATTCCAGCAGGCATCGTGCGGAGCATGTCGACAATCCAGGCGTCGCGATCTTTTTTGCGTTCGGCTTCTTGTTCTTGTTCCTGTCGTCTGGCGTCGACTACGTGCCTGATGCGCTGGGCCTCGTTGGGGTCTTGCCGCCAAGGAAAGTCCACTCCAAAGATCTTCATCTATCGTTTCCTCGGGTGAGAGTTGCCGAGCGCCGAAGCGCCCGGCCGATGTCGACGTCAGGCGGCCTTAAGAGACTTGGGCAAATCCCAATGCCAAGCGGCGATCTTCTGCGCTAAGGCCCGGCTTTCTTCATTCAGCTGATCCCAGCTGTCCTTGGTGAAGTTATGAGCATAGAACCTGTCCCAAAACGCCATAGCGAGGCTGTAATTTCGGTGCGCCCCTTGGGCAGCTTCGTCACATTGTTGTGCGGCCCGGAGCACTTGGCCTTGCTTAACGAACGCCTGAAACGTCAGGCCCTTTAGCGCGTCGACCGGCCGGACTGCGAACCCCAGCACGCCATAGCCGGGCTCTATCCCCTGCGGGAAGGCGTCGGCCGTGAGAATATACTCAATAATGCGATCAATCGGCGCAGCGTTCTTGTCCGGCTCGCATGTTGGCGCTTCCCAGCCTTTCGGGTCAGTGGGGATATAGCGGTGTAGTCTGACGATATCGCCGCGCTGATATGCGCGATCCAGCTTGCGGACGTCAAAATTCTTCTGTCCCGAGGCGATGGCGTCGAAGAATTCGGCCTTGCACTTCAAATCGTGCTTTGTCGTCATGGGTAGCGTCTCCGGTTGGGGTTGAAAAATCAGGCGGCGCGCTTCGGGGGCGGACCGTCATCGTCTGGAGTGGCAGCGACGAAAGGCATGCGAGCCTTTCCGGCGTTGGGGTTGCCGCCGACAACATGAAGCGCGGGGCCTTTGGGCGCGGCTGTCGTGACCGTCTCCTGTATGCGTTCGATCAGCTGGCCGCTGTCACTGACCTGCGCGTGAGAAAAGAACATGCCTTCAGCCGCGCATAGGTCGATCAGCCAGCGGCGGAAACTGACGTCGCCGACTGCGCAGCGGGTCATGAAGGTATGACTGGTGAGGGCATCAAGGGCCGCCTGCGCGGTCGGCACGGTGTAGCCGTTCAAACTCATGGGAGGCCCCTAAAGCAAGATGATAAACGCCAGCACGGCGACAATCAGGAACAGGATGATTTCACCCCAATAGACCGGAGCGAGAAACAGCCAGTTGATGAGGGTCAGCAGCACGGCGCGGCCGGTCAGCACCAGGGCGCGCCAGAAAAAGAACATTGACCACGCGCCGTGTTCCGCCCAAAGGCGGAAGAATTCGGCGGCTTCGTTCTTCGGCGGAATATGGGGGGTGAACCGCGCGAACTCTCTCACAGCGCATCCCCCATATTGTCCGATAGATGACGGAGCGCCAAGGCGTTGAGAAATTCCGGGTAATGTTCTTCTAAGAACGCATCGGCCGCTTTCTTGTGCGCGCCTTCAAGCATGCGGAATGCTTGGCTGCGGCAGTGGGTGAAAGCGATCGTGTCCAGGGAATAGCTGTAGGTCCAGGCGGCGCCCGTGTCCGGCTCGGGAGGGGCGGACCAGTCGAGGGCCAGCGACGGCGCCAGGACGCATTCGCTGGCTTCCTCGGGGGCGTCTTCGGCATCGATCGGGAAAAAGCGCAACTCGCCGCAATCAAGCAGGAAAAGCGCGGGGGCTTCGGTGTCTTGCATCAGTGCAGTTCCTTACGCAACTGCACTGATGTATCAGGTAAAAGTTATGCACTGTCAAGGGCATGTTATGCAAATTGCATATTAAAAGCGGATCATAGCCCCGACCAATTTGCCAACAACGTTAATTTTGTGCTGTGCCGTGGTGAACCCCGGAAAGTCGTCATTCGGGGAAACCAATTCGAACGCCCCGGCCCCAACGGCCGCGCGGTACTTGCGGACAACGGCGGACGGGAAGCCGTCGACGATGGCAATCACGATATCGCCGGACTTGAACGGGGCGTCCGGGTCAAAATAGCACATCGTCGCTTCAAAGATCTTGACGCTTGCCAAAGCGTCATCGGACGGCCTAGCCGCGAAGGTTCGCGGCCCGGCATCGATCCATGACGGGAACGGCTCCGCCGCTCCGTCCAGGGCCTGGGGGATGCTGCCCATGGTTATCCGGAATAATGCTGAAAGGTTTCCGCCATCAATGAGCGGCAATTTCCTTATATCATGACTTTTCAATGATATATCAGCCGGATTTGACAATTCTCCATTAACCTTACCTGCCCCGAACAGGAGGTAAGCAGCCGTGACGCCGTAGGCCGCGCCATAGGCTTCGGCTTCTTCCACGCCGAAACTGCGTTGCCCGGTTTCGTGACACATATAGGTTGAATAAGTCCAGCCATTGGCCCTTGCCGCTGCGCGGCCGGAACGATATCCGGCGGCTATGCGGCAAAGGCGCAATCGGGCCGCCGCAGCGTCTTTGCTGTCGGCCGTTTCGGTGGTGGTCATTGGTCTTCCGTCCAGTTCGCTGAAATCTCCTGTGCCCCCTCATAGCATGCTTCGCCTTTTGTGCGAAGCAAAAAGCCACGCGCAACGCATAAAGTTATGCATGGGGTATTGCAAAGTTATGCAATACGTGTAATTGCTTATGCCGAACGAGTTGTGGAGACGAAGGGCACACACCTTATGGACGTGATCGGAACCGTACTTCAGGACGATAGTCGCAGGCGCCTTGCCCGCGAAGTCGTCCAGCGCGCAGGCTTTGGACGCTTTCGCAAGCTGATTGATAGGGCTTATGCAATGCTGTGCTCCGGCATGCACCCCGATCGGGTCACTGGAATTCTGCGCACGCAGACGCCGCGTCTTCCGACGCATAACCCGGCGTAAGCCGATGACAGCGCTTTTGCAGCCTGCCCCAGCGACGGCCCGCCATTGGACAGCCAGCCAGGACAAGCGCCTGATTGACTTCGTCAGCGCGCACCCTGAGCGGACCCCGGATTACTGGGAGCGGGCGCGGGATTATGTCGGGCGCGCCTGCTGGAGCGGGCGCGTTAGGCAACGCTGGTATGTGCTTTGTGAGCTAGGACTGCCCCGCGCGGCAGCTTCGGCAAGGGGGCGGCCCCAAGGCGGGGGCGCATCTGTTGGCGATGTCCTGAAACATTTACAGCGGGCCACACAGCAGCAAGTCGGCCGCCGCTACGGCATCAGTCAACAGCGCGTGTCTTATATCGCAAAATTCTGCAAGGCCAGTTCCGGGCCGACCCGATCACAGATCAATGAGGACGATATTCGCTTAGGCGAAGAAATGTGGCGTGAATACGAAAAGTCACAACAAGCAGGAGTGCACCAGAATGGCCATTAGTATTGCAAATCTTCGGACCATTGTTCCGACGCACAAGCCGCGAACACTGATTTATGGCCCCGAGGGCATCGGCAAGACGTCGCTGGCTGCGGAGTATCCGTCGCCGGTCTTCCTGCAGGCCGAAGATAGCGCGGTGGAAGGCGTTTCGTTTAAGTCCTTCGGCCATCTGACCAGCTTTGAAGAATTCATGGAAGCTGTGACGGAGCTTTACAACGCGGACCACACCTTTGAGACGGTCGTGGTGGACACGGTCGACGCGCTGCAGCCGCTGGTGCAGGCCGCGACATGCAAGCGCAACAATTGGGCCGATATCGAAACGCCGGGCTTCGGCAAAGGCTATATCGCTACAGACGTTGAATGGTCCGACGTCATCAAAGGGCTGAATGCCCTTCGGACAGATCGCAACATGAATATCGTGCTGCTGGGGCATTCGGAGATTCAGCGCTTCGATGATCCGGCCGCTGCTTCTTACAGCCGTTATGATTTCCGCCTGCAGAAGCGGGCGCACGACGCCATTGCCGACGAAATGGATTGCATTTTCTTCATCAACCAAGACCCGACAATCAAGGTTGAAAAGCAGGGCTTCAATAAAGAGCGCGCACGGGCCGAAGGCGGGTTCCAGCGCTGGATCTATACGGAGCGGCGCCCGGTCTGGAACGCCAAGAACCGTTACAACATGCCGTCGCAAATTCTTTACGACAAGGGCCGGGGCTATCAGGCCATGAAGCAATATTTCCCCGGCCAGGACGCCCCGCCCGCTTCGCCGAAGAAGAAGGCGGCATAACTTCCCCCAATCATCCCCAAACGGACATAAGTGTATGAGTGATACAGCAATCAATCTCGGGTATACGGATCTTAATCAGGCGCCCGAGCGCCAAAATTTCGAACCGTTCCCGGACGGGACTTACAACATGCGGATTATTGAAGCCGCAGTTGTGGATACGACCAAGGCAGGCGGAAAGCGCCTGACATATAAGGCCGAAGTCGTCGACGGACCGTATGTAAAGCGCATGGTGTTCGGCGGCATCAATATTATCAACGCCAACCCGGACGCGCAGAAGATCGGCCAAGCTGAATTGGCCGAACTGTCACGGGCGATCGGCTTGCCGTCCATGCCGCGCGACGCAACGGAGCTGCTTTACAAGCTGTTCACGGCGAAGGTCAAAGTCATCCCCGAGCGTTTCGACAAGGACGCGGGCAAGACCTATGACGCGAAAAACGAAATCAAGCGGTACATGCCTTATGGGCAGAAGGAACCAGCGAAGGCGGGCGGGGGAAACGGCGCCGTGTCCGGCGCTTCGGCGGCACCGGCAAATGGTGGCGCCCCCGCTAGCCAGCCTGCAACGCAGCAAGCGGCCGGGCGCCGCCCTTGGGACGACTGACATGCATTTCCCAATTCTCGGCATCGTGTTTTGCATCTTCCTGACGCTGAAGCTGTGCGGCGTCATTGCGTGGTCTTGGTGGTGGGTGACGGCCCCGCTTTGGGGGCCATTTGTCCTTATTCTCGTCCTATGCGCAGTCGTCGGCCTTATCGAACTATACGGCAGCAAATAACAGCCCCGCCGGGCTTCGGCCCGGCGCCCCCATTCTCTTGTTTCTGCGTGAGGGACCATGACAGCTGAAACCGAAATCCCCGTTCCCGTATCGCCGACCGTGGAAGCGATCTATGCGCATCATGAGAAATCGCGTGGCGAAGCTTTCGACAGTTACGGGATTGCATTCTCGGCATTGGGCGAAGAATGCGACCGGCGGCTATGGTACGGCCACCACTGGACGCACGGACAGCAGCCGATCGACGGGCGCAAAGCCAGACTGTTCGATACCGGCAAGCGCGAGGAAGACCGGCTTATTGAAGAACTGCTAGCGATCGACGTCCGGATTGCCAATTCGCAGGAGAAGCAACGCCTGTGTGATGGCCATTTGCGCGGCAAGATCGAATGCACCGGGATTGGTTTCCCGGAAGCGCCGAAGACGGAACATTGCGTTGAGATCAAGACGCACAAGAACACCGAATTCAACAACGTCGTCAAGCACGGCGTCCGCAAGAAATACGAAAAGCACTATATCCAGCTGATGCTTGGTACGCATGCCAAGGGGCTGACGCGCGGCATGTATTTCGCCAACTGTAAGAACTCTGACGAAATCCACGCCGTCCGGTTTGCCCTGGACCCGATGGAGGTGGCGGGCTGGTTAGCGCGTGCCGAACGGATCATTTACGACCCCGGTCCGCCGCGAAAGCTGCATGAAGACCCCGAGACGAAAGCAGCTTGGGGTTGCAAGGTCTGCCCGGCCCGTGGCGTCTGTCATGGCGGCGAATGGCCCCGGATCAACTGCCGGACCTGCCTGCACTCGACGGCGGAGAAGGGCGGCGATGGCCGGTGGACGTGTGCGCTGTTGATTGACCGTGATCTGACGATGGATGAACAAAAGCGGGGGTGCGTCAACCATCGCTATATCCCCGCCCTTGTTCCGGGCGTCCAGACCGATTGCGACGGCGTTTCCATGACAATTACTTACGCACTGCACTCCGGCGAAACCTGGGTTGACCGGGGGTGCGTCACGGGCGAACAAGGAAAGCTGGTCAAGCTATGATCGGACGTTTTTTCGCAATGGTGCGGGGGCTGTTTAGCAGCCCGCCGCAGCGGCAGCAGGCGCCGAACATTCTCCGGCCGGAACTGTTTGCCCGGGAAGCGGCGCGGCTTATGCAAGAACAGCTGGAAATGCAGCAAATGCTGTATTCCAGGCCAGCCCCCGAGCCAATGACGGTAAGGATTGCGGCGCCACAGCCGCACAGCCCGCCGCACTTCGAAGATACGCGGATGCTGGCGCGGTATACGGCGCCGCCCGGCAACACATGGACTTCCGTGCTGGACCCCGAGACAAACGCCGACATGATTTTGCGCGGCGTCGGTTGGTCCGACTGGTGCGCGATTGAGCTTTGGCGCGTCGACTGGCCGAAATCGATTTTCGTTTTTTCGTCGTGGCTGGAGAACTGCAGCCGGGAATATGCGATCGGCCTTTATTGGCGGCCATTCGAACACGGCCGCGTTACTCCCCGCACTTGGCAATAGGACGGCGTCGGATGTCCCTTGAAAAAGCAATGTATGAACTGGCCTATTTCGCGAAGAAGGCCGACATCGTCAACCCCGTGCGCGTGTCGATCAGCTTCGGCAACGATCGGGATAGGGCACATTTCATTGCCGAGATCATGCGCGAGGCGAAGCCCGGCTCGATGCCGGACGGCATGTTTACGGACAGTTACCGCATGCGGGATTTCACATATTGTGGAATTCGGGTGAGAATTATCTAATGATCGGATCACAGATAATCCAATCGGATTGCATGGTCGACGAAGTGCGGGACTGGTCAAAGTGCCGTTCCCCGTCCAGGGCGCGGCGGCGCCATGCCAGGGGCATTAGAACGCGGATGGAAATCCGCTTCGTGCCCAGTACGCGCGTACTGACCATTGACGACGGCCGGACGCTGGTCATGCACCCCGAGACTTACCGGCAGGCGCGGGCGATGCTTGATAACTTCGCCAAAGAATGGAGCGGGTGGCGCGGATGTTGACACTTCGATATTATCAGCGCGAAGCAATTGATAGCGTATACGCTTATTGGAAAGCCAAGGGCGGCAACGCGTTGATTGAGCTGGCCACGGGGACGGGCAAGTCGGCCGTTGCCGGGGTGCTGACGAAAGAGCTGATTGGGGGCTGGGAAAATCTGCGCATCGGCATTATTACGCACGTCAAGGAACTGATTAGCCAAAACGCGCAGGAGTTCCTAGGCATTTGGCCGGGCGCTGCGGGGCGCATGGGTATTCATTCGGCCGGACTTGGGAAAAAGGACGTCCACGGTCAAATCATTTTCGGCGGCATTCAGTCAATTTATCGCAGCGCGCAAATTCTGGAAAAGGGTTTCGACGTCTTGCTGATCGACGAAGCGCACTTAGTCCCGCGCGACAGTGAAACCATGTACGGCAAATTTATTGACGCTTGCCGTCAAGCCGTCCCGGACATGCGCATCATCGGCCTGACCGCAACGCCTTATCGCCTGTCAACGGGGCGCCTGGACGAAGGGGAAGGCCGGATCTTTGACAAGACGGTCTACAGCTATGATATCGGCCGGGGCGTCAACGATGGCTATCTGTGCCCCCTGACGTCCCCCCGATCGCATACGCAGATCAAGATTGAAGGCGTCGCGACGCGCGGCGGCGAATTCGTGCAAGGCGATCTGGAGCGGGCCATTATGCAGGACGCGGAAACCGTCCGGGCTGCGTGTGCCGAAACAGTCGAATGGATGCGAGCGCAGAAGCGTAAGCGGCTGCTGGACTTCTGCGCTGGTGTCGATCACGCCAATTTTGTGCATGAGGTATATCGGGGCCTGGGGCTGCGGACTGCTGTCGTGACTGGTGAGACGGAAAGCCGGGGCAAGCTGATTGACGCGCTGAAGTGCGGCGATCTTGAAGGGCTGGTGTCTGTTGGCGTGCTGACGACGGGGACGAACATTCCAGGCGTCGACACGGTGTCGCTGAAGATGAAGACGCTATCCACTGGCAAATATGTGCAGATCCTAGGGCGGGGAACGCGGCCAATCTATGAGCGCGGCTTTGACATGGACAGCGCGGAAGGCAGGCGGGCGGCGATAGCGGCCGGAGGCAAGCCAAACTGCCTTGTTCTGGATTTCGGCGGCAACGGCGCCATTCACGGCCCGGTCGACGATTTGACCCCCAGCACCGGCCAAGGCACAGCGCGCGAGCCCCGCGACCCGCTGGCGGAAAAGATCACCGTGGACACGGTGCGCGGCAAGTACTGCCCCGAATGCGGCGAACTGCAGCCGGTGCGGGCGGTCATGTGCGAAGATTGCGACTATCAATGGCCTGTCGAGGCCCGCCACGACAGCCAGGCGCACGACGTTGCCGTGATGAAAGACGAGATGCGGCCGGACTGGCGCTTTGTCGAAATGTGGGAGCATGAGCGGCACGAAAAGCTTGGCGGCACGCCATCCATGCGGATTGACTATTTCTGCGGCGGGGCGAAGTTTTCCGATTGGCTGTGCTTCGAGCATGAGGGCGGCGCCAAGCGTATGGCCCTGCAGAAGTGGATGGAGTTGGGCGGCGAAACGCCAGCCCCGGCCGACGTCAACGAAGCGCTTGACCGCACAGAGGAATTGATGCGGCCGACTGAAGTCCTTGTTGTGAGGGATGGCCAATACTGGCGAATTGTCGCCAAGCGCTTTCAGCCCCTGCCCCCCGTCGCCAACTGGTCAAAGGAAATTGACGATGAAATACCCTTTTAAGCGGATCGACCCGGACACGCTGGAGGACAAGCGCAGCGCTTGGCATTTCCTGAAGAATGACGGCCGGACAGAATTCGGTGGCAACATTCCGCCCGATGACGGCGATTGGTGGACAGTCGCAGGAACCGTTACGCTGTGCTGCTGGGGCTTGCATGCTTCGGAACGCCTGCGCCATGCGCTGGCGTTCGCGCCCGGCGATCTGCTTTGCCGTGTCGAGTGCGCGGACATTGGCGGAACTGACCAAGAAAAGATTGTGGCCCGGCATCGCAAGATTGTTTGGCGGGTCGACGCGGCGCAGCAAATGCGCGCTTTCATGCGACGGGTTGCGCTGGACGTCGCGGATTTGTGGGACGCTCCGGAAATTGCTCGGGAAGTCCTGAAAGCGCCAGTCCGCGACGAAGGCCCGCTTGGAATTGATGATTCACCCGAGCGGAAATTAGCCTGCCGGATTGCGTGCGAGGCCGCCAATTATAAGAACGGTGAGGCGACGGCGCGCAATTCATCTCAGGAGGAAAGGGTACGCGTGATGGCCGCGCAGGCGGCTGCCTTTGCCATCGGTCGCCGCTCGCATCCGCAGGCTCGCGCTGTGCATTATACTATCAACGCGGCGGCGACAGCGAAGGCCATGGCGGCGGGTGAAGACCTATGGCGACGCGCATGGGAGAAAAAGCCGATATTGCAGGAGGTGACTAAGACCTATGGGGACTGGCTTGAAACGGAGGCGCTTACATGGCGGCCAGATTTGATGATCAACTCTGCCCCGTCTGCAGACAAACAACCTATGCAGAATGGGGAACAATAGGCTTCAGGCCGGACGGCAGCGGTCCGGTTATGGTGGTTTGTACAAGTATCGAATGCCAGGGATTGGTGCGAAAGGTGTATGCGATGGATGACGCAACTTACAGTGAAATTGTTGACCTTGCGGTGTGGGACGGGGCGAAGGCGGCTTGTGAAGCGCTGGAGCTGGAGGGGCTGGTTACAAAGCCAATCAGTGAGCTGAAGAAACCCCAGCTGTTCAATCTGTTCAAGGTCGGGCACAAGGCGACGGAGGAATCGCTGAAGCAGCGCATCAAAGATTGGACGGACACGACAGGCCGGGGCGAGAACGGATGACGCCTGAAATCATTCAGCGCGTTTTCGACCATATCCAGATCTGGCCGAACTGGAGCCGGGGCGAGCGCTGCAACGCTCCGGCCAGTCTCGGGGAACCGCTGATATTGAGGTTTGAGCAAGAGCCCTGCTTAGAGCCCCAGAAAATGCAATTTGTCGAGTTTCGCGCCGTGCCCGTCGTCCATCGTGAGACAGGCGCCAAGGGCTGGGAATTCTGGGGCGAGTGTGACGGCGTCAAACATTGCTGTGCGAGGTGGGCATGAGCGAAAATTTCGACCTTGCTTTGCGGCTCGCTGCCGCTGGCATTCCAACGTTCCCCTGTTACGCTGAAGCCAGCGACCGGGGACCGGCAAAGCGTTGCGTCAAGGGCATCTATTGGCGCAAGGATTGCACCACAGACACGGCGACCCTTCACGCATGGTGGCGAATGGAGCCTGACGGCCTGCCCGCCATTTCGCTGGAGCGTATCGGCTGCTTTGTTGTCGACCTGGACAGGCATCACGAAGCACAGGACGGCGTTGCGGCCTGGGAAGATCTGATTGCCAAGTACGGCGACCCGAAGGCCCCGAGGGTTGCAACGCCGTCCGGCGGTATTCATCTCTACTTCCGACAGCCGATCGACGGCGAATTGCTCGGCAACCATCGCGGCATTCTTCCCGCTGGCATCGATATTCGTGGCGTCGGCGGCTATGTCATCGCCCCGGAAGCACGGTTGCCGGACGGCCGCAGTTATGCCGTTCCCGTTGACCTTCCTATCATCATGGCCGACGCCTCCGAGCCCCCGGACTGGCTGCTGGCGATGATCCGCGCGAAGAAGGAACCGGAGCGCCCGGCGAACGCCATGGCGACCCTGACGGCGCCCGTGTCGTCGCAGGCCAGTGACGCTCGGGTCAGGGCCTATTCGGACGCGGCATTCGCTGCCGAGCTGCAGAAGCTGCAAAGTGCCCCCAAGGGCGCCCGCAATAACACGCTGAACGAATGCGCCTTCTCGATCGGAACGCTGGTTGGCGCGGGCTGGGTAAGCGGAAGCGCGGCGTCCTATCATCTGCTGGAGGTGGCGCTTGCGATCGGCCTAGCCAGGCCGGAGGCGGTGGCGACCATCGGCAGCGGGCTTAAGGCGGGGATGGCCAGCCCCCGCGAGATGCCAGAAAGCGAAGACCGCGACATTGAACACGGCATGGGACCAGTTCCGGACAGTTTCTTGCGCCTGTCTTCCGGCGGGCTGGCCAATCTGCAGACTGGCGAAATCTTCGAGGGTCCGGCCGCAGTGGCGCCGCCGGTCGACAACTCCCAAGACTGGCTGGAGCCTGGGGGGTTGCTTGGGGATATCGCCGACTGGATCGAACGCACCACGCCAAGCAGGCGCAACAGGCCATTCGCCATTGCGGCCGCTATCGTCATCATCGGGACAGCGTTGGGGCGCACGCTTTATGGCCCGACGCGGACAGGCACGAACCTTTACATTACCTGCCTGGGGGAATCGGGCACGGGCAAGAATTGGCCGCTGAAATCCGTTTCGCTGATCTTGAGTGCGGCAGGCATTCCGCAGGCTGCCGGGAGCGGCGAGTGGAAAAGTCAAGTTGCGCTGGAAAATGCCGTCTATGAGCGGCCCTGTCATGTCGCCGTCGCCGACGAAATTGGAACGTCCCTTTTCAGCCAGATCATGGGCAAGAAAGCGAACCAGCACCAAGCGGGCATTTCGTCGACGCTGCGCGGGCTGTGGGATGCGAACGGGACCGATCACGGCACATCGTTAAGCGCGGCGCGGTCCGGCAAGACCATTCAAGCCCCCAGCTTGTCGATCTATGGCGCGTCCACCACGCAAGAATTTTTCAACAGCCTATCAGAGGAAGCATTGACGAACGGTTTCCTTGCTCGCCTGACCGTCATTCACGGCGCCACAGGGGCGCGGACGCGGGCCAATCAGGTCTTAGCCGATACGACCGTCCCAGAAAGCATTGTGGCCCGTGTCAAGGCGCTGCTGTCGTCCACAGGCGGCGATCTGGTAAGCGGCGCGGTCGCGCTGTCCGCCCCGGCCCGGCCGCACCGGGAATTGATGTCATGGGCAGATACGGAAACGTCGGACGCATTCGACGCCATGCGCGCCAAGTGGGATGCGCTTTGCGCGAACAGCCCGGAACATGAGGGGCTTGTCTCCCGTGTCGCAGAGATGGCGCAGCGGCTGGCGGTCATTCATGCGGCCAGCCGGGCGGGCCGGGGCGCAGCCCTGGGGGTGGCAGATTGGCAATTCGGCGCGGCCGTGGCCGAACAGTCCGCCCGGTTCATGATGACGGAGGTTCGCCAGCGGATCGCCGTCACGCAGAACCAAGCGGAAAGCCAGATCATTGAACGCATTGTCCGCGAAGCCTGCTTGCGAGATCCAGCCGGGATTACGCGCAGCATGCTGCTGCGCAAGGTCAACGGACGCATTGGCCTGAAGCCGTTTGATAGCCTCATGCGTGCGCTGGTTGAAAGCGACACAGTCGCTTTTGTTGAAAGCGCGTCGACAGGCGGGCGGCCATCGCAACGCTATGTGTATTTGGGTGAAAGGATTGCAGCATGACGCAAACAAAGGTTTGCAAGGTATGCATGGAAGAAAAACCGATAAGTGAATTTGCGAAACAGAAGGGCGGCCGGTTCGGTGTGCACAGTTACTGCAAGAAATGCAGGAAGATAAAATTTGACGAAGCGAAGATGACATATGAAAGGAAGCTACCAGCAATAACAAGACGCTTACGAATAATTTATGGCACATTAATACCTTACCCAATTGGTGCATCATATGATCTGTGAGCTTCCCGATTTCTGGTCTGAAACATGGCGGACCTGTCGCGGCCGGTCAAAAAAGCCGATGCGCTGCGTTGAGTGCGACGGCGAAATCGTCAAGGGCATGCGCTATCTGGACTATTCCGGAAAGTGGGAAGGCGACGTGCAAACCTATCGCTTTCACGAACTGTGCTGGCAAATCCATGAAGGGCAGCACGCCTTTATCAGGGAACACACGACCTATTCCGCCGACGAATATCCGGCGTTCGGGGAGATGGTCGAATATGCACGGGAGGACGCGGACAACATGGGTGGGTTTCCCGATTACTGGCCGCCCGGGCTGTATGTCGGGGTGAGAGCATTACGGGCGCATGTCAGTGAGCAATGGAGCAAGCAGAATGACGGAAGCACAGCAGCCGGTGGACTTTAACGAAACCATGGACGCCGCGACGTTCAATAAAATCCGCGAGGTTGACCCGCAGCAGGCGGAAGCGCTCGCGGCTGGGGCAGTGATCGGGCAGGCAATCGAGGGCGTCACAGCGCGCTTTATCGACTTTGACACGTCGCGGCGCAAGGCCTTCCTGGACGGGGTGGCGTTCGCGACGTTCGGCATGCGCCGCGTCGCGTGCAACATGGCGGCCAATGGGATGCCCAATGCGTCAGTCAGCCTGTCCCGCATTGCGGGCAGTATCGACGCCGGGGCCATTCACATCAACGGCATTCGCAAACCGAAGAAGCGGCGCGTTCTGCGGGGGCGAGGATGACAGACGAAGAACTGTTGGCCAGCTATCAGGCGTTGGTTCCGGTGCTGCACAATGAGGCTTCGGAAATTGAGGGGATGCTTGCCTTATGGGCAGGCGTTCCCTTGGGCCATCCGCACGCGCAGAACGATGAAAGCCGCGCCATGCGCGCGGCGGCGTCGGCGATCGGCGACTTGCTTCGGCGGGCCGGGGGTGACTTCTTCGTGAAAAGAAGTCGTCCGTTTCTGCAAAAAAGTTTCGTTGTGGAAACCCAAGGAAACCAAGGGTTTTTACATATATAATATATATTTTTTTCTTTTTTGTTAATCACCTAAGAGCGTATGCGTAGGATCGACCTGCGCACGCGTATTTAGGGGAGCAAAAAAGCAGAAATGCAAGAAAGGGTCTGACAATGCCGAAACCATGGCGGGAAATCCCGATGAAACGAAAAGTGACAGTTGCCAACATTACCCCCGGTAGGGTCGCGGTCGGCCGTGCGGTGAAGAAGAAAGCCCCGGCCGTTGTGCCTGACGACGCCCCGGAGCAGCCGGACAGGGTCTTGCCGCAAGTCGAGATCAAAACCCCGATCACGCCAAAGGCGGTAAGGGAACAGATCCTGTCTGCAATCAACGCATTCCCCGAGGGCAAGCGCGCGGCGTTGGTCCGTCATCGGCTGAAGCCGCTTGACCGGCTGCTGTCGAGCGAGGAAGCCGAAGCGCTGGAGCGGTACGCCTCGGATGAAGAGAATTTTGAGAAGGCGAACATAAGCCGATATGATCCCGATCAGGTCGACACGTCGGCCACCAACCGGGCGCATATTGAAGGTGTCAGGCATGAGGCACTTGCGCGGCATACGGCCGTCATGGTGCAGCTGTCGACGGCGTCGCGGCAAAGACTGCATGTCTGGTGCCAGCAAATGAATGCCCCGCACGAAGCGCTTAGCGATTATGCAGCTGCCGTCAAATTCAAGCTGATCGAAGCGAAGCCAGGGATTGACGAAGTCAAATTCAACGAAAGCCTGAAGCGCGCCGACAGGGTGCACCCATGGCATATTCAGATTTCGTCACTGGGGCGGCTGCTGATATCGCTTTACGCGCTGGTGGAAAAGCAGAGAAAGGCCCGGCGCTAAGCCGCCGGGTTTGAAGTCGGGAAGAAGTCCAAGGCGAAAGCCTTGCCGTCCAGTGCAGCAAGGTAAGGAACCCCGGAGGCTGTCGAGGCTTCCGGGGTTTATCGTTTTCAGGGCAGTTCTAGCGGTTCCGCCTAGAAACGATGAAGCCCGCAACCTTTATGGGGCTGGGGCCATCCGAGGGACGAAAGACGCGATGCGCGTCTCGTTGCCGTCCTCCGGTTCCGCGTTCGGGCTTTCACCCGATACGCGAAATGTGTTGACCGGGTCAGTAGTGATGATACCGGCCTAGCCTGAAAAATAAGAAGACTTCTCACTTGCATCTGAGCCAATAAAGGGGGTTCGGCTTTGTCTCGGTGTGAGTGACGCGACCGGACCCCCTTACCCGCTGCCGAAATCGTCCGTTTTCAGATCACAATGAATTCCCGGGATTGGGTCTATTCAGGGTGAACCGATTGGGCATCAGTCCGCTTCGGGGTGAGATCCATTAACGAAGTTTTTGTGACGGCGTCAATCGGGAAATTACGCCGGTCGCCTGTTCACCGGACATTTGTGTTGTGTTGTGTATAACCATAGGCATTCGCGGCCGTGAGGGTTCCTGAATGATTGACCAAAAAAAGCTGGCCGAAAAAGCCCGCCTCCGTATCGGACGGGTCACGTTCAAGAAAAACGGTTGCGTTCTTCGTCTCCTGCCTAATCAAAGGGAAGCATGCCATGAAGGGCTAATCGACCGTCTCCATATCCTGATTGAGGATTTTAACGAAGATCCGGACTTGCAAGGCAAGCTGGCCGGGGCCGCATTGGTCGTGTGGACACATGACGATCTTAACCGCGATGCCCGCATTTTGCTAACACAGCAGAATAATCTTTGGCCCTCGGATATCCCGAGCTGGATCAAGAACTATTTGACATATCGTTTGGCCGTCAACGGATCGACGGTTGATTTCGACTGAAAGCGAGAACGCAATGGGTAAAGGTAAAGGTGGCGGCAAACCCGCCATGGGACGCGGCGACAACTGCCCCAAGGAAGTCAAGGGGCCGACTATCCCCGCGACCAAGGGCAAGGGCAAGTAAGCCCCGCCGACTGATTGAGACGCATTCATAGCCTGTCCCTTCGCACCTGGGGGACAGGCTTTTTCATGGAAATCGTGAGGGTCTGCCATGCCGAAATTTTACAAGACCGTGCCCGTGGAATTCGTCCAGTTCAACCAGCTGGGGGACCATCCGGCGGTTCACGCCGACGCCGCCAGCCCGACCGGCTATCGCATCTTCACGCTGGAGCACACCAAGACGGGCGCGGAAGTGACCCCCGGCGACTGGATCGGCGAAGGCGTCGCGGGCGAGTTCTGGCCGGTCAAGCATGAGATTTTCCGCCGCTCTTATACGCCGGTCGACATGCCGGGCGCCAAAGCGCTGGACGATGCGGACGTAAGGGCTCGAAAGCGCGCAAGTCACGAAGAAGCAACGCGCGGCATGCCAATGGCCGCCTGATGGGGTGCAGCACGATCGGTCGTGCGGCTCACTGTTAATGAGACGGTTGCAGGTTCGATCCCTGCCTCCCCAGCCAATACCCGCGCAAGCTGACGCGGTCTAGCTGACAAGGGTCTGCTAGCTCACAAGCGGAGTCGAGAAGTTAGCCGGTGTCAGGGCACCGTTCCGCTACCCTGATTAATTCAACAGAAGGGCTACTGTAGCAAAGCATAGCGAAGGCGATGGCAAGAGGAAGTGTTAAGGGCGAACGTCGCGGCGGGCGCCAAAAGGGAACGCGGAACAAGCGAACGGAGGCGTTGCTGGAGAAGGTCCAGGCGTCGGGGCTGTCGCCGCTGGAGTTCCTAATCAACGTCATGAACGGCAACAGCCTGGACAGCCAGGGGCAACCCATGCTGGACGAAGACGGCAAGCCGGTCGTGATCGACTTCAAGACACGCCTGGACGCGGCCAAGGCTGCGGCGCCTTACGTTCACGCCAAGAAAACCCATGTGGAAGGCGCAGGAGATGGCGGCGCCATCATCGTGCACCTGACGGGAGCGGATGCCGAGCTATGACGATGCTCAAAGTCTTTCAACAGGCGATGGCATGTCGCACGGCCGAAGCGCTGGCGCGTGAGTTCGATAAGGTTGGCTGGCCAAAGGTCGATGCCGGGGCGGATTGCGATCTGTGCGGCGTCGACCTTATCAAGCGTCCAATGGACTGGGACTATGTCTTGCCGGGTATCGCAGCGACGCTAGCCAGGGCGAGGATGCGCCCCGGCGGCGCCTATGAGGCGGACCCGGCCAAGTGCGGTCTTCAGGAAAAGGAACGCCTTGCGGAGCATAGGGCCGACAAGGGGACGATTTTCGTGTCATGGGGCCGCGTTGGCGAGACTGAGACGCTAAGCTTTGAAATAACGGTGAACGCTGATGACGGAGCATTCAACGCATGCCCGGGAGACACGGGGCACAAGCCAGCCACATCGGGAGATGACAGCGGCCGAACGCCGGGCCGCTGCGGCCCGCTGCATGCGCCAAGCGGCTGAATGCTACGAAGAAGCAAAGTCGGCGCGGTCTTCTGCGCGGGCTTATGAGAGTGCGGCGGCGATCCATGAGCGGGAAGCCGTCGCGATAGACGCCGCAATGGTGCGGCAGATGATGTAGGCAACACAACAGGAGTGCATGCAATGAGTGACGAACTCGCCGTCAAGGCAATCAAGATCAAGTACGCCAAGAGGACCCCGGCCGAAGTGCTGGATCTGCCAATGAACAAACGCCGCAATGATGCCAAGGCGTCGACGGTGCGTGGCTATTTGGTGACGCTGCTTGCGACGCTGTGGGACAAGAAAGACAGCTTCAGCGGCAAGCATCCGTTCGGCAACAGCGGCTGGGAACACGCGATCTATGATACGCTGGTGGAACACGGCGCGGTGCGCGGCAGCGCGTCGGAATACAACGATGGCAAGGGCATCGTGCGGGAATATCAGTGTGATGACACGGCGAAGGCCGACAAGCTGATTGCCAAGGCAATCCAGGCACTGTAATGCAAAAGACAAGGGTGGCCCCAATCTCCCAAAAGTGGCCGCCCTTGCTTCAGATCCGCGCCGCCTTCCATCCCCAGAAGGCAAACGTTCGCTAAACACGCGCCCGGCAATCTCGGTGAACCTGACGCGCAAGAATGGTGTAGGACAATCACGCCATGAGTGCAAGTGAGACATTATGGACGCCCCCGCTTAACGCCACGGTTGCCGTTGACTTGGTGCTGTCGCGGTTTCGGCCCGATGACATGGAACTGGAGGTGCTGCTTATCACGCGGCGCTATCCGCCATTTGAAAACATGTTCGCGCTGCCGGGCGGCATTGTCGAGGCAACGGAAACCGTTGAACAGGCGGCGGCGCGTGAGCTGTGCGAGGAAACCGGCGTGACGGTCTTGCCGCAACATTTGACCCGCGTTGGTGTCTATTCGCTGCCGGAGCGTGACCCGCGCGGCCGTGTGATTTCCATCGGCTTCAAGCATCACGTTAGCCGCTGGCCGAAGGTGGTCGCGGGAGATGACGCCAAAGCGGCGTTTTGGGCGCGACCGTTTGAAGTGATAAACCGGCCAATGGCGTTTGATCATGCGCAGATACTCCGTGACTCGCTCGGGGCGCGTATTCAGTATGCAAGATATCGGCCGGGGCGGATGTAATGAGCGATTGTGCAATTGGCCAATGTTTAGTGGCGGCGGTCGTGCGATTTGGCACTATGAGTAGTTCCGGGCAATGGAATGAATACGTCTTGTGTCAAGGACACGCGAAAGAGCTATGGGACAAGCTCCCGCAACATATGAGAGAAACGGCTATCATAGCCCCTGCGGAATGACCGCCATGAATGCGCCACGCTTCAGGTTGCCGAACGGGCCACGCTTCAGGCATTTCTGCGCGGATTGGGACGGCGCCTTGATTGATGAGGAAGACCCGGAATTCCAGGTCTGCACCTGCTACACGCAGCGGCATTGCCAGCACTGCGGCGCGCTCCATTGGTATGTGCCCAGATCGCTCCGCACAGCAACGGCGCATTGCCCCTATTGTCACAATCTGATAGTGACCCCGCTGCAGGCGGTAATAACCGCGACGCAAGACGCAATCCGCGCGGCATTCACAAGGCTGTCCGGAAAGGTCAAGGGGAGGTTTCGCAATGCCAAAAGGACGAAGCGCGCCGACGAAGCGCGCGGGCTGGGTAGGACGGAGGGGCAAGGCGGGGGCGATGGAGCGAGCGCAGCGATTAAGCCGTGGACGCCCCATTCAGCAAACCGGCCTGGACGCGGGGATTGATGAATGTTTTACCTTTCCGCCATCGTGGCAGCCATGGCTGCCCAAAAGCGCGCTGATGGTGAGCTGGGACGTGGCGAGCAGCAGCCGCCTGCCGCTGGTGTGGTGGATGCGGGAACCAGCGAGATTGACGCTGTTGGATCTGTGGAACTGGCCCGAGCAGAAACCGGCGTCTTTGGTGGCGCCGCTGGTAAGGACGACGGCGGCGAGTTACGGGATACTGTGAGGGGTGAGGGGATGAGAACAAAAATCGTCCTGTGCGTCGTGGTCGTTGGATATCTGCTGTTCCTTGCCGCACTGGTGGTTATCGGCCCTGGGCACTGTCCGCAGGTCGGGCCGGTTGCGCCGCTGCATCCCACTGCAATCGGGTTCTATTCACCGGACGCATGGCGCCATCTGGCGGGCGAGGCGGACGAATGAGCTGTCCGGAATGCCCGCATTGCCGAGCGCTTGGCCGCACAGAACATGGTTTGTCTGTTCGGGGCAACCTATTGATAACACCTACGCGGCGCGTCCCGTTGCCGCGTAGGTACGCCAAATTTATCCGTTCCCTTGTCGATGCGTACCCGCGCAGCGTGTCACAGAGTGACTTGATTTATGCCGTGTGGGTGGAATCTGGCGACGAAGAGCCACGCGACCCCCAAAATTCCCTACACGCGATAGCAGCCCGGACGCGGGCAGTGCTGCGAATAGACGGTGTCACACTCCACAGCCAACGCGGCTGTGGCTATCGTCTGGTGATGATCGCAAACCTTGCTGTGCAACGTGAGGCTGACGGGTTTAACGGACGGGTGAAAAAGGCATGAAAGCGCGCTGGAGGACATGGCAACAGCGCAATATGTCTTTGCGCACACAGCGGCATACGTGGAAGAAGATTGAGGCAATGCACTACGCGAACCTGATGGCGGCACGGAAGCAGTTGGCGGAAATCGAGACGGAACTATTCAATCTGATGATGCAGGCCCCTAAGCGGCCTGGGGTGAGGAAAAAGAGAAATGCGCAAGCTTCGTGAATTCGTGAAGGTGGAACGTTGGTTCCTCGCAATGCTGGCGCTTGGTGTGGTGCCATGGCTTCCGGCCTGCAGTGAGGCCGACATGGCGTCGCGGAACATATCCAAGGAAGCAGACCGTTTCCAGGTCGACCGGCGGATTGTGTTCTACAACAGCATTACAGACACGTATATGCTGACGATTGAGGGGCTGTGTTCCCTTGGGAACCAGGACAAGGCGCGCGAAGTCACTGTGACTTGCAAGACGGGCCGGGATGAGTTCCGCAAGCATTTCCTGGGGCTGTCGGACAACGTCACATTCTTTGCGGAGCATCGCGCCCCTACCAAGGTCGACGTCTATCATTACAAGGTTATCTTCCGGCCACAGACATTGCTGCCTGATATCGATTTGGATATCAAATGATTTGGGCGCTAGCGATAGCCGTGCAACTGGTGGCGGTGTTTTATGCTGCGTTGGTTGTCTCGATGACGATCGTTCTTGGACGATAAGCGTTTCTAGGTTGCGCAACCGGCAGGGACTGACAAGTCAGGAAAGGCGAGCCTAACCGCCTCGCCCCTGTCGCGCACGATGCTACGGACCTGAAAGAGCGGACCCGAGCAGGGGAAGCGCCTGCATAACCAACCCCGGACAGCCCCGCGCTGCCGGGGTTTTTCTTTGTCTGGAGTTCATGAGCGTACAGCTAACGGAGAAGCAGACCGAAGCAACCGGCCTCTTGGCGAGCCACGCAGAACATATCATGCTTTTCGGCGGGTCGCGGTCGGGCAAGACCTTCACGCTTTGCCGTGCGACCGGCGTTCGGGCGATCAAGGCTCCGGGGTCGCGTCATCTCATTGCGCGCTTTCGTTTCAACCATATCAAGACGTCAGTGGTCCGCGATACGTGGCCAAAGATGATGCGGTTGTGCTTCCCGTCGATCGCCAGCCGCTGCAAGCTGAATATGTCGGAAGGCTTTGTCCAGCTGCCGCGCGCCAAGATGCCGGATGGCTCTTACGGCGAACCCTCGGAAGTGTGGTTCGGCGGCCTGGACGATGAAGAGCGCGTTGAGAAGATCTTGGGTAATGAGTACGCGACCATTTACCCGAATGAGTGCAGCCAGATCACCAGCCAAGCGCGGGAAATGCTGCTGACCCGTCTTGCGCAAACCGTCTATTATCCGGATCTGGAGCTGTGGAAGGCGCATGAAGAGGAAGCGCTGGACACGCATCCGGACGACAGGTTTCGGCCGGGGCGGCCGTGGATGCGGCAATTGCCACTGAAGGCCTATTACGACTGCAATCCGCCCGGTCAAGCGCATTGGACTTATCGGCTGTTCGTTCTAAAGCGGACGACGGAGCCGCCATATAAGCCGCTGCCGAACCCCGACGCATACGCAGCCATTCAGATGAACCCGCGTGACAACGCGGTCAACCTGACGCCGCAATACCTGCAGACGCTGCAGAACCTATCGGAGCGGGCGCGGCTGCGGTTCTGGGAAGGCAACTTCGGCGGGGCGGCAGAAAATGCCTTATGGACGCATGAGCAGATCGGGACATATCGCGTCAACTCGCACCCTGACCTGCAGCGTGTCGTGGTGGCGATCGACCCCAGCGGCGCCAGCGGCAAGGAAAACGAACGATCTGACCATATCGGGATTGTTGTCGTCGGCCTCGGGATCGATGGCGATATCTACGTCCTTGAAGACCTGACCGTGAAGGGGCCGCCAAGCGTCTGGGGCAAGGTCGCCGTGCGTGCGTACCAGCGCCACGGCGCGGACGCCATCATCGGCGAAGAAAACTTCGGCGGCGCAATGGTCGAATTCGTCGTCCAGACGGCGGCCCGTGATCTGTCGTGCGAAGTGAACTATAAGACCGTGCGCGCGTCGCGCGGCAAGGTGGTTCGCGCCGAGCCGATCAGCGCGCTTTATGCACAGGGCCGCGTGCACCATGTCGGGACGTTCCCCGAGCTTGAAGACCAGCTTTGCGCGTTCACGTCTGCAGGCTATACCGGCGACCGATCGCCAGACCGCGCGGACGCCGACATATGGGGCGTGACGGAGCTTGTGCCCGGCGTTATGTTTGATCCGTCCGCAGTGGCGGACGTCAACGCGCCGTTTATCCCGCAAAACTCGGGACGCGGCTCATGGATGGGTGGATGATATGCGCATTCCAATTCTGTATGTCCTTGAAGATCGCAAGCCGGTGCCACAGCCGGACCCGACCAAATGGGCCATATGGATAGGCAATCACGAAAACCGCGTTATCAAGCAAACCGAATGCGGCGATGCCTTCGTGAGCACAATCTTTTACGGCGTTGATATGGGGCCGCCGGGCCGGACGCCGCGCATGTTTGAAACGGCCGTTCTCATGGACGACAACAGCGAACATGAAGAAGTGCACGGCCTTCGGTATGAAACCTATGAGGAAGCCGTTGCGGGGCATGACGCGATTGTTGCGCGGTTAAGGGGGTGAGCATGGACAAGATCGGTTGGAGCCGGGTCCACCATATCAGCGAAGTGCTTTTGACAGAGTGTCGCAAGTTTTAGGATGCTTGGCGCCACTGATGCCGAGCTGGTGGAAGCTCTTCAACAATGCCCGCGCACAGGTCGAAGCCGAAAAGCGCAAATAGGGTTGCAATGCCCCGCGAATAGGCGGACAGTTTCGCCGTTTAACGGAGCACTGCGACACATGAAAGACTTAGAATTGCACGCCATGCCCGGGCGCAAGCTTGCGCATGGCCATGACGATGAATGGACGGTTTCGGCATATGCCGGGCGACCGAACACGCCAACGGTGACGGCGCCCAGCATACAGATTGCGTCATTCTTCGGCCCTGAAGCCGAAGCCGACGCCGGTCTGTTCGCGTCAAGCCACCAGCTTTACACCACGTTGCAGACGCTGGAAACGCTGGTGCATTCCATCAATGGCCGCGTGAACGCGGCGACTGGTGGCGCATTGAACCCCGGTGCTGATCTGGAGGTTATGCACTGCCTTGCCATGGCGAAACTTGCACGGTGGCGAGCGTGCGGCCAGATGGTTGCCAGGGTCACGGGGCAGATGAATGGCCAGTCCGTGACGTGGCGAATGACCATCGATCACGCGCTGTACATGGCCAGTCTCGGGGGCGTGTTCTTTGCAAGCGTCGATCTGGTCACGGTGGCGCCGATGTCCGACCCGCTTGATACCCCGATGCAGGACACGGTGGGTTCCCTGACAAGTCAGGCCGTCGCGGATCTGCGCGCAATCCGCGCTGTGGCCGACGATGACGACGGCAGCCCGGCCGCGCCGAAGGGCAATGACGGCCTGTCGCGGGGGCGGATCGAATGAGGCCGACAGCGTCCGCAATGAAGGCTTATGATCTTTCCGAAGCCGTCCCCGTGTCGGCAAGCGCGATCGCCTATGCGATGGCGAAGGCGAAGACGCGGCAATATGCGCGGCTTTGGCGAGCAACGGCTTACAGCGTTCTGAAGCATGACGGCGGGGAATGGCAGACCGTCAAAAAGTGCCCGCCGCTGCATGAATGCAAGCATGTGCTCAAGTCGGCCAACGGCGACCCTGTGCAGGTGCTGAAATGAGCACGCACAAGCACATGTGCGCAGATCCGGAATGTAGCCGCGTCTGGCGCCATCCGGATCATATGGCGGGCAATGACGAAGCGCACCGTTGTCCGTCCTGCGGCGTGACACAGCGGTTTCATTATGAGGGGCCGCTGGAGCCGGGGGAGACGCAAGCAAGCCTTGCGGCGCTGGAGCCGATGGCAATACATTTCCGGCAACAGCTGGCCGGGCTGATATGATGGAAGGGTGAGGGCATGAAACATGCAAGGCCGGATTATGACCGCATTCAAGACCCGGCGGGGCTGATACCGGCAGACGAACCCGTGTTCCTGTTGCGGGCGCAGGATGAGTTGGCCGCCCCGCTTTGTGAGGGTCTATGCGGACTATCTGGAGGAATCGCTAAACGCTTTCCAGCACGTCTGCCCAGCTTGCCGGGCAGCGACAGAGGCAATGAAGTTTCCGGACGTCACGCCGTTGAAAGGCGTTTGTGATGCCGAGGCGTTTAACGACGCGCTTGCAAAGCATATGGCGGCCAATCCGCCTGTTGTTTAATTCGCGTGTCTGTCCTGAAAGGGTTGCCGAGCTACCGGCGGCCTTGCCCGGAGTGGCTAAGGGGCAGATGTAGCCACGCGGCGGTTGACCCTCTGGGGTCGATCGTGCGGCCGGGGCGGTGCCAAGCTCCGGCCTGCTAATTCAGATCCTGGGGCACAGTCCCGTCATTCGACGGTGAGCACACCACGACAGGATTGAATCGAAGGGGATGGCTGCGAAGCCGTCCCCTTTTGTATTTCACGAAAAGGAAAAGACTTTGAACCGACCGGAACCAACCGGGCATCGGGGGCTTTCGCATGGCTGAAGCTTCGAACCCCTCATTTGACGGGCGCGTTATCCCGAACGTTTCGGGCGCTGGTGAAACCCTAGTCCGGCAAGCGCGGGAACATGCGCAAGCCGCATGGGAGTATGACCGCGAGAACCGCGAAGACGGCTTCACGGACCTGCGGTTCGCAGCTGGCGACCAATGGCCCGCCGCAATCCGCAATGAGCGCGAAAGCGCTGGTCGCCCCGTGCTGACTATCAACCGCCTGCCGCAGTTTATCTATCAAGTCGCGAACGATATTCGCACTAATCCTCCGGGGATTAAGATTGTGCCCGCGACGGAGGGGCAGGACGACGAAGCGGAGAAGCTGGCCGATATCTATTCGGGGATGATCCGATCAATTGAGTACGCCAGCGGCGGGCCGCACCTGTACGCCACGGCGGGCATGCATGCCATTGCCTGCGGCTGGGGGTCTTGGCGCGTGGATACGCGGTACGTGTCGGATGATGTCTTTGACCAAGAAATCATTATGCGGCCTATCCGCCATCCATTCGCGGTTATGTGGGATCCAGCCGCGATTATGCCGTCGCGCGAAGATGGCGACTGGTGTCAGGTCACGCAGCTGATGCATGTCGACGTCTTCCGGGAGAAATACCCCAAGGCGGCCGTTGCCAGCTGGGACCAGCCAATTCCGGGTAATGACCCCGAGGCCGGGCTTTTCTGGCGATCGGGCAACTTCATTCGCCTGATTGAGTACTGGCGCAAGGTCGCGAAAAAGAAAAAGCTCGCCATGTTCGGCGGCGGCGAAGTAATCGACATTACCAAGCTGAAGCACAATGAACGTGTGCAGCTGGCCGCTGAATTGGGCGAACCTGTCCTAGAGCGCGACGTCGAGGCGAAGCAGGTCAAATCGTCCCTGTTGTCGGCCGTCGATATCCTGGAGGATGAATCGGATTGGGCCGGGCAGTTCATCCCGATCATTACGACCATTGGCGGCGAAATCCCGCTGGACACGAAAGTTGTCCGCTTCGGCTTGATCCGCTTCGCTCGCGATCCGCAGCAGCTTTACAACTATGCGCGCAGCGCGGCAGCTGAAGCCATCGCCCTTGCGCCGAAGTCGCCTTACCTGCTGACCACGAACATGATTAAGCGCCATGTCGAGATGTGGAACACCCACAACACGACACAGCGTCCGTATCTGGTCTATGACCCGGACAAGGATCAACCGGCCGGGCCGATGCGATTGCATCCGCCGGAGACGCCGGAAGCGTTCTTCAGGGAACAGCAGATCAGCGTGGAAGACATGAAGGCGACCACGGGCATTTATGATGCATCGTTGGGCGCTCGCGGCAATGAAACGTCTGGCGTGGCCATCAATGCCCGCGACCGGCAAGGCGACACGGCGACGGCGCATTTCATGGGCAACCTGATTGCGTCCATGGTTCATTGTGGCCGCGTGCTGGTTGACCTTATCCCGCACATTTACGACACGGAACGGGTCATTAAGACCATTGGCGAGGATGAGACGGAGGACTTTATTCCCATCAATCACCTTATCATGTCGGACAATGGCGAGCCGGTGTTACTCAACGATTTGAGCCAAGGCAAGTATGAGGTTCGGCCGCGCACTGGCCCCAGCTACACGACGAAGCGTCTTGAGGCTGCGGACAGCATGTTGCAGTTCGCGCAGGCAGTGCCTGGGGCTGCGGCGATCATCTCCGATCTGGTCGCCAAAAACATGGATTGGCCGGGCGCTGATGAGATCGCCGAACGACTGAAGCGGACTATCCCGCCCCATATCCTTGGCGAAGATCCAGACGGAAAGCAGTCACCGGAGCAACAGCAGCAAAAGCAGATGGCCGCGATGGCCGCGCAGTTGGAAGAAATCAAGGTCAAGCTGCAGATTGCAGACGCCAAGGCCAAGATTGACAAGACCAACGCTGACGTTGAGAAGGTCAAGGCGGACGCGGATAAGTCGGCAGCCGATACGCTGGATAAGAAGGTCGACACGCTGCTTAAGGTCTTGCAGGCGATGCTACCCCAGCCGACGCCGCAGGAAGTGCTTGGCAATGGCGCCGAAGGGCAAGGCGCGCCACAGGCGGGCGGAATGCCCGGCGGCGCCCCGATGATGCCCGGCGGGCCGTCAGGGGCACCAGCGGCCCCCCCTGCGCCTCCCATGGGGCAGGACATGCCATCCGGATCGATGTCAGACTTTCTCGGGGGTGTGCCACAGGGTAACATGCCCCAGCAGGCGCCCCAGTCTGACAATGCAATGTCGGGCATGATGAACTAAAAAGCAAAGGCCCTGCCGCCCGATCGCCAGCAGGGCCTTGCAACTTGATTGCTCCGATAAACGGTCGCGCGGCGCACTGCGCCGCTGGGCCTTGTATTTCACTCCGCGCAAGCGTACTTGCTGCGCGTCTGATGGTTGATGAAATCGGCCGTCTGTGCAAGCCCCAAAATGAAAAGCCCCCCGGCCGGACCGTCCGGGGGGCTGCTAGTCACCGGGCTAAGAGGCGCGCGCCCGGACTGTCACGGGATCGGTCCAGCGGGGGGGAGCTGGATGGGGGGCTTCGATCGGTGCCAGTGATCAATTTTTGCGCCCTTTTCCGTTGTCTGTCAAAAGAAAATCCCGCCTAAGAGCACTGCGAAGTGTCTTTCAGCGGGATTTTCCGAAGCCGACCGTTTCAGCAGCCCAAACCTGCCCGTTTTGGCTGTGTGTGACGGTTAAGGCTGTCCTCCGTTTACGCTGATTTGCGCGAGGGGGCAATATCGTCGTCATCGTCGCTCAATAGCGCCCGACGCCGGTTAATTTCGTCGCGGACCTTCGTCATTTGCTGGCGCCGCGCCGCCTTGGCTTCCTCGGGGTCGCGCATGAGCTGGTCTGATAGTGCCCGAAGGGCTGGAGTTAGGTTCGAGCTGTTGGCAGTGCCTGGGTTCTTGGATATATCCGTCGCGCTTTCTAAGTCCATTGGTGCTTACTCCTGTGTTGCACTCTGGGTTAATTCACGCATGCGCTTGGCGATCTGCTTTTGATGCCAGAAATTAAGCCGTCTGGCCTTGGTTTCAGCGGTTTTCTTGCCCAGCGTGTTCCATTCATAGTTCCCGGCTATTTTCATCTTATTGCGTTGTCGCAGCCTGCTGTATCCATCAACTTCGTTTTGCTGGACATATCGGCCCATTTTGCGGTCAAATATTGAATATCGCCCATTTTTCCCCTGCATCTCAAACCGCAAGCCCGGCAACGTGTCTTCAAAGCGTTCGTGCTGCGGGCCGTCGACCTGGATCTGATTTAGGTTTTCGCAATCGCTCATGGCTACGCGCAAGGTCACATTGTTGCCGACGCCAAGTTGATGATGCAGCCACCCGATGCAAAACACTTCGGCCCCCTGGGGGTGTTCATGGCAGGCCATTGCCCGCGCTGGCGCGTCGGTCAGGTCCAATAGGCCGGGGTCGCCGATTGTCTTGGCGAGCAACACATGCTGTTCCTCGCTGTAGCCGTGCGGGATGTCATAGGGGTTCGTCCCCTTCTTCCATGGGCACTTGGCACACTGTCGGGTGCGCTTCAGCCGGTGGCATTGATCCGCCGCTGTCATCGTTTGGCCCCTGCGATCCGTACAGGCTTCAATTCATAGCCTGTTGCATGAAGCAGGCGCAGCAGTGTGTGCGCCGTTGGTCGTTTGGTGTCGCCTTGGGCGAAACGCTGCACAGTCGTCGGCGCTAGGTTGGATAGCTCGCCAAGCTTGCCCCAAGTATGGTTTTTGGCACCGAAGGCGCCGCGTTTCCACATCAGGCCGCGCAGGTCTTCAATAAACTGGTCTTCCCGTCCCTCATGCTGCTGCGGGCGATATATGAAGGCTTTCTTGTGTTTCATGTGTTCTCCCAAAAAAAATAGGCGCCTCCTTTGGCACAGGAGGCGCCCCGTCTTAGCAGTCGCATTGTTTGCACTTTGTGCAGGCGCAGGATGGTCGATCGCTGGTCATTGTGCAAGGCCCTGATTGAGGACTTGCACGCGGTCTTCCATGTCCAGGGCGGCCCGCCTGTCGACGACAAGTCCGGCCCCAAGAAAGCCAGCTGCAAGTGACATGCCGAATACTACGCCATACCAGAACGGCCGGTGTTGCGCATGTGGCGGAACAAGCCACCAATATTTCATATTGAGCCAAGCAATCCCGAGGGTGGCGCACGCCGCGCCGAACCCGAGAACATTAAACACGGCTAGGGCGGTGTTCATATCTTGGAACGCTCCGTTGTTAGCCAGGTCTGGATCTTCTCCAAGTCCCGTGCGCGATTGGCCAGTCCATGGCGCACGGTGTCTTTCATTGGGGTGTCGCCGAAGGCAAGGCCGCGCAATTGCTTGACCTGCCCGGCAAGGCTTTCAATGATGCCGTCAAGCTGTGCGCTTTCCAGCCCAAGAAACAACACTTCCGGCTTATCCTCCGCTGTCATTTCTCGACTTGGGCACGGCGGACGGCTTTTCCGTTGAGTGGCTTGCGCCATGGCTTGTCCCGGTTGGTTTGAAACGGATACTTTGAAACACGCTTGGGGCCGACCTGCGCGGCCTTGGAAAGATCGACAGGCGGGGGCGTCTCGCCCCGGCCGTCGTTCCTGCGTGGAAGGTATAGGATCTTACCTATCATGATTATTCGTCAAGTATGGTTTGGGTGGATATCCTAGATAATTTCGCTCAATTCGGAAGTGATGCTAACCCGCTGCGGTTAACGCCTGCTTGCATTTCGATTTTATCCAGCAGGCGCCTGTATTGGTCCGCGATAGCGGCAACGGGTATTCCGTGCCATTGGTCGCGCAAAGCCTTCTGCAGCGCTTCAAACTCTGTTTCAGATACCGTTATCGTCTTCTCCACTTGGCCTATCTCCTGTTTCAGCCGTCCACCAATGGGCCGCCATGCGGCACACAGGAAGACGGCCCCAAAGCGGGGCCGTTCGTTAGTCCTTTGCCCAATGCTGCAGCGCCACGCCTGCAGCCGTCTCGGGATAGTTGAAATGGACGGCGTTGCGCCCTTCCATTCGTGGCTCTGGCGTTTCGCTTCCGGTCGGTATAAGCGCTATGCCGTAGCGTGGCGCGGCGTTGGGGTTCTTCTGCGCCTTGGGGCGCCGCCTGGAGATGACAATAACGCCGCGTCCCACTTGGCACGTCCAGCGTTCGGCTTCCTTGTCGTCTGGCATGAAGGCGAACCCGGCGATTGAGAATGCACGCTTTTGTGTCATACAAGCCCCGCTTCTTCATCGTCGCGATAGTCCTGGACAGCGTCCACGACAGACCATCCGCCTTCATAGTAGTAAAGGACGTCTGCCGGGTCAGCTTCCGGGATATCGCTGTCAAGCAGACGAGACTGAAACGCCGCCCGGAAGGCGTCAAGGCCTAGGGTCTGGCTTTGCACAAGGCTAAAAGTCTGTTTTTGGTACATGTGATATTTTCTCCTGTAGCCGTCTATCAAAGCCCCGATGCCGGAGCTTGGAAAGACGGCCCCGAAGGGCCTAGAAGGGAATTTCGTCGTCTGGATAACGCGGGCGATAGATTGGGCCGCCGCGCGCTTCCATGTCGTCTTGTTCCTGGATCATGTCATCTTCCCAGTATCCTTGCATTTCCGATTCGAGGATTGCCGGATCATCGCAACCGTGAAGATACAAATTCCATTTATAATCCGATATCATTGGCCGGTGTCTCCTATTTGCCTTCCATTGAAACCCCGGACTTGCCGGGGCTTGAAGGGAAGGCCCTTAGCGGGCCTTAGTAGTTCACGCCTTTGCGCCATGGGCCGGTGTCTGGGTTCCAGAAACTGTTGCGCGTGGCGCGGTCCCTTGCGGTAATTTTGGTGTGATACCAGCGACCGTTTTCGTCCTGTGCGATGACGCCGCTGAATTTTACGCACCATTCCAAATCGTCGGCGCTCATGAGGTGGTTAGAAACCTTGTGGCCGGAGCAAATCAAGTCCCGGTTATTCATGTTCGCTGTATGCTGCATGTCGATATCTCCTGTTCACCCTTAGAGTATAGGGTTATGCGAAACGCATAACAAGAGAAAAGTGCGACAAGTCGCACTTTTCTCTACAAGGCGCCTAGAAGGGCAGCGGGTCGCCAGTCTTCTCATTCAGCGTCGACTTTTTGGGCTTTTTCGCGTGCACTACAACCGGAACGACTTCAAAGTGAAAATCGTATTTCCAATATTTGTTATAAGCTCTGGCCGACGCTTCAGCTAATTGGCGGGTTCTGGAGAAGCCTTTATTGCTGTTTAGCTTCGCGGCGCCGTGCTCATATCGTCCGAACGCACGCCAGCCGAAGGCAAGATCCTTGTTCGTGGTGGTGCGGTCGATGGATGTCCCGTCTTTGAACGTTGCAACAATGTATTGTGTCTTAGCCATGTGTCGATATCTCCTGTTACCCCATGAATATAGGGTTATGCGTTTCGCATAACAAGAGGAAAAGTGCGACTTGTGGCACATTTTTGCATTGAAGCGGCCGTTGCACAAGGTGGCGAATTGCTCTTATGCTGTTCTGGCGTGTTCAATCTCACATGATGAGGTGCGGGAAAATGAGTGTATCTAACGTTATCGCTGTGATTGTGCTTATTCTTTTGATTTACGCGGCCGTGAGCCTTTCCGTTGGCTAGGAAACCGGAAAAAACAAAATACGCATTTCGGATAGAGGACGACTTGCTTGCCGCACTCGACAAGATGAGGGCGAAAAACCCCGACTTGCCATCGCGCGGCAAGCTCATTCGTCAGCTTATCGCCGACGCGGCCGTCTCGGCAGGCGTTTTGCCTCCCGAGTGGCCAGCCACCAACCTGTCTTAGGTTGCCAATATTCGTCTGTGAGAGATCGAAACAGGCAGCCGCAAAGGAACGCAAGGGCGATTCCCAGCCCTTGCGCTGCCCAGCCCGGCAGCATGTGAAACAATCCCCATTGAATGGCGTTCAGCCAGCCCCAGCATATAACAGCGGCCATCCACACGGCCGCATGCACCCTCAATTCCATTTTGTCCCCCTAGGGCCACATTTCCACTCATGCGTTGACCCCGGCGCGCCTTTGCGCTTCCCCCGGCCGTGAATCGACGCTATAGCCGATGGTATGCCCAAAGCGGGCAAGGTCAAATTGAGGAAAGACGATATGAGAAAAATCTTGTTGATTTTGGCCGCTGCGATCGGCTTGACCGCAGCACCGGCCACGGCGTTTGCGACGGATTGCCATCAGTTGCCCGGCGACGCCTGTAAGGGCGCGAAAGGCGACAAGGGCGATAAGGGCGACCCCGGCGCGCCTGGGGCCACTGGTGCGACCGGAGCGCAAGGCGAACAAGGTATTCAGGGCGAACAGGGCGTTGCTGGTATCCAGGGCGAGACTGGCGCAACCGGAGCGCAGGGGGAACAGGGCGAGAAAGGCGAGAAGGGCGACGCCGGGAAAGACTTCAATCCCGACGATTTGAACGCCGGACTTGCAACCAATGCCGCGCTGCATATCCCGCACGTTGAAAAGGCTTTCGCCGCCTCCGTCATCGGTGGGTTCCACGAAGATAAATCGGCCGTTGGTGTCGGCGTCGGTATTCGCTTTGATGAAACATGGCAGTTCGGCGGGTCGATCGCTGTTGGTACTGATGGCGACCACGTCGGCGGCAAGGCGGCCCTGACCGGCCAATGGTAAAAGCTTCGCGTCGCTGATATCTCCTGAAATTTATCATGCACGCGCTAGAGCCCCGGCTGCCGCAAGGTGGCCGGGGTTTTTGCGTTCACCGGACATTTGTGTTGTGTTTTGTTATACCCATGTCGTTCCCGTCGCGTCGCTGGACCCTAATCCGGCTAGATGCACGGGCGGCAGGCACTAAAGCGAGCGCTCGAAACCCCTCACTTTCGAATGCGCCCCCCGCTTCGGCGGGCTGCTTGTCGATATCCCGGCGGCTGGCGCGCACGCCCGAGTGCAGCGCTGCCGCCGGTTTGAATTCATGAAAACGTGGTCCAGACGCCACTAGAACGCGCAACAAGGGCAGACAAAGGCCCGACGCCACTATATGCGCACCACTGGACCCTGTAGCGCGCTATCCCCATGCGGCAGACGTTGTAAGCTGCGCAGCAACGGGATAGCGGACCGCCCCTTGCGCCTGCACTCACGCAAGGGGCGGGGTTAACGCGCGGCACGCTTCGGCGTGGCCGCTCTTGCGCCCGGCCCTATTGATCTGGCTGGCTCGCAAGCCTTGGGTATGGCCCCGGACGGCGTGCACGCTGTCGGGGAAATCGGAACGCCTTCGCGCTGCACCAGCCCGGTGCTGACATATGGAGCGCGGGGGAAGAAAGGCGCAGCCAACCGGGCGCCCCTACCCCGATTGAATAACCATGACCTGTGGCCCCGAGCTTCCCCCGGACGTGATGTCGGGGCGGCGAAGGGCAAACTTTGAACCCCCGTAGCGCCATTCACAGCGCTGCGGGGGTTTCTTTTGTGGATTTTGGGAATGCCCCTGAACAACTCGGCAGGCGCGGCCGTAACAGCGCATGACGGCAACGGAGCGGCCGGAACAGCCCCGAATGCAGCCGGAGATATCGCGACGCCGTTTCCGTTGGAACCGGCCGACGAAATCCTGATCGGCGATAATGATGCAGCGCCCGAAGATGAGGGCAGCCAACCATCTGCCACCAATGACGCAAGCAGCGAAAGCGAAGCCGACGCCAGCACGCCAGACGGTGAGGACGCCCCGGCCGAAGACGGGGAACAGGAAGCCAAACAGCGGAACAAGGTTCCGGCAAAAGAGCGGATCAAGCAGTTATCCGATACCGCGAAAGCGGCAGTCAGGCGGGCCGAACAGGCCGAACAGCGCGAGCGGAATTTAACGCAGCAGCTGGCGAAGCTGGAGGGGCGCGAGCGCCCCGGCGAAGCCGCTGACTATGACACGGATGCAGCTTACGCGCAGGCGCTGGTTACGGAAGCGGTCAACGCCGCCAAGGCAGAAGCGTTGAAAGACGCACGCGCCGACGCCGCGCAGGAACGCAACGAAGCCCGCCGCGACGAATGGATCGAAAAGTCTGCCCCGATGCGTTCGCGCGTCGCGGACTTTGACGCCGTCGTGGCCAATCCGCAGGCCCCAATCAGCGAATTCATGAAAGACGCGATTGTGGCAGATCCGGCCGGACCGGAGATCGCTTACTTCCTCGGCAAGAATCCCGAGGAAGCCAGGCGCATCGCCCGCCTAGCCCCGCTGCAGCAAGCAACCGAAATTGGTCGGCTCGCTTCGCGCTTTGAAACGGCGCCAGTGGCCAAGAAAATCACGAAGGCCCCGCCCGTCCGGCAGACGCTGGAGGGCCACGGATCGCCGCCCCCGAAAGACCCCGCCAAAATGACGACGGAGCAATATCGGGCGTGGCGCTCGGAAGTATCAGCGAACAAGGCAAAGGCTGGCGTTCGCCGCTAAGGGGCCATCTATTCCTTTAAAGGACAATGGCTAATACCCTTTTGAGCCCGACTGTCATCGCGAAAGAAGCGCTGATGCAGTTGGAAAACAATCTGGTTATGGCTAGCCTTGTGCACCGTGCGTATGAGGACGAATTTACGTCCCTGTCCAACGGCAACAAGGTCGGCAGCCAGATTACTATCCGTAAGCCGAACAAGTACACCTTCCGGACTGGCGCGGTCGCAGCCGCACAGGACAGCGTGGAAGGTTACACGACTATCGACATTGACCAGGAAGGCGGCGTGGACTTGCAGTTCACGCAGAAGCAGCTGACCTTGGACATTGCCGATTTCGGCGACCGATACCTGAAACCGGCAATGATCACCATTGCCAATCAGATCGATATGTCGATCTACAACCTGTATAAGTTTGTCCCGAACTGGGTCGGCACCCCCGGCCAGCGGATCGACAGCGCAGCGGATTTCTTCAAGGGTCCGGAGCGCCTGGACGAACTGGCCGTTCCGACCAATGATCGGTACGCCGTCCTTTCGCCGTCCGATCACTGGGGCATGGCAGGCAGCTTTGCCGCCCTTGCCGCGCAGGAGCGGACCGCAGAGACTGCGTTGCGCAGCGCTGCCCTGGGGCGCGTTGGTGGCGTGGATATCTACATGGCGCAGAACGTTGCCGGTCATACGGCCGGAACGTATATCGCCGCGACTGCCCCGAAGGGTCAGGCCGATACGCCTGGACCGTTCTCCGTAGCGTATACGGACAGCGTGTCGGGCATTGGCGCCGTCCGCGTTTTCAACCAAATGAAGATGAACACCGATACGTGGTCAACCGTGACCATGAAGATTGGTGACGTCTTCACGATTGCGAACGTGTATGACGTCAACCCGGTATCCCGGCAGACCCTGCCTTACCTGAAGCAGTTCGTTATCACTGCCGACGTCACGTCGGGAAATGATGTCGAAATCCAGTTCAGCCCGGCAATCATCGCCTCTGGCGCCTATCAGAACGTGAGCGCTGCGCCGGTCGACGGTGCGGAAATTACTCCCGTTGCTGTGACCGCGTCGGCTGTGTATCGGCAGAACATGGTGTTCCACAAGAACGCCTTCGCGCTGTGCATGGTCCCGATGGAACTGCCCGTTGGTGCGAACGGCGCCGCTCGCCAGTCCTACAACGGCCTGTCGATCAGCGTCACCCCGTACTATGACGGCGTGAACAACGTTTCCAATTGGCGTTTTGACGTCCTTTGGGGCGTCAAGGCCATCTATCCGGAACTCGCAACCCGCATTAGCGGCACGGCGTAAGGGAGGGATTGAACCATGGCTGTGAAGTACCTGACTGACGAACAGGTTGACGGTTGGTCTGTTGGCCAGACCGTCAATTCCAAGATTTCCCTCTACGGCAAGACCCCAGTCGTCCAGCCGTCCGGGACGTCTCAGTCGGCGGTTGCCACTACGGCAATCACCACGCTCGCGACCACTCCCACCGCAACGGACGTTGCCATTGCGGTGAACTCGGTGATTTCGCGTGTTGCCGCGCTGGTGACGCTGGTTAATCAGGTCCGCTCGGATCTGGTCAGCTTCGGCGTGATCAAAGGCAGCAACTAAACGCCTGCGGCAGCGACGTGCTGCCGTTACGCCCCCGGCCGTCGCGGCTGGGGGCAGCCTTTTGCGGGGTAGAGCAGAGGATAGCTCGCCAGCCTCATAAGCTGGAGGTCGCAGGTTCAATCCCTGCCCCCGCATCCATTTTCCTTTTTTGCTAAACTGTGAGGGTTCCCTATGGAATTGCTGCTTGGCGCAGGGTCAAGCCGTGCGCGGAAGATTTCTATTGACGGCCGCGAAGGCTGGTCAAATCTGGTGACGCTGGATTTCAATCCAGATCATGACCCCGACCATGTCCACGACATGACGCGGTTTCCCTATCCCTGCCCGTCCAATACGTTCGATGAAATTCACGCTTACGACGTGATGGAGCACATGGGCCAGCAAGGCGACTGGCGCTTTTTCTTTCGCCAGTGGGACGAACTGTGGCGGCTGCTGAAGCCCGGCGGGCACTTCGTCGGCATCTCGCCTGCAGCGTCCTCCGGTTGGGCCTGGGGCGATCCAGGGCACACGCGCGTCATTACGCCGGAATGCCTTGTCTTCCTGGACCGCGATAATTACGCACAGGTCGGCGTTACCCCAATGACGGATTATCGCTTCGCCTTCGATAGTGATTGGAAAGTCATTCATTCGAAGATCGAAGGCCATGCCCATGTCTATGTGTTGCAGGCGCGTAAAGAAGAGGTACGCAAATGAGTGTGTTAGCCCTTCCCGAAGTGACGGCGCGGGCGCCGTTTCCGACAATCGCGCCGGTTGCGCCTTATCGCGTGCCCTATATCGATCCGCCGGAACCCGTTGTGAAACTTGACGCGATGCTGAAATGGGTTGACCAGGAAATGCGGCGCATTACCGGCGTCGCCGAACTGAAAGAGCCGTTGCAGCCCCCGGCCGCCCCGGCGGCGCCTCCGGCTGAAGCCAGGCCACAGCGTCATGTCTGGATCGCCATCCCGGCCTATACCGGCCAGATCCATCTCGGCACCATGCGCAGCATTATCACCGATATGCTGAAGCTTGCCGAGCGCGGCGACAAGGTCACGATTTACGACGAAACCGGCAATGCCATGATTGCGGACTGCCGGGGTCTGATCGTGGCGCAGTTCTTGGCCAGCGACGCAACGGACTTGCTGTTCCTGGACAGCGACGTAATTTGGCAGGCAGGCAAGCTGCTGGAGCTGCTGGACGCACCGGCAGATTTCCGCGTTGGCATCTATCCGCAGCGAAAAGACCCGATCAACTTCTGTGTGCGCTGGGATGTAACGCGCCCCGATCTGGAGGCGTGGAACGGTTTGCTGCCGATCGACGGCGCCCCGGCCGGGTTCATGCTACTGTCCAGGCGCTGCCTGCAGACCATGGTGGACGTCTACACCGATCTGAATTTCTGGTGTGACGTGGCCCCCAATAAGACCGTTTGCGGGCTATTCGAAAGTTACTGGTTTCGTGACGTCCCGCTGCCTGACGGGCGGCGCGGTAATATCAAGCTGGGGGAGGATTATTCCTTTTGCCAGCGCTGGCGCGACATGGGGGGAATGATCGGCGTCGACCCTGAAATTGTAATGGGGCATGTAGGTTATAAGACCTTCGTTGGTTCGCTTGGCGATTGGCTGCGCGCAAACAACATGCCCAAGGAAGACACGCAACATGCTGCTTGACGAACCTTGCTGGCAATATCGGCGCGTATCGCCGGACAGCGACGAAACAGAGGGCCGGATCTTCAATTCCCGGCGCCTTATCCCGGCCGGTGAGGGCTGGTATGAATCACGCGGGGAAGCGCTCGCGGGCGCTCCGATCGCAAGGACGGGCGCCAAGACCCCGGACCCGGTGAAGACCGTGGCCGAACAGGTCGCGGAACTGGAGCGCCAGCACGCGGCCGAAGTCCAGAAAGAGCCGCAGGGCGGCGAAGACTTTATCCCTGGGGGCGAACGCGGCGAAGCCCTTGAACAGGCGCCAGTGCCCGCCAAACGCGGCCGTAAGCCGAAGGCAAAGTAATGGCGACTATGCGCGATATCGCCAAGGGCGGCCTAAAGCGCCTTGGCGTCATCCCGCTTGATCAGGAACCCGAAGCGGGGGAGCTGAACGAAGCGTTGACCGCGCTTAACGGGATGATGTTCGAGTGGAAAAATCAGGGGGTCGATATTGAGCATACGGCGCTTGAATTGAGCGACACGTTCCCCCTTGACCCGGAATTTGACCGGGGCGTCAAGGCAATGCTTGCCGTTGTCATGGCCGATGAATACGGCAAGGACTTGCGTCCGAAGACCGTCGACGATGCGAACGAGTGCTGGAAATCATTGCTTGCCGTTTATCTTCCGATAGCGGAGCAAGCCGAATTTGATCCGGTGCTGACGAACCTTCCTTCCCAGCGCCTATTGCTGGGGCAAGTTGCTTAATGCCGTCAATTACCGAAGACGAAATCTATTTCGGCTATAATCCGATTGACGATTTGCGCCAGCGGGTGAATACGGAGCGGCCGACCCCCGAACAGGTCGACGCTGGCCGGAACGCATTCGCACAAGAGGCACTGAACATTGCCCCGATCACCGGCGAGGCGCTTTCTGCGCGCGATGCGTGGGAGGCGTCCGGCGCTGGTGGTCAAGCCTTGGCGGAAGGTCGCTACGGCGACGCCGCCGGGCATTATGTCGATATGGCCACGGGCACCATTGGCGCCATCCCGCTTGCTGGCGCACTGGCGCGCGGATCGAAGCGCGTCGGCAAATGGCTGGACGAAAACTTGCATCCGGCCATCAATGCCTTGACTGACCTTATGCCGAAAGACCCGGCCAGTCAGACCAACCTATTCGCTGGCCCCGGAGCGAAGACAGCGGACCTTGGCGCCCTTCAGCGGGCGCAGGAAATGCAGTCGCAGGGTGTCGACCGTTCCGCCATTTGGCAGCAAACGGGTTGGTTTCAGGGCGTAGACGGAGAATGGCGCTTTGAGATCGACGACAGCACGGCGCTGCTGCACCCTTCACAGATGGCCATGCATCCACATGAGTTGATGCCCAATTCTCGACAAGATGACATGTCGAAATTTATGACGCATCCGGAGCTTTACGACGCTTATCCGGACTTGGCGCAACTCAAGACGACATACAATCCGGAGGCGACAAGGGCCGACTATTGGGGCACATATTACCCCGGAACGAAGGACAGGCCGGAAAACGTTGTTGTCAACGGGGCGTCAAAATCGCCGCTATCGACGAACCTTCATGAGGTGCAACACGCTATTCAACAGCGCGAGCGATTTGCGACTGGCGGAAATCATGAAACGGCAATCGCGCCAATTATCGACGATATCAATGGGCGCCTGTCCGCGCTGGCGAGGCAAATTGACAGCGCGTCGCCGATCGAAGCCGTTGAATTGAAGGCCGAATATAACCGTCTGATGGATGCGCGAACGCAGGTTTGGAACAATCGCGACGAAATTTACCGTCGCTTGGCTGGCGAGGTTGAAGCTCGCGCGGTGCAAATGCGCAGGCATATGAACGCCGATGAACGCCGGGCCGTGGCGCCATGGAATACGCCGGAATATATCCCGGAAGACAAGCAGATTGTCCGCTTCCCAGATGGGGGCCAAAACGCTATGGCGTCGGCCCGTTCGCCGATGCTCCGTCGCTATGGCACCGAAACGCCTTGGACGGGCTATCGTCACGACGATATCGCCGACGACGTCCAGGACGAAGCGGCCCGGCGACGGACGCCATTTGAGCAGACCAACGCATTTCGCGACGAACTGCGCAGCGAAGCCGAAGCCGATATTGCACGCCGCGCAGAACGCGCGAACCGGCCGCAAATCCTCTTTCAGGGGCGCGTCCCGGATTGGGACAACACCGAACCGACGTTTTGGCTATCGGCGAAATACGTCAATGACGCACGCGGGCAGCGCGATTTTGCAATCCAACTCGCCAAGCGGGATATGGAGCAATACACCGACCCCGTTGAACAAGCGAGACTGGCGAAGGTGATTGAGGCGCTCGAAACCCAATGGACCTTTGGACGTCCGCAGAAAAATTAGGCCATGCCGACAATTCTATCCTTCTTGAGCGGCCGTCAGATCACGGACGCTAACGGCACCCCTTTGGATGGTGCCAAACTTTACCACTATGAAGCGAACACCACGGACCAGCTGACCGTCTACAATCACCAGGACGGCAACCCCCTGACGCATGCGCATCCGCAGCCGGTTCCTTGCGATAGTGGCGGCTTTGTGCCGCTGATCTATATCGATGATGCGGCGGACTGGAAAGTCGTCATCACCGACAGCGCCGACGTTGTGCAGCACACATATGATTTGCTGCCTGCCGCTCCGGCCGATGAATCAAGCCTTGGTTTCGCCCCGCCGCTTATCGCCTGGAACCAGATCGCAAGCGGCGCGTCTCCGGTTGCCTTAACGGCGGCCGATGCTGGCAAGGCTTATGAAGCGAACACGACGGCCGGTGATGTAGAGTTTGATTTGCCTAGCGCGGCAAGCGTCGGCAACGGTCGCGGCTTCATTTTCAAAAAGACCGCAAGCGCGAACTCCATGATTATCGACCCGACCGGGTCGGAAACCACTGACGATTCTTCGGCCTCGATTACAATCACCCGACAATATCAGGTGATTGCGATCTTTTCGAACGGCGCGGAATGGTATGTCGCTTTTCAGTATTTGGAAGACGTTGCGTCTGATCGCGTGACGGGTGCGCTGTCGTCGCTATTCGACAACTTCGTCACCGATTTTCAGCGCTTCGATGCCAGCGGCACTTGGAACAAGCCAAGCGGCACGGCTTTCGGCGCCAACAGCCGGGTTTTGGTCCAGGCATGGGGCGGCGGCGCCAGCGGTGCAAACGGCACTGGCGGCAACGTGCTTGCGGGCGGCGGCGGCGGCGGCGGCTACAATGAACGCTGGATGCGCTTGGCCGACTTGGCGTCAACCGTAACCGTGACGGTTCCGGCGGCTGCGGCCGGTGTCGGGTCGGGCGGCAGCGGCAACGCTGGCGGAAACGTTACGTTCGGCTCCCACTTGACGGGATATGGCGGCGGCGTTGGGAGCATTGGCGGGTCGAATACGACCGGCGGCGGCGGCGGCGGTCAGCTAAGCGCTGCCTCAAGCGATACCCCCGGCAACCCACAAATTACCGGCAGTGCGTCGGGGTCAACGCTTGGCATGGGTGCGTCAACAAGCGCGTCAAGGGTGGCTGAATCTGGCGTGTTCCATGGCGGTGGCGGCGGTGCAGGGTCTGCGGGGGCCGGTCAGCTGAATGCTGGCTCCAGCGTCTTTGGCGGCGGCGGCGGCGGCGGC
>JACCDR011009371.1_pt1 | contig 60388 bp, 64 predicted proteins | sample 7446431 | NCBI WGS metagenome assembly JACCDR01 (sample SAMN15323443, study PRJNA562643) | freshwater metagenome | isolation source: river surface water | place: USA:Blue River Watershed | collected 2017-08-17 | reverse complement strand
GGGTGGGGGATATCGATATATCATTACCCCAAACCTACTCGCGCATTTAGGCGTCACCAATAGACATGAGCTGCCCGACTTTGCTCGTATCGTTGACGAATTAGAAAAATTTAGCGCAGCCGAACACACAACTGAACCTGTTACAGCATGAACACTGAAGAAACTACTACTGAGTTTATTTTACCGGCTACGGAAGGGTCAAAGCCCGGCGAAGATGAGTTACCAAACACTCCGCGCTCTTCACGTTTTTCAGTATTGCCTCACCTAATCTTAATTAGTTTTATTTTGCTTGGGCTTTTTAGCACACTGGTACTACCAAAGACCATGTCATCGCTCCATCTCGGTAGTACCGAACCCACCACTATTGTGCCGCTACCAGACGTAGCAGCGGTAACAAATTCTGTTGATCCGTTTGCCAATCTCAATCTCACTGCTCGTGCGGCCTATGTTTGGGATATTAAGGATCAGCGATCACTCTTTGCTCAGGATGCTGAGACCGTTCTTCCGCTCGCCTCAATCACCAAGCTTATGACCACACTTGTTTCCTATGAACTCGTTGAGGATGAGACGATCGTGACCGTGAGTGAGCAAGCAGCGCAACAGGAGAGTGGTGGTTTTTTCATGCCCGGGGAACAATTCAGAGCTAAGGAACTTGCAGATTTTGCACTCGTAACATCGTACAACAGTGCTGCCTACACCCTTGCTGACTCAGTTGGAAGATTACTCGGTACAGCGGACCCGGTTGCACAGTTCGTTACTGCCATGAACATTAAAGCAGAAGAACTGGGGTTAGCCACGCTCAAGTTTTATAACCCAACGGGTCTTGATCTCTCAGCCTCACGTTCAGGCGGCTACGGCAGTGCAGCTGAAACCAGTCGACTGGTAGAATACATCACTCTCAACTACCCAGAGATTCTGATCCCGACCATCGCACCACAGACCACGCTCTATAACCGCGCTGGCTACACTCACACCGCAGATAACACCAATGACCTGGTGACCGATATCCCCAATCTCCTTGGTTCCAAAACTGGCTATACGGATCTTGCCGGCGGCAATCTCACGATCGTGTTTGACGCCGGATTAAATCGGTATATCGTTATTACCGTACTTGGATCAACCAGAGACGCTCGGTTTACCGATGTCGCAAAACTCATTACAGCAACCCAGAACGCACTCACACAACCTTAAACACCCATCATGGAAACACTCATTCTCAAGATTCTCTTACCCGCGATTACCACGTTCATGATCGGTATAATAATCACACCGCTCGTGACTCATTTCCTCTATCGCTACAAAGCCTGGAAAAAAAGTGGTGGAAAAACCGACATGCTCGGTCAGACCGCAACGGAATTCAATCGTCTTAAGGGTACAGAAGAAACAAAGACCCCGCGCATGGGAGGGATCGTTATCTGGGGGAGTGTTCTGATTGCGATGAGTATTCTCTTCCTTCTTAAAACCATAACCGAAGTGCAGTTTTTTTCTGATGTTTTCTTCCTGAGTCGTTCTCAGACCTGGATCCCATTTTTTGCACTCTGTGTCGGTGCCGCGTTTGGTCTTCTCAATGATTTCTATGATGTACAACATGGCGGAAAGGGAGTCCGACTCCCCGTACGACTATTTTTCATCAGTCTTTTCGCAGGAGCTATCGGGTGGTGGTTCTATACAAAGCTTGGAGTTGCCACTGTCGGTATACCATTTGCCGAGCCACTCTATCTCGGCATACTCATCATTCCATTCTTTATTCTCCTTACCAATGCCGTTTATGCGAGTGGGGTAATAGACGGTATTGACGGTCTCTCAGGGGGAGTGTTTGCCACCGTATTTGCTGCCTACGCGGGTGTTGCAATCGTACAATCGCAATACGATCTCGCTGCGTTTTGTGTCATGATCGTCGGCGCAATCCTCGCGTTCCTTTGGTTTAACATTCCGCCCGCCCGCTTCTGGATGACCGAAACCGGTTCAATGGCACTCACCCTAACCCTCGCCGTTGTACTACTCATGACCGACGAACTGGTCGGTGGCTATGGCATCTCACTCTTCTTTATTATTGGCTTTGTTCTCATCGCAACGGTACTCTCGAATATAATCCAAATCTCATATCGCAAAATTACCGGTCGTAAGTTTTTCCGTATCGCACCGCTCCATCATCACTTTGAAGCGATCGGCTGGCCATCATATAAAGTCACCATGCGCTATTGGATAATCAGCGCCCTCTGTGCCGTCTCCGGAGTTATCATGGCAGTTGTTCTCATATGATGCAGGCCCGAGCACCAAAATCAGTTGATCTCGTCCTACTCTCACTCATCGGAATTTTAGTTATTCTTGGCTTTTTTATTTTTACCTCAGCCTCACTCGGACTTTTAGCACGTGATGGCGCGAGTTTTGGATCAGTCGCTTTCAATCAATTTTTCCTAGGCATTATCGGAGGTAGCGCAGCCTTGCTTATCACGAGTAGTATCTACTACCGTAACTGGCGGCAGTATGCATTCTACATTTTTATCATTGGCATTATTTTTACTCTCGCGGTCTTCATACCTGGACTCGGTATGTCATACGGCGGAGCAACACGCTGGATTGATCTAGGTTTTACAACAGTACAACCATCAGAGTTTCTTAAGATAGCCTTTGTAATTTACATAGCCTCACTCCTTTCAGGAACCCATCGCCAGATCGAATCCTGGCGATACGGTTTCTTACCATTTCTCGGAACCCTTAGTGTGGTTGGTCTCGTTATGCTTGCACTCCCCGACACCGACACGTTCATGATTATGGCTGGTGCTGGTATGGCCATGTTTATTGTTGCTGGCGCCCGTCCAAAGCAACTTTTAGTCCTCGCTGTAGGGGCAGTGCTCCTCCTTCTCATCGTTGCTCATTTTCGCCCGTACGTCATGGATCGTTTTACCACTTTTCTCAATCCTGAAGCTGATCCACAGGGAAGCAGTTACCAAATCCAGCAATCACTCATAGCAGTTGGTTCGGGTGGATTCCTTGGTCGCGGCTACGGACAAAGCATCCAAAAGTTTGAATACCTCCCTGAACCGATTGGTGACTCAGTGTTTGCGGTCTATGCAGAAGAGTTCGGGTTTGCCGGTTCCTTCGTGCTTATCATGCTCCTTGCAGGTTTCACGTTCCGAGGTTACAAAATAGCTACTGAATCAGAAGATCTCTTCGGTATGCTCCTTGTCGTAGGCTTCATGACACTTATTGTAAGCCAGGCTTTTCTTAATATCGCTGCCATGGTTGGCCTCGCTCCACTTGCCGGCCTTCCACTACCATTCATCAGTCACGGTGGAACTGCTCTCGTCGCAACTCTTGCTTCACTCGGTATCGTACTCAATGTGTCAAAATATCGAATTCTCGTAAAGCGAGCGTGATACACTCATACATATGAAGATTGGTTTTGTCGGAGGAGGTACCGGAGGTCACTTTTATCCGCTTATAGCGGTTGCAGAGAAATTGAACCTGGACGGAAGCCATAAGGAACTCTACTACTTCGGACCAGATCCGTATGATGCTACATTGCTTACAGAGCACAACATCACCTACGTGTATTGTCCGGCTGGAAAACTTCGACTTTATTTTTCGATTCAAAATTTCTTTGATATCTTTCGTAATTTCTTTGGCATCTTCGTTGCTCTCGGTAAACTCTATCTAATTTATCCTGACGTTATCTTTAGCAAAGGCGGATACACCAGCGTCCCAATACTGATCGCTGCTCGAATTCTCCGTATTCCAGTCGTCATACATGAGTCAGACGCCGTACCTGGCCGAGCAAATATGCTCGCGAAAGGCTTTGCGCGGTACATTGCAATTTCATACCCTGAGGCCGCACAATTCTTTCCAGCAGAGAGAACGGCGCTCACCGGTATTCCTATCCGACAAGCGCTCATTACCCGAGATCAAGATCCATTTACTACGCTTGGTATTCCAAATGACCTGCCGCTTATCTACGTAACAGGCGGTTCTTCGGGCGCTGAACGCCTCAACACTATTATACTTCGATGTCTCGATGACTTACTTCCACAGTGTCGCATCTATCACCAAACTGGTGAGAACCACCGCAACACCCTCGCACTTTCGGCACAATCATTGATCACTGATCCTAATCTCCAGGCTCGATACCACCTTGAGGGATCTATCGATGCCAAGCGAGTGAACGCGTTACTTTCAGCTGCTTCTGTTGTCATTACCCGTGCCGGGAGTACCACTCTCTTTGAAATCGCCCTCCACGGAACACCCAGCATCATTATTCCGATACCTGAAGATATTAGCCGCGACCAACGTTCTAACGCCTACGCCTTTGCTCGAGGCGGGGGAGCCACAGTTATCGAAGAACGCAACCTGACCGAAACCTTGCTCATCGCTGAGATCCGGTCTATTATTGGCAACCCAGAGCACTGGCGAGCCATGAGCACTGCGGCGACGAAATTTGTTCCGGTTGATGCAGCCGAAAAGATCGCCTCGAGTCTCGTTAGTATTGGACATGAACATGGATCATAATTCTAAAAAAATAGTTACACGCTTCGCCCCGTCTCCAACCGGCTTCTTACACGTAGGGAGTGCACGTACCGCTTTATTTGCGTACCTCTGGGCCCGTAAGAATGACGGTACATTCATTCTGCGCATCGAAGACACCGACAAGTCGCGTGAAGTTCCCGGCTCAATGGAGCACCTCATCGAGTCACTGCGCTGGATCGGCCTGGAGTGGGACTACGGTCCAGATAAACCAGGACCATTCGGCTCTTGCATCCAATCTGAACGACTGCCGTTATACAAAACTTGGGCCTTAAAGCTTATTGAGAAGGGACTGGCGTATCCTGATCCGTACACCGAAGAAGAAATCAACGCGTTTCGGGAAAAGGCAACAGCCGAGAAACGTCCTTTTCTTTATCGTGAACATCGACCGGAAACCTTTGCAGTATGGGACGGCACAAAGCCACTCCGACTCAAGGCACCGGAGATAAAGCGCTACACCTGGCAGGATGCCGTCCGCGGTGAACTCTCAGCCGGTGAAGAAATGGTTGATGATTTTGTCATTATTAAGTCTGATGGCTACCCAACTTACAACTTCGCTCACATTATCGACGACCACGAGATGGGTGTGACGCACATCATGCGCGGTGATGAATTTATCTCTAGCACACCAAAATTCCTCTCCCTTTATGATGCACTTGAATTCGCATATCCAGTCTTCGTGACGCTTCCACCAATCCTGCGTGACGATCGTACCAAGAAACTCGGGAAGCGTGATGGGGCAAAAGATATTCTTGAATATCGTACCGAAGGTTATCTCCCTGAGGCAATGATGAATTTCCTTGCTCTTATCGGCTGGAATCCTGGTACTGACCAAGAATTATTCACCCAAGAGGAATTGGTTGCGGCGTTTGATATCACGAAAATTCAACGTGCCGGTGGAGCCTTCAACGAAGAGAAACTTCTCTGGATGAACAAACAACACCTCGAGCATAAGACAGCAGCAGAGCGCGAGGCGTATGCCACTTCTTTCCTACCCGAAACATTACTGAATCTTCCACAATATAACCCAGAACGTCTGGCTCGACTTATTCCTACTATCCTCGAACGAATTCATGTAGGAGAGGAGATTCGTAGTGCTGCAACTACTGGTGAATATGACTTCGCCTTTGCTGCACCTGATTTCGATCACGCTCTACTTAAATGGAAGAATGACGCAATTGTGACTGATGTAATTCCACGCATCACTAAGGCCATAACCATACTTGGATCAGCAGACTTCTCAAGCACAAGCTCAATCAAGGAGGCTCTCTGGCCTTATGCAGAGGAAGTAGGGAAGGGGGAAGTCCTTTGGCCACTACGGGTCGCGCTTTCAGGTAAAGAGCGTTCACCAGACCCCTTTACTCTAGCCTTTATTTTGGGCCGTGAGGAAACGATTGCTCGACTAACTGCAGCTTGTGCTAAAATAACTGGGTGACCTATCGTTCACTCGTAGCCTTTTGTTGTGGCCTCATTATTCTGCCGCTCCTCGCAGGTAATCTTATGCTTGTCTCTGCACAAAGTTCAGAGATCGAGAAGCTCCAGAAGGATATTACCGATCGTGGAAACCGACTCGCCGAAATTGAAGCCGAGATTAAACGATATGAGACTGAACTTAAGGAAGTTGGAGCAGAGAAGAAGACGCTCCAGAGTGCAATCAATCAACTCACCGTCGAGCGAAAAAAAATTCAAGCCGAGATTGCTAAAACAGAAAACCTGATCAGTTCAACCGACTTGGAAATCAATAAACTCGTACTCGAAATATCCCGAACTGAGGACAGTATCGCAAGCAATCAGTCTGCAATTGCCCAAATCATCCGTACTGAATATCAAGCCAACAGCGAGAGCATGATCGAGTTACTCCTTAAGAACGAACGCTTTTCAGACTTTTGGAGCGAAATTGAGGCTCAAGAAACCATTCGGAGTAGCATGACAGAGAAGGTGCTCGAACTCGCAGAATTAAAAAAACTCCTCGAGGAGAAGCGAACGGAGAATACCGCTAAGCGAGGAAACTTGATTTCTCTTAAGGGGCAGTATTCCGACCAGAACCTTGTCCTTGCAAATAACCAAACCGAGCGAACCAAACTTCTTGAAGAAACCAAAAGCGAAGAAAAAAAATACCAACAAATGCTTGCCGAGAAGCAAAGTGCTCGCGAACAAATCATCAAGGAACTTCGTGACTTTGAAGCCAAGCTCCAATTTATTCTTGACCCAAACACCATACCGGTACCTGGTACACGAGTCTTTGACTGGCCGTTACAAAACATCATAATTACCCAGTATTTCGGCGGTACCGAGTTTGCTCGTCAAAATGCGAGCGTCTACGCTGGACGAGCCTATCATCCCGGGGTTGACTTCGGTGCTCCACGAGGCACACCAATTTACGCCCCGCTTTCAGGTACTGTTCGCGACACTGGCAACACCGACGCGGTTCCCGGCTGTTATTCATGGGGTAAATGGACACTCATTGATCATGCCAACGGTCTAACGACACTCTATGCGCACCAAGACGTAATTAGTGTGACACCGGGGCAGAAGGTGGCAACCGGTGAAGTTATTGGTTATACCGGTAATACCGGCTACTCAACAGGCCCACATCTTCACTTCACCGTCTACGCAAAAGCCGGTGTGACCGTGCGTCAATTCAATGAGATCAAAACCGTCACGAGCTGTGGTCCAGCTAAGACCCCCGTGGCAGCAACTGACGCCTACATCGACCCAATGCTCTATCTACCAACACCGTAACCATGTCTGAGCTTGTCTGCTTCTTTATTGTAATCACGATTCAATTCATCTTTTTTGCAGTACATGCATTCATAGCAGGGGAGCGTGATAAGTTGTTCCGATATCTCAAGCACGGTATGGTACTTGGTCTACCGTTCGGTATCATTATTGACCTTATCTTTGGTCATTGGCTTGGGCTTTGGGATTACACTCTTGGATACACTTGGTGGTTTCTTATCATCAACGGAATCCTCTCTTACGGCTTTATGATCGCAAACGTATTTCTACTAAAACACCATAGTATCATCAATATGTACACCTGGTCAGTCGGACTCGGCGTTGTTTATGAAACAGCTAATTACCTCCTACCCGTCTGGGAATGGACATTTCATAAGAGTACCTTGGTCGAACTCGCTGCAGTTGTTCTCGTAGGCTATGCTGGTCTTTCGATTCTCCTCATGGGAGTAATGCGCGTTGCCTACAAATTTCACTTTCGTCTACTTCCATTTTGAAGGAGCACTAAATGTGCTTTACCGTCACCCGAAGCAAATACAGGAAAAGCTTGAAAAATAAGAATTTTATGATATAGTTTTTGCCATGGATACATTTTCTTTTGGTGGTGGCGGTAAAAAGCGACGTAATGATTTTATTGGAGGACGACCCAAATCTGATGCAAACTACGGCCCGAAGAAACGCTTTGATGATAAACCAGGTTTTCGCGGAGCAAACGATCGCACTAAGAACAATCGCAGCAGTGACCGGGAGCTATTTGCAACGACCTGTACAAGCTGTGGCCGATCATGTGAAGTACCATTCCGACCAGACGGTAGTAAGCCTGTCTTGTGCCGTGACTGCTTTGCTAAAAACCATCCAGCCGAACGATCAGAATTCAAAACACGAAATGACTTCTCACGCGGTAACGATCGCGGTTTCAAAAAGCCAGAACGTCGTGATCAAACTCCAGCGAGCGTACCATACGACACTGCACCCGTCATAGAACTCACGAAGCACGTAGCGCTCCTTGATTCAAAACTTAACGAAATTTTGACCTTACTCCAAGACATCTCACGTTCATCAGTAATTTCTCACTCACCAGATAGCACACCAGAAGAGACGACAGATACTGAAAATGGTCTCACAAAGAAGATTAGTGTTCGGAAGAAGGTAGCAAAAAAGGCAGTTAAAAAATCTGCCAAGAAAGTAACTCGAACCAAAGCTGAGTAGTAGAGCTCACTGCAGAAAACAAACACACCGAACATTAGTTCGGTGTGTTTGTTTATAGTCAACGAGCAAATAAATAGTAAAGAGTGACGCGCAACAAAAAATCAGCTACTATTTGGTTTATGTCTTACTGCGAATTTGTAAATGGGGAGGGGAAGGAAAGCATTCACAGACAGTACCATGATACAGCGTACGGCTTTCCACTCACCGACGACTCAGAGCTCTTTGGTCGGCTTATTCTTGAAATCAACCAAGCCGGACTGAGCTGGACAACGATTCTCAATAAACAAGATAATTTTAGACGAGCCTACGACGGATTTTCGATCAACAAAATTGCTCGTTATACCGATCGGGACGTGGCACGACTGCTCGCAGACGCAGGCATTATTCGCAATCGACTCAAAGTAGCCGCAGCTATTTATAACGCACAGATCGTACAATCATTGCAGACCCAGCACGGTTCATTCAAGTCCTGGCTCGATCTCCATCATCCTCAAACCAAAGCTGAATGGACAAAACTCTTTAAGAAAACTTTCAAATTTACCGGTGGTGAGATTGTAAATGAGTTTCTCATGAGTACCGGCTACCTACCTGGAGCACATGATGATCACTGTCCGATTGCGCAGCGAGTAAAAAGCGCTATGCCTGCATGGCTCCAAAGCACTCCGCAAAATGTTATTCGGTAATTTTTCACTAAAATATCATCAGCTGGGCAGGGAGGAGGGGAGTCTGGTATTTAAACTATGTTAAAATCTAATCATATGAAATCTTTACTCTTCGCGGAAAAACCTCAAGTAACCGGTGCCAGCGTCCTTGGACTAGCTTTAATTATTTGCACCTGTATTGCGAGTTATACTGCGTACAGCATCAAAGCCGCTCAAGATATCGTCGAAGTAACCGGTTCTGCCAAGGTAGCAGTGGAGGCAGACTTCGCTCGATTTGTCCTCAATCTTGAAGCGAAGACTGGTACTCAAAATCAAGCTGATGGCTACGCACGGATTGACTTGGCAACCGAAAAAATACGTGCCTACCTTACCGAACAAGGCTTTACCGATGTTGAATCACCGGCACCAAGCGCAAACCCAACGTACACCTATCCGCAGTATGGCGAGCCAATTATGACCGGGTATCAAGTGTACCGACAAATCATTATCCGCAGTAGCGATATCGACAAAATAGAGGGCCTTGCCAGTGCAATCGAACCATTAACCGGTCCAGGGTATACTGTTTCAACCGGCATGGTAGAACTTACCTATCAGAAACTTCCTGAGACTCGAGTCGAACTTCTTACTGAAGCGATTGCGGATGCACAAGCTCGGGCTGAGGCGATTGCCAAGGAAACAGGACGAGCGGTCGGTACATTGCGCGAAGCGTCAAGCGGGGTTGTGCAAGTACTTCCGGCAGGTGGAGTAGAAGTGAGTGATTACGGCATGTATGACACACAAAGCCGACAAAAAGAGGTCATGGTGACTGTCCGCGCCACCTTCTCGCTTAAATAACGTCTACAAAAAATCAGCCACCCACACTGGATGACTGATGGTTCGATACGACCTGGGCGTATCTCAAGTTCGAGCGATCTTCTTGACCGCCTCCTGTACCGCGCGCACAGCCTTCGTTCGACCAAGACGAGCCCGCTGAGGACTGTAGTGGCGGTAGAGACGAATCTTGCCGCCGCTTTCTTGTACGTAGGCACGCACGTTGTGCTTATGGACCGAGCGCAGCAGTTCCGTCAACACGATGTGCTGAACCTCGTAGACACCTTCGACTGAAAGACCATCAACCACAATGGTCTGATGCTCATGAGACGAAGCAGATTTTCCACGAGCATTGAGCCACTCGGCAATGGCTTCGTTGGCCTCAGGCGTGAGAGGCTTCACATAGAAGTAATGCGTGCGATCATGGGACATGAGCCCTCCAAAGTTCAGTTAGATGATAGAAATCAAGCAGCGCGCTCTTTGCGAGCCTGCTCGACGATTTTCACGTATGAATCTAACAAACAGACCGGATGATCAAGATACTTGAAGTAAACGATAACCTCGAGCGCTTGAGCCGAATCACGAAGATAGTTGAGCACCTGCGTCGGCACTCGATAGGCTTCATCTACAGGAACTTCATTAACCTCGATAGCCTCAGGAAGAGGATCCTTGATCAACGCAAGCGCGAGCCCGTTGAGGAGCACGCTCTTGGCAGCCTTGCTCAAAGGCTTCACATAGTACACATGGTTAGAGGAAGACACGCTCAAGCTCCAGTTGTTGTAGGTTACGGACGGGTGAGAAAGATCAGCCAGAAACAGCCTAAACGGTAAACGTATATTTGTAAAGCGATCGAATTAATTTGAAACTAAAATAAGTCGCGATTAAAAAATAATAAAATAAAATCAGATAAAGTTTAGTTATACATTTGTAGCAATTACGAGGACTCGACTGACGACTGATCAATTAGGCTGAGGATTAGGACGTCGGCTTAGCGCATATTTACATTGAATAATTTATACCCATTGTTCGTTTTACATATATTGTGCGAATGTTAGTATATACGTGTATGGCATTACGAAAAAGTTCAGATCCGCTTCGCGATCACCTGCTCCCTTTCCTTGATTACTGCGAAATTGAGAAAGGGCTCTCAAACAACACCCAGCGTAATTATCAGCAGTATCTCGCCCTCTTTATAAAGTGGCTTGAGATCATTGGTGAGAAAAATTTACTTCCACATGAATTGACTGCGGATCATGTGTGGGATTACCGACTGTTCATTGCAAGAAAATACAAAACCAACCGCGGTGAGTATCTCTCAAAGAAATCACAAAATTACTACCTTATCGCGCTTCGTTCCCTACTCTCCTACCTTGCCGAGCGTGATATTGAGACACTCCCATCATCAAAGATTAAACTTGCCAAGCAGAAGTCTGAAGAGACAATTTCATTCTTATCAGTCCAAGATATCGAGGCTATGATCAAGATTCCTAAAATCGATACGCCCAAGGGACTGCGTGACCGCGCAATTATGGAGTTGTTCTTCTCTTCAGGAATGCGCATTTCTGAACTCACGGCACTTAATGCTGATCAATTCACCATGCTCAAGGACAATGATCCAAATCGAACGTACGAATTATCAATCGTTGGTAAAGGTAAGCACATTCGAACCATTTTCATTTCTCCCCGCGCGGCACAGTGGTTACGTACCTATATCAAATCAAGAAAAGATGACGCTAAGCCACTCTTTATAAACTATCGCTCAAAAGATCCTACAAACAAGCGTCTAACCCCCCGCTCAATCCAACAAATGATCGCTGCGACCGCTCGCTTTGCTGGGCTCTCAAAGCGTGTCACCCCTCACACTCTTCGGCATACGTATGCAACCGATCTACTTGATCATGGAGCTGACCTGCGCAGCGTGCAAGAGCTTCTCGGCCATAAAAATGTAGCCACCACCCAAATTTACACGCATGTGACCAATAAGCGTCTTCGTGATATCCATGAAAAATTTCACGGTGGCAAGACCATGAAGGAATAACGGTTACGTATAAAAATAGCTAGTTAGGTAGCATTACCCCACCCATGAGATGACGAATAATCTCATCGTATGCTGCCGTGTGTGCAGTAAGGAAAATGTTCCGTGTACCCCCTCGCGAGAGCTTCGTTTCCATCTCAGGATGACGATCAAGATAATCCTTGAGCTTCGGCGGAATGAGCTCATCCTGTGACAGCACCTTCCCTGCTTCACCTCCTAGAGCATTTCGTACCGACTCAACGAGAAGACAATAATGAGTACAGCCAAGCACAATCGCTTCTATTCCCGCCGCCCGCATCGCCGTGGTATGTAAAACTATGAGCTCACGGGCTTCATCAGCTTTCCCTGCTTCGATGAGTGGAACAAGGCTTGGTAATGCTTCACTTCGTAACGTGACTGTTTGGGTAATTTTGGCGAGCTCACGGTCGTACTTTTGAGAGTCGACGGTTCGTGTTGTCGCAAAGAGTGCGACCTGACGATACTTGGATGCAACCATAGCTTCAACGGTAGGAATTATAACCCCGAGAATCCGTCGATCCTTCCATTCCCCTACAAGAATAGTATCTTGAAGTCGTCGAAGTGTTTCAGCGGAAGCTGTATTACAGGCAATAATAACGAGTGCGCACTCGCGCTGCAGAAGCTGCTCTACCCCACGCTTCGTGAGTCTATAAATCTCCACTTCAGAGCGATCACCATACGGTACGTGAGCGGTGTCACCATAGAATTCATAGTCATACTGTGGGAGTGCCCGCGCCACTGCTTTAAGGACAATAAGCCCACCAAGTCCCGAATCAAAGAAACCAATTTTCATACCCGAGGTTGTGTCGCCAAACTTTTGAGGGCGTCATATTGCATTTTCGAAATCGGAATTACCGAGAGTCGATTACCTTTTTGTACGAAGGGTAAATCAGCAAAACGCTGATCGGCCTTTATCTCAGCTAAAGTTACTACGCGAGGGAATGTCTGCACATACGAAACAACTGGTCCAAGCCATCGTGGGTTATCAAGAGTTGATTTTGGATCAAAATATGTGTGTCCAGGTACAAATTGCGTTGGGTCGATCTCAGCAGCTTTTTCAATCACCATCTCCCCCACTACTCCAATCTCTTTAGTATTCGAGTGATACATGAGCGCATGATCACCCTCATTCATAACATCACGAAACATATTACGAACCTGGTAATTACGAACACCGTCCCAAAGCGCCCTTCCCTGCGACTTGAGATCCTTGATTCCGAACTCATTTGGTTCGGCTTTCATAATCCAGTATCCTTTACTCATACGTAATAGCGTAACACAAAAGCGCCCTTCTGGGCGCTTTTGTGTTACTGAATTGCATCAGTTTAGATATTCATCGCAAGCGTTGGACTCCAACACGGGGCTGAAGCGCTCCATGGCTGTGTACCCTGAGTCTCATAGAGATACCGGGCATATGCCATGTTGTGATAAATATCTTCGAGATTGAGGCTCATTGCCTCTGCAGTTGCTTCGTGATATCGCTTGTTGATCTGCATCACACCGGTATCGGCGGGATCGACCTTACCCTTAAGGACTGAACCATCAGGGAGCGTATGTCGGAAGGTAGACTCGCAGCGTGCAATCTGAACCATCACTGGTATGTCACGGAAGTAAGAGCGGACGATTGTCTCAACATTCGTTGAGGGTGTCACTACTGAGCTCTCTGACTTCTCTGCTACTACCGATTCGGTAGTAATGTGACCATACTCTGTACTAGACGGGACAACTGAAGCTATTGAAGTAGCAGCAAGTACCGCTAGTATTGCAGTGGATAAAATAAGCCAAAGGTCTTATCTCTTAAATACCAGCCCGAAAGCCGGTAACCGCAAAATCATAGCACAAACCGCGGATTTTTATTATTATAGCACATATTTATATATTGGTCAATACATACACCCGCCGGCAACAAAAAAGCGACTCCAAACCTTTAAAATAAAGCTATCTTAATGGTTTGGAGTCGCAAAAGGGCGATTCACGCAGCTGTCTTGAGCTCAGGAAGGAAGAGGTCCCCCAACCGAAGCATCCACAAGCTCACCGACCGTCGGTCGATAGTAGCGGTCACCCAGCCTTCGACAATTGACCGGTACGGAACACTCACGAGCATCGCATCAATACCCCATGGAGTAGGTCTCTCATTGCGGGTAGAGCAAAACTCAAGCACCTCATCAACGACGAAGCCGTAAAGCTTGCCCGCACTGTCCTGAAAGACAATGGTTTCGTGGATAAGCTCCGGTGTTGGGCGAATGGGAAAACCAAACCGAACGCGAAGGTCCTGGACGAAAACTGGTCGACCATCACTCCATGTGGTGTACCCGAGATAGCACGGAGGAACCACGGCCCCTGAGACCTGACGATACTTCGGGACAGTACTCCGGTAATCGAGGAAGTGGTACGCTTCGAATCCAAAGATTTCTGTACCGAGCCTGAATATGACTGTTTCGCACACGCTATGTCTCCTCATTCCTACGTAACAACGTAGGATTCTGTTCTAATTAAAGCACGATTGCTAATTATGTCAATGCTTAGGGCTCAAATCCTTTTTGTCTCGTACAAATGCTAGCGCACCGTAGAGCCCCGCTTCGTCTCCTAATTTAGCTACCGTTATGAACGGACACTCTACAAAACCATCTAAAGTCTCGACCGTATATTTTCGTACCGCCTCGATCGGAATTTTTGGGTCACCCGTTATCATCGAACCACCAAGAACAATTGCCTCGGGTGACCAATATAAAATAGTATTGCGTAAACCTTGCGCAAGGTAACTCGCCAGCTCATCCCAAAGCGCATCTTCCTGTGGTATTTCATAAGGTTTCATCCCCATACGCTCTTCAACAGCAGTTCCAGAGACTAAGTTCTCAAGCGTCGGTGTGATGAGCTCTCCAAGAATTGTACGATCAATATCAAGTACTTGGTGTCCAGGCTCAAAACCGGCAGTTGCAAGATCAATCTGACCACGTTCGATTTTAGCTCCGCCAACACCAGTACTCACGGTATGATACGCAATGATGTCTAGCCCCTTCCCCGCCCCAAAGACAGCTTCTCCAAGTCCCGCAAGAGCAGTATCATTTTCCAGAAAAACAGGCACCTTAAACCGCTCATGCAAAAATTCTACGATCGACTTCCCTGCCCAACCCTGAAGCCGCGTATCGTTTTCGATTCCTGTATGTAACTCATTCAGCATTCCTCGTATGCCGCCCGCAATGGCGACGATCGACACTTTTTCAATTAATTTTTCTATAGCATCACGAAGCGCAGCACTCCCTTCTTTAAAATTTGATTTTGTTTTAAAGGTAACTACTGAACGCAAGGTCTCACCATCTTCACTTAACGCTACACGCGTAGTAGTACCACCAATATCAAAAAGCACGAAGGTCATACGAGGAGAATTTCTTTTGTCTTTTGCTTATAGAGCTCCACGTTAGGCTGATCAAACGCATCAACACCGAGGAGGTGAGCAACATACATAACCTCACGAAGTCGCATCGCCATAAATTGACCAATCGAATACGCGAGACCTTCTTCAAAAACCGTGGCTCGATACGGTAGTTGACGCTCTTGATACGCAGCAACGGTACCGCCATAGAGTGCGGTGGCAACTTCCTGGAGAGAAAGTCCCTTGAGCTCTTTAGCGATGACTGACTTTTTGGGAATCATCACATCAAGCTCATCATCATCAAAACTAACGAAATCAGTGTATGTGCTTGGTACTCCGCTCATATACAACTGACCGACGGAATGGAGCTCAACCGGTGTTGAGATAGTGGGTACCATAGCGAAGGTACAAGATTTCCCATCGGTCGTCGTTGCTTTACCGAGACTTTCGGCAAAAAGTTGCCGATACCATGCCCCGAGCTTTTCTAGACGAGATTCGAAGGCAAAAAAGTTATAGTGAGGGTACTTAAAGCCGTAGTAAGCAGCAAGGCGGAGCGCGCTCTCAGCCACGACAGATTCAAGTGTCGGGCTGAGAACATCTAAATAACCCGAGAGAAATTCATCTACATCATGACCAAGTAAGGTGAGTGGCACCAGACCAACCGCCGTAGCCACTGAGTACCGTCCACCAATGACGTGTGGCATTGCAACAGTCTCAGCTCCCAACCGCTTCCCTACTTTCATAAAATCAGTACCGGGATTCCCAATGAAATACGTTTGACTATAAATCGAGACTCCAAATCGACTCTCAAGATCATCAAGCAAAATTGCTGCGTTGGTTAACGTCTCGGTTGTATTCCCTGATTTACTAATGACGCAGACTGCTACCTGAGTAACCTTCTTACACGCGACGAGCGCCTCACGAACTGCTTGAAGTCGAGCAACCGACACCGTATCAAGCACTAGTAGTTTTGTTGCTCCGGTATCAAGTACTGCATGAATTGCCTCGAGACCTAAACTCGAACCTCCAATACCCACCACGATTACATATTTAATACCTTTAGCGCGCTGCGAAGCTTTTGCAAGGAGCTCATGGAGTGCAATATCTTTTGCGTAGTAGAGTGATGATTCAGGTACTGTAGAATCAAATGCTGCCTCTCGAGCGGCTATGAATTCACGATATGACTTCAACGACTTCTCTTTACGTTTCAGGAGTGTCTCAGTCAATCGGGCATCATCGAAGTAGGAAATATGCATAGTATGGGGTTAGTTTATACCTGTCGAGTATTCGTACAATCAACATTCTTCAATATGTATTTGAGCGCATCGTCAACTGAATCAACCACGATAAAGAGATCCAGATCTTCCTTACTAATGGTCTTGAAGCGCTTTAAGAGATCCTTTTCAAACCACTTAAGGAGTGGATTCCAGAAATCAGAACCATACAAGACGATTGGAATTGGTTCAATTTTTTTAGTTTGAATGAGCGTGACGATTTCGAAAAATTCATCGAGTGTACCGTAACCTCCTGGAAAGTATACATACACCTCCGAAGCGAATGTAAGCATCACTTTACGCGAGAAGAAATATTTGAAGCTCATTGATTCGGTCGTATAGGGATTGAGTTTCTGCTCAAAGGGTAATTCAATGTTAAGGCCGATCGACTTTCCGCCGACTTTAAATGCACCGACATTAGATGCCTCCATAATGCCAGGTCCACCACCAGAGATAATTGCAAAACCCTTTTTAGCTAGCTTTGCCGCGAGCTCCTCAGCAGCTTTGTAGTAAGGATCGTTCGGTGCAAGTCGGGCACTTCCCCAAAAAGTAGCTGAAAGACCATAGTTACGTAAGAGTTCAAAGCCCTGTACGAACTCAGACATGATTCTAAAAACACGCCATGACTGGACAGCACCGTCTTGAGCGGTCGGATCAAGTAACTCAGTAACCACTCGGCAATGCGGTTCGCTTTTATCTTTTTTTATCTTTTTACCTAGTCCTAAAATTTTCTTAACCATACTAGATATAGTGTATCACTTTAGATCTGCCACGGGATTGCAAAATGAGAAAATTCGGGGAGAAGCATTCGATCATCAAGGAGGCGTGACGTCACCTCAGCGTGCGAGAGCGCGCCGGTGAGGGCGTTATGAGGCTCAGGCTCAGCCGGTATGCCACAGTAATTAAGAATCGCGTCAAGATTGAGTGCACTCCGGCGATGCTGAGCATCAATCGGTGGTACAAGACCACGCTTTACCATATGCATCCACGCGAGCGTATGTGTATCGAGGGTGCGGTGTGCTAAATCCCATGGCATACCAGCCCGAGCACAAGCAGCTTTGACCATATCGCGATCAAATGAAACATTCTGACCAACGAGCGTACGATCAGCCATGTGCTGCGACCATTCAATAAAGGCCCGTACGAGTTCTGCTTCTGTCTGCTTGTTGACATCAGTCATCTGAGCTTCAGTCATGCCATGAATAGCACTCGCCTCTTCGTTTATATGTGAACCTTCCCAAACACGACATTCGCCGTAGAACCGATTGGTTGGATTACTGTAATCTAACGCGCCGATCGCGATGATTGAATTTTTTTCGTAATTTACTCCAGATGCCTCAACATCAATTATGATCATATACTTATTTTTGATTTGACCTGATCATCCTATCATAGAGCTCAGCCACTCCTGCACCATACAAGATTATTGTCGCTAACACATACACCCAGATAAGGAGGACAAGAATAAGTCCCGCCGCTCCAAAAATACTCAAAACTGGCTTAGCCCCAATGTAGGCACTCAAAATCGTGTTCGCAAATAAGAACAAAGCTCCTGACACAACCCCAGCAAACAAACAGCCGCGCCAGCTCGGGGCCGATCGTACGAGAAAACGAAAGAGTAGGAAAAAAACTGTCGTAATACTCAAAAACCAAATAACCTCAGACAATAGAAAGACAGATCGCACTTCAAAGTATGAGAGTAACCCTTCCGCGCCGATAATAAAAAGTATATATATCTCTAGTATCAATACAAACGAGGCTGATCGCATGGTCTGCCAGAGAAAAGTTTTCAGTCCACGCTCGTGTTTACCCCACATTCGCTCAAATCCCGTACCCAAAACGTTAAAGGCAAAAATACTGACACTCAAAAAAAACGCGAGCGCAAATGTCGGTACTTCATAGGTCTTAATCTCAATATCAAGGTTCTGTACTGCCACATTTATAAGCGCGAGCAAATCGTCCCCGAGCACGGTACCCCAACCTTGGAAGATACTCGCCACAAAACTCGGACTATAAAAGAAGCTCGCCACAAGAATAGAGACGAGCACAAGCGGAATAAGCGCGAGCGGCGCATAATATGAAAAAGCAGCTGCGTAGTATGCCATATCACGCAGGAGAAATTGTCTCGCTGCATGATAGAGAACGCTCAAATGTACCATATCACCAATAGAAATTATTGTACCCTACTCTAACCCCGAGCAGTTACTCGCCGGGGTATAACCAGCCGCGCGAGCGGCTGCGACATTAGCAAATTCAATTCGATTCTCAGGCTTGATTTGTGCCGCGCCCGGACAGTCTGGCCGATGATATCGAGTACCTGAGCGCGAAGCGATGACCACCTCGTTTACAGGGTCCTGAATTTCATCAATATGCTGTACAGTAGTACGATCCTGTTGTGTAATTGTGATTCGTGGTACTCCAACGACTCCAGATACCCTGGGAGTATCCACGGAAGCTCGACCTAGGGTGAACGAGATCAGCACAGCTACGATTAACAGTGCACTATAGAAGAGACGCTCATCGGCCAGTAAAGACTTGAGTTTTTCTCTCATATATCGTATACTCCCCCCGTTAGATTCATAGTAATTAGTATATCGTATGGCAACCAAAAAGGCCGCAGGTACCGCTAAAAACCTGCGCGATTCACAACCAAAATACCTCGGCGTAAAAAAGAGCGCCGGTGAGAAGGTCGCCGTTGGACAGATCATCATCCGCCAGCGTGGTACAAAAATCGAAGCTGGTAAGGGTGTCCTTATCGGAAAGGATCACACGCTCTTTGCTGCAATTGATGGCGTTGTAGCCTTCCGCACGATGCGTAAGAAGCGTTTTGACGGGAGTGTTGTGAGCAAGAAGGCGGTTGATGTTGTAGCTGCTACAGCATAAATATTGTAAATTTCAAAAAAGCACTGGCGTACGCTAGTGCTTTTTTGATCTGATACGTTAGTTATACTAGGAAGGACGTACAATCTCTACCGATTCAATAACTACTGCCTCAAGCGGCATGTCGTTATCGTTAACCGGAGTAAGTGCAATTGCATCCACAACGTCCATACCCGCGACAACATGTCCAAATACCGGATGCTTTGATGAAGCTGGTGCCTTATCAAAATCTAAACCAAGATTATCGGCGACGTTGATGAAAAACTGACTCCCACCACTTTCCGGTCCTCGGTTAGCCATCGCGATTGAGCCACGTACATTCGTGAGATATTTTCCAGCCACATGTTCATCCGGAATCGTATAACCAGGTCCACCGGTTCCATAGCGAAGGTACTCATCGGTCTTTGTAATCGGATCACCTCCTTGAATCATAAAGCCCTCAATTACTCGATGAAACTTAATCCCGTTATAAAAACCCTCCTCTGCGAGCTTAATAAAGTTACCTGCAGTAATCGGCATCGTATCCTCAAAGAGCTCTAGAGTGAAGGTTCCTCGGTTAGTCGTAATAACTGCTTTTGGATTATTTTCGTTTGTCATAGTTGTTTCATAGGCCGCTAGTTCCTCGGGACTTAGTGGGCCAGTAGTAAGAAGTTCATTATTTTTCTGTGACTCATCTGCTGTTGTGGTGTCACTTTCTTGTGGACCGAGCCAGAGAGCCATCCCAGCTATGAGCGCGGCTGAGAGCGCAACCAGGATGCCGACAGTGATTGTGTTACTTTTTGTGACCATAGGTGATTATTTTGTTTCAATACTCAATACTAATGGGATTGCTTGACCAGCAGCTTTGAGTATAACTTCATGCTGACCAAGAGTCTTCACCGGTACGGCAAAGGATAGATGACTTGCCTCAACCTTAAAACCTCGGCTCAGAAGAGCTGCGACTACATCACTCCCGTGAACCGCCTGAAAGAGATGACCTTGCTCATTTGCATCAACACTAATGGGGAGCGGTTCTTTACTACAAGACGCAGCAATCGCCCGAGCATGCTCTAACGCCTCCATTTCAGTACGTGCATTCCCCTTCTCGCGTTCAAGTACGCGCTTCACATTAGCTGGCGTAGCTGGCTCTGCATCACGCTTTGGAAAGAGCTTATTGAGCGCATATCCATCTGGAACATCCTTGATCTCAAACCGTTTACCAATTTTAGCAACATCTCGCAGTAAGATTACTTTCATATGATAGACATCTTCAGATTAACGATTACTGATAATCAGCGCGAATCATACCAAGGTTACCTCAAATCGCCAACGAGCAATTATTCCTCACTTACCACCTGCTTACCAGCTAAAAAGTCGAGCGCGGCTTGTAGTTGCGGGTCCTCGTCAGCTAACCGCTGCTCTGGAGTCCGCTTGATGATAATATCTGGTTTTAATCCACCATCAGAGATTGAGAGATCATTTGGTGTCAACCATCGTGCTACAGTAACTTTAACCGCTGAGCCATCACTCATATCAACGAGTTCTTGTACCGAACCCTTACCGAACGTATTGACTCCAATCAGGGTTGCATACCCGTGTTCAGAGAGCGCCCCTGCAAGGATCTCTGAAGCCGAAGCCGAACCATTATCGATAAGAACCACCATAGATTTAGGGGCTCGCGGACCGAGTGTATGACCACTACTTCGGTACACTCGATCACTCAAGACATCTCCATGTCGCTCTTTAACAACGATCTTACCGGTTGGCAAGAAAAAGCTGGCTATTGAAACTGCGCTCTGGAGATAGCCACCCGGGTTACCGCGTAAATCAAGAATAAGCTTTTCAGCATCGCTCTGTGCATATTCAAATAACGCGTCCTTCATCTTAGCCTCCGCTACAGCATTGAAGCTATACAAACTGATTATAAAGGTATCACCGCGAAGCTCTGATTTAACCGTCGGGACTGTGATAGTATCCCGTACGACGGTAAAATCACGAATCTCAAGCTCCCCGTCACGATAAATAGAGAGCACCACCGAGGTCCCCTTCTCTCCTCTAATTCGTCTTACCGCCTCATCGATCGACATCCCCTCGGTTGTTTCTCCGTCAATACGAATGATAAGATCCCCCGCCATAAGACCAGCTCGCTCCGCAGGAGTATCAACAAGCGGAGCAATGACGGCAATTACTCCATCTCGATTACCAACCTCCATACCGATACCACTAAAATTACCCGAAATGTCTTCAGCAAACGCCTCACTCTCTACCGGTGGTAGAAATACAGTATACGGATCACCGTACGCTGCTACCATACCCCGAATTGCACCATACACCTTTTCCTCGTTTGTTACAGTCATGGTCGATGAGGCGGCGATAAATCGTTCATCAAGAAGCTGCCAGACTTCCCAGAACTCGGTGAGATCAACCGGATCAGCCGCGGGGGTTACAATCTCGCCGCTCCGTGTAAACAATGAAAAAATACTTGCTACATTATGATCCCCGGCTGCCGCGAAGCCAGTATTGAAGTGAAGGCCCGAAAAAAAAGCTCCGATAGCAAACACCAGTGCGAGCGTAAGCCCTAATACACTTGAACGACGAGGTGCAAGCTCAATATTTTCGTGATCATTTTCCATAGATATCTCATTATCGCACGAACCAGTGAATCAGCAAAAAGCCTCCCTGGGTACTGTATGTTTCCTATTCCATTTGCTACACTGAGCGTAATGTTCAGAGACCTTTTCAAAGCACGTTCGGCCCCAGCGCAAACACCAGCCGTCCAGCTCTACAACACTGAGTCTGATAAAATTGAAACCTTTACTCCACTTAAAGCCACTGAGGTTTTACTCTACAGTTGTGGCCCAACAGTCTACGACTTCGCACATATTGGAAATCTTCGTTCGTATGTGTTTTCAGACATTCTAAAGCGTACACTTATATTTCATGGCTACACCGTGAAGCATACGATCAATCTTACCGACTTTGGACACCTCACTGATGATGGTGATGCAGGCGAAGACAAGATGATGAAAGGGCTAAAGCGCGAAGGTCTACCGATCACTCTCACTGCTATGCGGGAGCTCTCTGATCGCTATATTCATGCCTTTGAGGACGATATCGCTGCCCTCAATATACTCCCACCCACCACTTGGTCTCGAGCGAGTGATTATATTGCTGCCCAAATACGACTTATTGAAACGCTCTCGGAAAAAGGCTACACCTACGAAACCAGTGACGGGGTGTATTTCGATATTAAAAAGTTTCCTCGATACGGCTGTCTTGGACATATCGATATCAGTAAGCTTGAGAGCGGTGCTCGAGTAGAGATAAACAAAGAAAAGCATCACCCGGCTGACTTTGCTGTTTGGAAAAAAGGTCTACTCGGTTGGGATAGCCGATGGGGTAAAGGTTTCCCTGGTTGGCACATTGAATGCTCAGCCATGGCAATGGCAACGCTCGGTAAGTCAATTGATATTCATACTGGGGGTATTGACCACATTCCTGTCCATCATAATGCCGAAATCGCCCAATCAGAGTCTGCAACAGGCAAGCCTTTTGTGCGCTATTGGATGCATAATGCATTTTTAACTATTGATAATACGAAGATCAGTAAATCACTCGGTAACAGTATTAACCTTCGACATCTAATCGACCGCGGTTTTTCAGGCGAAGAGTATCGATACTGGTTGCTCACCTCACACTACCGTTCGCCGATTAATTTCTCATGGGAGGCACTTACTTCAGCTAAACAAGCGCTCTTCCGCCTCCGCCGGTTTGTTTATGAAGAATATCGTCAGCAGACAGGTTCTCCTGATGCGACATATGTTGATAAATTTCGAGCATTGATTGCTAATGATCTTGATACCCCTCAGGCGATCGCTTTGTTGTGGCAGATCACGAAGGACGCCACGCTTGATAACAAAACGAAGTGCGCTACGATCCATGTTTTTGATAGCATCCTAGACCTCGGTCTCCGGGCTCCGCTCGATGAAGGCGCCCGGAGCCTCGGCGTCCTTACCCCAGAAGAAGTTCCCCTGGATGTACAAGAACTGATAAAACGACGCGAAGCCGCCCGGATAGCTCGTAATTGGTTAGAAGCTGATACGCTTCGAGAAGCTTTAAACTTGAAGGGTTATGCGGTTGAGGATACTCCACACGGTCCAAAAGTAACCAAGGCCAGTCCTCTCTAAGTGCCCGGTGCTTATGCACAGAATCCACAGCACGCCCAAAAAAACCGTCAAGGTGCGAGTCATGCTACAATTGTCCCACCATGGCAGAATCTCCCTCAGTTAACCGTTCGCTCCGCACGCCGCCTCGGAATATTGATGCCGAGCGTGCACTCCTCGGAGCAATCATTCTTAAGCCTGATGTGATGCATGATATTTCAGCGACTGTGTACGCTGAGAGTTTTTATGCCGAGAAACATCGACTTATTTATGAAGGAATTGTTCAGATCTTCAGTAAAGGTGACCCGGTTGATGTGGTTACCCTCGTTTCAAAATTGCGGGATGTAGGCAGTCTTGACAGTATCGGTGGCGCTGCATATGTAACCGAACTCATAGAGACGGTTCCAGCGGCCGGTAACGCTCACTACTATGCCGAACTCGTCCAAGGAAAAGCAGCCCTGCGAAATCTTATTTACGCGGCCGAAGAAGTTGCTGAAATTGGTTATTCAGATCCAGAGAGCGTAGACGAGGCTCTTGATCAAGCTGAAAAAAAGATCTTTCACGCCACTCAATCACCGAGTGCTCAAAAATTCAAAACCATCGGCAGCTCACTGACTGAGGCGTGGGAACGTTTTGAATATCTCAGTGCAAATCAAGACGAAAAGCGAGGCGTTCAATCTGGTTTCACCGCACTCGACAATTTACTCGCCGGCTTCCAAAAATCAGACCTCATCATCCTTGCTGCTCGTCCTTCCATGGGTAAGACAACATTTGCGCTCGATGTTGCTCGTAACGCGGCGCTTAAATTTGGTGCCTCGGTCGGCATCTTCTCACTTGAAATGTCCGATCAACAACTCGTTGACCGTATGCTCGCGGCTGAAGCCGGCGTTGATTCTTGGAAGCTTCGCACAGGCCGTCTTAGTAACGATCAAGAGTTTGCTGCCGTCCAAGAAGCCATGGCTCGTCTCTCAGAGGCACAAATTCACATTGACGATCAAGCCGGTAACAATATCCTCAAAATGCGTTCTGCCGCACGACGACTTAAAAACGAGCACGGTCTAGATCTCCTTATAGTCGACTATCTCCAGCTCATGAGTCCGACGGCGACTAAGGCGAGTGACTCGATGGTTCAGCAAGTCACCGAAATCTCTCGCTCTCTTAAGATTCTTGCTCGCGATCTAGAGGTACCAGTTATTGCGCTCTCGCAGCTTTCACGTGCCGTTGAGCAGCGCGGTGGGAAACCCCGCCTCTCCGACCTCCGAGACTCTGGCTCTATCGAACAAGATGCGGACGTTGTTATGTTTATTCACCGTGAAGATAAAATCAACAAAGAATCTGAGCGGCCAAACATTGCCGAGATTCTCGTTGAGAAACACCGTAATGGACCTGTCGGTTCTGCTGAACTCTACTTTGACGGTCAACATGTTCGCTTCCTCAACCTCGATACCCACCACGCCGCTGGTCCGAGTAATCGTGATGATTTCTAAAGCCTGACCCAGAACCCTCTATGAACAATTTAGAAAAACTAATAGCGTACTTCGAAAAATTTCCTGGCGTTGGACTTCGACAAGCCCGGCGGTTCGCCTTTCATATTCTCACTCTCCCACCGAGTGATACGGCAGAGATAGCTGAACTTATTACTTCTCTTGCCGATACAGTGACAGAATGCGGAAGTTGTCATCGTTTCTTCTCTGAGTCAGGTACGAAACAAGCTCGCTGCAAGATTTGTCGCGATGAAAATCGTGATGTGAGCAAACTCCTTATTGTTGCTCGTGATAGCGATATCGACGCAATCGAGCGAAGTCGCGTCTATGACGGCTACTACTTTGTACTTGGCGGAACCGTCTCTCTCATCGCTACACAAAACCATCAAACCAAGCTCCGTTCCGGAGCTCTCAAAGCGCGGATAGAAAGTGCGATCTCTTCAACCCTACTCAAGGAAGTCATTCTCGCCTTTGCAATAAACCCCGACGGGGAGAATACGAGCCGGTTTATAGAGACACTCCTTAGCGAGTTCGTTGCGAAGTCTGGATTGACAATTTCATACCTCGGTCGAGGTCTCTCAACTGGTAGTGAACTCGAATACGCTGATCCAGAGACCATCAAGAACGCCCTCGCCCACCGCACCGCTACCCACTAAAAAACCACCCTGAGGGTGGTTTTTTAGTGGGTTAGTCTTTAGATTGATTCAATCTTTACCTGGGCGTAGTGCTGACGGTGACCAAGTCGACGGTCGCGATTACTCTTTGATTTGTAACGGACAATCGTAAGCTTAGGACCCTTAGTTTCGCCGAGATACGTAGCTTTTACCTTAGTTCCCGTGTATGGGGTACCAATCTTCGCTGCCGCACCATCATCCGTCATTAATACTGTATCAAACTCAATAACATCACCGGTCTGGTGTTCACCAAGGAGCTCTACCTCAAGGGTGTCTCCCGCTGAAACGACATACTGCTTACCGCCGGTCGCGATAACCGCAAATGCGTCCTTGTTAGCCTTTGTTGTTGCCATAGTGCGCAGAATACTACTAGAAAACCTTAAAAAATGCAACTCGTCTACTCCTCCCCCCGTTGTGGCTTATCTATTGCCATTATTTCTATCCCGGCCCCTGCACCAGTAATCTTTAGAATATCCTTATCGAGCTTTCCAAGCTCCTTATATCCAGCATTATAGTGATTGACCGTTGTCCCAAGCGCAGTTCCAAGCTTCTCATAGTACTCTTCATACTTAGTGATATGCGTTGAAAGCTTCTCGACGTTCTTAATAATATCCTGCGCCTTCTCCTCAATCTCTAGCGCCTTCAGTCCCTGCAAGACAGTCTGAAGATAGGCAAGAAATGAGGTCGGGGAGACAATGATTACTCGATACTTCCCGGCTGCGCGTTGGATCAAATTCTCTTCACCCGCACCCACCTTATTTGAGAGTAAATCATAGTAGATACCCTCGTGAGGAATAAACATGAAGGCAAAATCCATTGTCCCTTCCGTCGGTCGGATGTATTTAGCAGTTTCAGTGATACGAAGCTTGAGATCATTGAGGAAGGACTTCTCGTACTGCACCTTATCCGTTCCTTCGGCTGCTTCAATATAGCGATTGTAATTCTCAAGCGAAAACTTTGAGTCAACGGGGATAATCTTACCCTTCACGAAAACAGCAGCGTCAACAATCTCACCATCTTTAAACGCGTACTGCATCGAAAAACTCTCTGGTGGTAGTACGTTTTGCAACACCGTCTCAAGGTAATATTCACCAAGTATACCTCGTTGCTTTGGATTTTTAAGAATATTTTGAAGTTCCTTGAGTTGATCCGCAACTTGAAACACTTGCTTGCTACTTTCACTCACCTCGGTTGTTTTTTGAACCACATTGCGAAGCTGCTCATTCATCTCACGATTGATCTCCTGCATGAGCTCACGACTCTCACGAAACTGCATCCGACTTCCCTCCTGCATCGATCGATTTGCCTCAGTAAGCTTCACATCAAGCGTTCGTGAGAGATCCTCAATTCGTTGCTGCATGAGAAGCATCGCTTGATCGTCGGTTTTCTTCTCCGGCTTAAAGAAAAAGACATACACCAAGAGACCTAAAATCGCGAGTAAAAGGATAAGCAAAAAAAATGAAATTAATTCCATAGAATCAGTGTATCACAAACGGGTAACGACGAGACTATTGCTAAAATATGGTACTATCTCCGAGTATAATCATTACATACCATGTCACTTCACACTGATCTACGTACAACACTTAAAGAAGCACTTAAGGCCAAAGATGAAGTTAAACTTCGAACAGTACGAGGTATCATTACTGCCTGCACGAATGAACTCGTAGCGACGACACGCACCCCTCAAGATGAACTTAAAGACGAAGAGGTTGTCGCCGTTATAAAGCGTCTAGCAAAACAGCGCAAGGAATCAATTATGCAATATGAAGCGGCTAATCGCCAAGATCTCGCTGATCACGAAAAAGAGGAGCTCACTATCCTTGAAGCGTACCTCCCTACGCTTATGAGCCAACAGGAGATCAGACCGATAGCAGAAGCTGTTAAAGCAGAACTTGGAATCACCGATAAATCTAAGCTCGGTCAGCTCGTCGGAGCCGTGATGAAGAAACTTCAAGGACAAGCTGACGGGGGTGATGTAAAGACGGTGGTGGAAAGTCTATTCTAAACCAAAACAATCCCTATGCCCGGCAACAACGAAAAGCCCGACAAAGTAAAAAACGCACAGCGTAATGGCGATACTGAGGCGCTCCAAAGAATGGCGCGAGCGGCAGCCAAAAGCCGATTGGAAAATAACCTCCTCAAGACGACCATAACAAGCCTCAAAGGAGAGAGCGAAGCAACAGACCTAGCCCTCCGCGATGCGAAGGTGAATGTCTTTATAAATGAGAGCGGTGATGTCTTACCCGCAGCTGATGGACCAGCGATTGATGATGTCGAATTACGTAATCGACTGACCGAGATCGACGAGCAACTTAGAGAACTCGAAACCAGACTCGAGGAAAAACGACAACAGTAATATTAAGCGACACCGCTACCAACCTCTACTTATGGAACAAAGTCCTCGAGCTTAATCGCATCCTCAATTAAATACGAGCCGATTTTTGTCCTCCGTAAATCACTCAATGTGGCAGGATAGCCGAGTCTTCGCCCCAACTCCTCGGCTAGTGAGCGGATATACGTGCCACTACTCACTGCAAATCGCACTCTAAGCTCTAAGCGATCACCATGCGCCATATGTTCCAAGAGTTCAGCTTCATAAACGGTCATTTGGCGTACCGGGAGTTCTGCTTGAGAGATTAATTTTCCCTGCACCGCCGCCCTCCGTGCTCGCTTATACATTGGCACTCCGTCTTTTTTAATAGCGCTATAGGCCGAAACAGGGAGCGTGAGAGTCGTACACATTGCGCACAAAGCAGCGTTGACCTGTTCACTCGTAACATCACCACGGTAGGCCTCCTCGGCAAGCACTTCCCCTTCCATGTCCCCAGTACTCCGCAACTCACCGAGACGAATGTCTGCAAGATATTGCTTATCAAGACCGATCAAGCTTGTCAGTAACTTTGTTCCCGCTCCGACTCCAATCAACATGAGTCCTGAAGCGAGTGGATCAAGCGTTCCAGCATGACCAAATTTCTTGAGACCGGTTCGCCGTCGGAGCTCACGAATAACCGAGAATGAGCTTATCCCTTTTGGCTTATCAATTAGTATCAGCGGTGAGAGTGGCATGAGTTAGACTGGGTTTTTGTCTCGAGATACAACTAATCACGAATAGCAACAAGTACCACTATGTCGTTATCGTACCGGTACCGCGATGCGCTACCAGAGCGAGTGGCTGCAACTTCGTCTTCCGTTCAAGCGCTCGCAATTCAGCAATATGCGATTCATACAGCGGACATGTTTGTGCCACGAGCTCCCAAAATCGTTCGCCATGATTCATCTCCTTCAAATGGCAAAGTTCATGAACAATCACGTAGTCACGCAGATGATCTGGCAAAAATAACAATCGGTAATTGAAGTTAAGGTTACCCAAAGAGGAGCAGCTCCCCCATCGCCGCCGCTGATCCCGTATAGCAACTCGGTTCCAAGTAAGCCCATAGAGACTTCCGTAATGCGCCAGACGAGCCATAATGACTCGTCGCGCCTCTGCTTTATGGTGCAGATAGGTGGAACGCTTTACGTTTGCTTTTCGTTTCAATAAGCGTCCAAACATCGTCTAGAAATATCGCTTTTTGTTCACGCAGGTGTTCCATCCATATTCTTCGTACTGGGCTGGAGCACGATAGATAGCGGTGTCAACAACATCTGATTTATAGCTCGCATCGATACCTTGGAGAATATAGAGCAGGAACTCTGAGAGAGCATGTTTGTCAGAGTCATAATAACAATCAAGAACAGATTCATTACCAGTAATACTACCTTCGTATTTGTAGTAAATCTTATTCTCCGTCATGAAATCAACGAGCTTTTGGTCAAAATTAGTGATAGATGAAGCAAACGGTACGTAATCAGTGATTGACTGAGTAACTTCAGTGATATCCTCATCGAGCACGTCATCTGCAAATAGTTCGTATTCTGGGGTTGGAGGTATTGGATTACCGTCATTGTCTATCTGATTCCAGTCATAGTCATCAGTAAGGAAATAGAGAACTCGGTAGGTGTAAGTTCCCAGAAAATTATTATCAGAGTCATAATTTTTATCGAGTGTTAATCGCATTAGTTCCGCTTGGTCAGAATAAAAGTCAATGAGCCCACCACCATCGCTTGGTCTCACTTCAATTCGATCAACAATTGAACGAAGTCCAAAATACGTAGCCATCTCCTCAGCTAAAGCAGAATTCTTCTTTACCGTAGTCGTATCGCGAGCCGGATGGCGAGAGGTCAGGCGAAGCATCTGAGCCATGTCACCCCGTATAATTCCGTACCGACTTGCAAGGTCATCAAGCGCCTGCTCAGTAACAAGATCGATCTCAGTTCCATATGAAGCGTTTTCTGGTGGTACCAATTTGTAGCTATGTCGCTTTGTTGTCGTAGAAAAATTCAAAGTTGCGGTCGCATTTTTCTTCGGACTATCATACGTGAGTGTCAAAAGCTCAAGCTTGGCCTCAGCAGGCGTAGCACGATCATTATCTGCCTCCTCATACTCGTCCAAGACAGTGGTTGGAATCGGTTTGAAGAGGGCTTCAATCTCGAGAATCTGTGCACTGATATCAACCAACTGAACCATCAGAGCATAACTTTCTTCTTCGGTTAAATCTGGTGAATTAGAAATTGCCGCTCCTATTTCAGTGAGACTTTCAGTTAGCTCATTAAGCTCTTCGATGAGCTCTGCTTCTTCTTCCGACGTAGCGGCAGCCGCAGGGACAACTGATGATATAAAGAACACACACAATAACACTGAGACGATGAATTTCTGCTTCATGTAATGACAATAAAAATAATATGTAAATCTCACTAAAAGTATATCATGACCAAAATCACGATCAGTGACTAAACTGAGGGTCGCAGTTGTTAGCGATCACGGTGTTCAAGTATAAAGAGTAAGCGGATGAGTCGGATGAGTAGATACTCATACTGTCCGGCAGTCTCTTCATAGAGCGGCTTAAGCTTTTCTACTCCGTGTTTCGTCATGGCTTTATAGATACGCTGTTTCGCTTCTTCCGCTCCTGGGTACTCCACCAAAAGAGGCGCGATATCCTGTGCCGTAAGAGAACCAGCTTCTGCAAGATATTCAAGATGACCGATAATAGTCGAGATCGCGAGACCACGAGCAGTAGCTAAACCCGCCAGTGAATGACCGCTCGATAAATGAGTCCGGGTTTCCTCGTAAGTATTTTCTGACGGCAGTCGGTCACGCACAGCTTTTGCTCCGACTTGTTCAACAGCCGCCGCCGTGGGTAGAATGCCACCCCCAGCCTTAACAAACCGCTCGTGCATCTCCTTGAGTTCTTCCGCGTCTAGTCCAGCAAAGGTCTCCTCAGCTGCCAGAGACTCTTCATGGAAGCGAGCATCTTGAGCAATAATCTTTGGATCAACCATGAGGGCGTTTGGATTCATACCAAGAACCTTTAGTCCGGCAAGTGAACGCACCCGTGAGAGAGCAACATACCCCTGCCCATATACAAACGACTTAGAAAGATCAACCTCAGCTGCATCAAGCGACATGCCTTGACTCTTATGGACAGTAATCGCCCACGCGAGCCTGAGCGGTACTTGCGAAATAGCAGCGAGTGTTTTTCCTTCTTCACTCACCTCCCACGAAGTTGGCTCGATAGTAATTCGCCGATTATCGGCAGTTTCGATAATCGGATAACCCTCATACGCATCAAAACCAACCACGCGCGCCAACGTACCATTCACATACCCCGCCTCAAAATTATTCTTGGTACACATAACCATTGCCTCTTCCTTGAGTGTCAATGCTTGCGGCGACAGACAATTACGCATCAGTGATTCTTGATACACCTTATTACCAGTACCACTCATATGATAGGTCTTAGTCATACCTGAGAGCTCTTTAAGCTTAGCCAGATTCACCGCATCTACATCAGCATTATGTGTATACAAGCGTGTCGGTTCAACTCCCTCGTATCCGATATCAACCTGCTCACGAAGGAGTGTATAGTGATCCTCCTCGATTTCACCCCGCCTAATTGAACCCAGCAGCCCCAGAAGGAGCTCGTCTTCCTGTCGATGTTGCTCAGTTATATAGCAAATAAGTGGTCGCAAACGATCCCAGGCCTGCGATTCAAACGCATAGCGTGTCACTTCACCGTTCCGCGTAATCGGAGGCAATTGAAAGAAGTCACCAACACACACGACCTGCATACCACCAAACCCCTCTGTTGATTGGCGAATCGTTCGACATATGACATCCACCATATCAAGCAGTTTGCCATCAAGCATCGACACCTCATCGATAACGAGCACCTGCGTCTTCTTGATTCGTCTCACTAATTTCTCCTTTGTCGCAATCTGATCAAGATCATACCGAGAGAGCGTATCCCGCGCTCCTATCCCACTCCAGGAATGAATCGTGAGTCCGCCAATGTGCGTAGCCGCGATTCCAGTGGAAGCCGTAACGGCAACCTTAAGACCGGCCGCCTCAAGCCACGCAATGTACTGATTAATAACATACGTCTTCCCCGCTCCTGGTTCACCGGTCAAAAAAACATTTGCTCCCGTCTTCAGTATTTCGAGCGCAGTTTCTTGAGTCATGTTGGGAATAAGGGTACCACATTTTCACTCCCATACGGTACAATATCTATACGTATGGCATCGAGTTCTTCAGTTGTTATTCCTGTAACAAGCGCTGTGAAGCGCCGTGTAATAAAAAAGCGCTCCATTTCAAAAAAGACTCCCCCAAAGCAAACTCCAAAAGAAGCCGGACATAAGCATCATGCGCACACCCACACACTCCCTGAGCGTGTGGTTCAAAAAAACCCCGCTCCGATTATTAAACGTAACCCACTCGGACACCTCCTTATCGAAAAAATGTTTCGAGAAGCCGGCTTCCGTGGTGGTGTATCATCTGACAAGCGAGTACTTGAACGGTACAGTACCGACGAGAGTATCTTCCATATTCGTCCGCAAGTTGTCATTCAACCTAAAAACAAATCTGACGTCGAAATCGCAACAAAAGTCATAGCTCGTGAGACAAAGCGCTTTACTTCCTTATCTCTCACCCCTCGCGCAGCCGGAACCGGCCTTTCTGGTGGTGCGCTTACGGATTCAATTGTTATCGACGTCTGTAGCCATCTTCATCACATCGGCGAAGTTATAGAACGCGACGATAAAATCACCATAACCTGCGAGCCCGGGGCTATGTGGCGTGACGTAGAAAAGAAACTCAAACGTCACAACGCGTACATTCCCTCGTACACGTCTTCAAAAGATATTTGCACCATTGGTGGTTCAGTAGCTAATAACGCTGCTGGACCCGACTCGCTCCGCTATGGTCATTGCGCGGACTGGGTTGATTCGCTCGATGTCGTACTCTGCGATGGCAACACGTATACCATGCGACCACTCACCTACAAGGAATACAAGGCGCTGGCTAAAGAAAAACACGAGTATGCACGTATCGCTCGAGAGATTTTCACCCTCATTGAGCAGAATGAGGCACTTATCCTCAAAGGCAAGCCCAAGACACCTAAGAACACCGCCGGGTATGCGCTCTGGCATGTCTGTAGTGACGGTATTGCTGCCTTCAAGAAAGGTAAAGGAACTTTTGACCTCACTCGACTCATCTCCGGAAGTCAGGGGACTATCGGAATCATCACGAGCATTACCATGCGGGCTACACCGATTAACAAGAACACCTCCCTTATTGTACTCCCGCTTTTTAGTCTCGACGAAGCTGCTCATTCAATTATGAAAGCGCTTGAGTACAACCCGATCAATATCGAAATATTTGATGGGCTCACGTTTGACATCGCACTCAAGAACCCTCAGTTCTTTAAGCAACGACTGCACGGTATCGACTACTACAAAGTTCTTCTTGCAATGTATACGACTTACCACGTTCGCTTCGGACGAAAAACGCCGGAATTCACGATCATGGTTACCGTTGACCACGAAACAACCGAAACGACATCTGCAGAGACGATTGCTCAAGATATCTCTACTAAAGCCGTCAAAGCTCGTGTGGTGAAAAATCCCCACGAAGTTGAAATGTATCTTCAGATCCGCCGCGCGAGCTACTCACTTTCAAAATTACTTGACCCTAAGAAGCGACCAGCTGCCTTCCTCGAGGACATGACCGTACCACCAGAGAATATGGCGCGCTTCTTTATCGAAATCAAAAAGCTCCTCAAGGAATTTAACGTACAATCTGCCATACATGGACATGGCGGTAATGGTCATTTCCATTTTTATCCCCTTCTCGATTTTACCGAAAAAACCACTCCGCTCTTGGTTGAAAAAATGGCTGAACGGTTTTTTACCACCGCACTCAAATACAAGGGCAACATTTGCGGCGAGCATAACGATGGCATTATTCGCACACCACACCTTTCCAAGCTCTTTTCTAAGCCCATGCTCGAACTCTTTAAAGTGCTTGAACACTCGTTTGACCCTGACGACATCTTCAATCCTGGCAAGAAAGTAAATCCTCGCTTTGATATCAAAGGCACGATGCGAACTACCAACTAACCCGTGGTGCTGATATCTCGAAAGTATTGACTATAATAAAAGTAGTGTTATAATTAGAGCTTATTTTGCCAGTGCGAACAGTGCTGTAGCCACCTAAAACATTGTTCGTTCCGGCAAACCTCGATTCACCGAGGAACTGCGAACACAGGAGTTCATTGTGACAGTTCAATTTCAGGAGTTTTCCGTCTGGTGCCGTGTCACCTATTCCGTATACAACCCGGGACGAAGGATCGGCCCTTTCACTTTCGGGGAGCGCCACACAGAGAAGATGGTTGAGGTGGTCCGCGTATACCCCAAGACCCTTGATCTCGACGACAACGTTTCGTGCGAGAAGATGGCCGATCAGCTGCTTGGCCAAGGCTACAAGCCGCTCGACGCGGAAGTGCTCGCCGAACTTGTGGAGTCCGGGGTTCGTTCAAGGCGTCATGGTTACGTGGTCGCGCCGCTCAAGACCGGCGGGTTTGGATACCTCATGAATCCGGACGGCCAACTTAGGCACCTCGACCACTGCCTTTACGTGGGGACGGTCGAGAACACCGGCTACTCGATGATCGTGGCGCGCTAGCGATCGAACCATCGGCCGCAGAAGAGGATCGTTGCTACGGCACGGTCCTCTTTTTTTATCTACTAAATTTATTTGAGCACTCCTCTCTTTCAGCATCTCCGTAGTAATGCGACTCCTCCTAGTAGACAAGTGTTGTTCTGGGATCTAAATTATAAGAGGTGTCAAGCTTTTTTTATTTATTCTAATAATCCCATACTATGTTACGAATCGAGGTCTTAGTTGCTGGTGGAGTTGCTGCGCTAGCAGGCTTTGCTTTTATACAATTTAACAATTTTTCTGTATCTCCATACTTAACAGCAACGGTTAGTAAGACAGGTAGTCCGACAGTGACGCAAGTGACCACCACACTCGATTACAACAAACCCTATACTTCTGCCTATTCCGGACCAGCGCTCGTGAAGAAAGAAACTCTAGGTACGGTATACACCACCTTCAACCTCTTTGGTAACTACCAGTCTGCTGTTGACCAAGTACAAAATGGCTCAATTCGCTGGCCGGGTGGCTCACTTGCAGAAATGACTGGTGATGATCGTCCGTACGATCTCACCTTCCCTGACCTCTATAGAGAACCGAGCGAAGGCGAGCCTGACTATCGTGTGGGTGCTCAGCGCGGCTTAACGGAGGTGATGGCGTATGCTGTAGCAAGAAACCTCCCCTTTGTGATGGTAATACCTACCAATCCATACTTTAATAACGTAGCCACCGGACAGACACACGTGCGAGATTTTGTGACAAAGCTCGTTCGCGGTGATTACGGTCCGCTTCCAGAAAGCATTACTCTTGAAATTGGAAACGAAACTGCCGCTCGTGGTTGGGTGGATGGAAAGTATACCCCCGGTGCTGGTTCTTATGGGTATGTCGCTAACGCTTTTCTTGAGACTATCGAAGGAGTTCTCACAAGCACCAAACTGAACCCTCAAAAGAAACGAGTCGATGTAGCCGTATGGATCGGGTCTACTGTCGGCGGTTCACGAAATATATACTCGCAGATTAGTGCCGAGAATATGAAGACGGTGGATGGTTTTGTACATCACATTGGACTTGTAGCTAAAAGTGCGGACTATGAATTTGCTACCACCACTCGCAAGTTTGCGGTTGCAAAAAGTTATTGGGACAAGGCCTGGGGTGGACGTACAGCGCCCGAAATGAAGCTTATCGCTACCGAGTGGAATGTCGGAAAGTGCGATAATCCTTCTACTCCTGCCGGCTACCTTCCCTACGATGTAGGCGCACGCCAAGCAGCAAGCGTAGTACGAACATTTAGCCAAATGATTGCTGGAGGTCTTGATATGGGTATGCTGTGGGGTAATCAGAATTGTATCTCGCAAATGCTCTGGCACGAGGGCGAAACCCTTAGTCATGGTGGCCATGCGTTCCGACTCATGAGTGAAAGTCTTGTTGGTACCGAGCTTCTCACCGGAAAAGTGAGCTCCGCAGGTACCTGGACAACCACCGGAGACACCTATGATGTGATTGGCTATCGTGACGCTTCAAAACTGGTGGTATTTATCTCAGCGGGTGATATTCCAACATCTGGTCTTGACGTAACCGTTAACCTCAGTAATTTCGGGACAATTAAGTCTATAACAACCGAAACTGTACGGACAACGCTCACTGAAGCTGGTGACCCGAGTCCAGATGATGACCGCATATACGAAGCTCCAGTAGTTTCAACGGGCACACTCACTCCGTCAGGCAGTAGCTTTACCTATCGCCTCACTGAAGATTACGAACTTGCGCGAGTGATTATAAATCGCTAGCACGTGAATATTTAATGAATTAAATTTAGATTACCTACCGCTGTAGTAAAAAACCGTGTCTATGCACAATACTGTGCATAGACACGGTTTTATTATCTTATACACACTAAGAAGCAACCCTTCTTCAGTAAGGACTCGTTAAAATATTGGACATTCCTAGCATTCCTCAGTTCAGTAGACTATTTATCAGAAGACCTCTCCACATAGTGATCGTTTAAAATTTTATATGAGCGTGACATAGAGGCGATGATGGTAGCGATAACCCCTAATCCTCCCGCAAGCATAAATACGAGTGCCATACCCCGATCAGGCCCCGTACCAAACCACTCCCCGATCAACGCAACCCCGCTACCAGTAGTCATGAACGGTATGAAAATAAAGGTAGCAATCGGCCCAATAATAAACGTCGTAATCGGCGTCGCGATACTTTCAATACTTTGGGAAAAACCAAACACGCGCCCCTGCTGTTCAAACGGCACAACCGCTTGCATGACCGTCTGCTCAGCCGCTTCTATGATCGGAAAGAAAATCATCCAGGTCAGCATGCCCATGAGCAAAAGCGACACGAGTGGTTGAAGCGGAAAGACGAGGCACACTGCCCACATCAAAATATTCAACTGCATAATGAGTCGCAACGGATGCGTACCCACTCCACGCATACTCACGTAGATACTGCCACCAATACTTGCGAGACTAACGAGCCCCCACATGAGCCCCCACGTCTCAACCGACACGAGCGAAAGTCCATACGGGTCCATGAGTGCCATAAAGACACCCCCGAGAAAATTATTGAAGGTATTGAAGATGACGATACCCATAAGACCCGGAACAGCGAGCGTGAGCAGATACGCACCCTTAATATCAACTCGCTTTGGCTTATCAATCAGATGCACAACCTCTGGCTCCGGAAGTCGTATTGAAAGGACGTGAACGAGAATAATGATTGTCGCTCCTATCGCGATAAGGATCGCCGCCCCCATACCAAGAAACCCAATAACGAGACCGCTCACGATAGAAGTGATAGCAAATGAAAGTCCGGTTGAAGCTCCAACTAAACCGTTCGCTTTATCACGATTCTCAGTAAACAACATCGTTACAATCGTCGACTGAGCAATCATGCGCAAGTTATTCCCTACGACACCAAGCATCAAGACGACGATCAAAGCCCACAAGACGGGCGAAAACGGCTCTTGCCACGTCGTGATCGGATGCAGAAAATAAATTAACGCACCGATACTATACGCAACGAGCGAAATACAACTTGATTGTATCAGTGCCGTCTTCTTTCGCTCCCGATCAACGATCGGCCCAAAAATAAAACCGCCAAATACGCCAGCGATCGCAAATGTTCCAGCGATCCACGAGGTAGCAAGTACTGATTCGGTCTCGATATACACCCAGAACGTGAGGGCAAACCAGATCAGGTTATTAGTAATACTCGCGAGTAAATTATTGCCGAGTACATGATAAAAGGTAGTTTGGGTGTTCATGGGATTGTAAGTAGCACGGAGACATCCTAACACACCAGTACAATGCCTAATACTAGACACTAATCACTGCTGTAGGACAGCAACCTCAATACCACTGACCTCAAATCACAAACCTAAGAATGAACCAGATAAACACTATTAAGAACAGAGCCCAGCCAGTGATTACGGCGTACTTTTGTCTTGCGGTGAACTCCTTGAATGAAACGAGTGTGTAGATCAAAGACAGTGGGACCATCACAAATGGAATGGAGTAAAGAAGAATGAGATAGGTAGGTGAACCTGTATCGCACGACAATCCTCCGCATTGAGTATCGGATACCACACTAACTGATACTGTGAACGCATAAACCAAAAACAAGACGTAGAACTTTAGTCTACTTTGTATAAAAAATTTACCATACAAGTAACCAATAAATATCACTAAACCAGCACACACAGGCATCGACCACTCCCTCAAAGGTCGATTACTATCGATAACATCGAGAAGGAACGGGAAGATAAAATCGTATATAAATAGCCACAAGAACATTCCCGCAAACACGGTTAAAAACCATTGGTAGATTATTTTATAGATTTCTCTCATATGAAAATTATACATTACCGTTTGAAGACTTTAAATTTATTAACCTAACAACAGATGAATTCTTGTTAAATAACAGTCATCGCTAAATTAGTTTGGGGGTGGAACTTCTCTAACGCTTTCTACTAAGGAGCCATCTGTACACCTGAGTGGATTACTCCCTGGCATAGAAAGACTAATACCGTAAATATAACCCGTATTACATCTATAGAGGTAACAATATGATGGGAATGTTGTTGTGCAAGAAACCTCTTCAGTCTTTTTCATTTTAATTGCTTGCTGAGCAGCGATTTCGTCATCGGTTACTGTAGGTACCCTTTCCATATGTATGAAAGTGAAAGAGACTCCAGCGAGAATCAGAAGTATCAACCCAAATAAAACTAAATGACTGTTCTTCATGTACGTAAAAGTATATCAAACTCAAAACACTCAATATGGTGCCCTGAAATACGTTGGAAAATATAGCTCCTTGATTTGTGATCCAAGTGTGACAGAATTGGAACCAGATAATGGTGTCGATCCAGAAACGGAGCTATTTCAGATACACTATTTATTGACAGTAGCCTCCTATAGCGTGAGTCGTACGAAGTAACTCTGCTCAGCTATCTTTCCTTCCGTGCGGTTTGCTTTACTTAGATTATGAAGTCTTATATGAAAGAGTTTTGACCATCAAATCTTAATTTGAAGTGCAATGTTTCCAAATTGTCCCATCCAGGCATAGAACGTTGCCCTGATATGTATAAGAATAACTCGTCGTTTTCAATATTAAGAAAATATTGTTCCCCCTCGTCACGCTCTCCATTGTTGTCAAAAAAATATTCTCGGAACTCACACTCAGAACTCTGGATACAGGATGTCGGTATTCGTGGCATGGATTTAATTTTTACCTGCTCAAACGCATGTGTATCAAGGTTGTATTTAAGAACGGAATACGGTATAGGTCCCTCCAACATACCCCCTTTAATATTGAGGGTAAAAAGAATAGAATTTTGATAGAACAATCCTGAAAAGTCAACGTAAAAAGGATCAAAAGTTTGGTCTTCTATTTCAATCGATTCAGTAGGGAAAGGTTGGAAAGGGATTTCTATACTACGTGTATTTATATTATAAACAAGAAAACCATAGATTCTCGGTTCAAATGATGGAAGATCCAAAGGCTTCCCTAGAATGAATAATAATTTAGTAGCACTCAGCAGGCCTTCTGGTGGAATAACAAGTGTGGCTTCATCATAGTAATTTGGGCCCCAGGAATCTGGACCCCACAGTCCCCATCTCATCATCTGATTACGGTCTATGCGGTATTTAAAATTGACATTTTGATCTATGGCGTCTGCAATTATTCTCTCAAAAAAATTGATTTCTGATGTACTTGTTGCGTCATTACTAGACACTAAATTTATTTCTTCTGCAATAGTACTAGAGTCTTTTTCAGGAGAGATAGTGTTATTTAAGGTTTCAATTAATACGTCGCTTTCTTGATCTGATTGAAACAATAATGCGTCTTTGGGTAAAGAATATCTTCCTGCAACGAATCCAATCAACAGGAAAACCAAAAATAATATAGTTACGAAGTGTTTGGGATACTGTGCAATGGCTATAGGTTTACTATCAAGATTACCTTTCGCTGTATCTGATTCTGGATTCATACTTACCTTTAATTAAGTATAACATGAACAGAAAACATCATTCACGAGGAACGACGTTTTCAACTGCTTCCAATTTTTGAGCCTTCTCGAGTGCTCGAACTACCTCTCTGTTTTAGTCTATTATAACAAATTTAAAACTTCTGTTGTGGTCACGAATCACTAAGCATATATATTCGTCTACGACTCCAAATCTGCTAAGTGTTCTCGACCCCGTCTCGCTTGTTCGCAAGCTCACGGCGCTCCGACCGTCATATCGGTACGCAAGCAATGCAGATTGTTATACCGATGTGGACCCATTGTTTGTCTTTCAGAACTCTATAAAGATAGAGAATATATCAAAAGTAGTATTCTGATGCTAAAAAGTATTGCTAATACAGTAAGTTAAATCAAACTACTTTTCTTCATCAAAAGGGTACTTATTGTACATATGCTGTATTTGCTCTGACAGCGGACCCATACCGACTTCAGCTCGTCTTGCGTCCACATTTGCTTCATCTTCAATAGTTTGTGGAATATGTTTACCATCCTCCTGTGTAAATTGAGTGCCGTACAATTGACCTCTGCCACGATTGACAGACAATCTGTCTGTAAGATAAGCAATGTTAATCACATCAACCTCACCAGGAGAAGCTTCTTTCATTAGCTGTAGACACTGCTCTTGAAAATCAACATCGTGGTCTGCGTGCTGTACAAGTAGCCAAGCGTTGTTTGCACCTTCTGGTCCTACTTTTGATACCGTGGGCCACCCAATCTCTGCGACAATCTCTTTCATTCGCTCCGTATGCTTTATGTCAACTGTCTCATCCCAGTAATCATCAGTTTGACTACGTTCACGCATATCTTGGTCAATATCAACCATTTCTTTTAGTTCCCGAGCGACTAGGGGAAAGTGAATGTTTTCTGATTGATTTTCAAAACTCATTACTTGATTATATCAAAGTTCTGAACTCCCTTTAGGATGTCTTCAAATACGTTGATAAATATAACTCTTTATTTTGTGACCCTACGGAGAATCGAACTCCGGCTTTAAGGATGAAAACCTTACGTCCTAACCACTAGACGATAGGGCCATTGGCTAAACCAACTTATACTCAAACGAGTAAATTGGTCGGATATTTATAACAGAAAATTTGAGATTAGTGAAGTGTGTACTTATTAAAAGAAAGAAGGCTGCCGAGGCAGCCTTCCAAAACAAAGAACGAGGTCAGTCGATTCCGTGACGCACTTCAGCACCATCGTAGATACTGAGCCACCCTTCTCGAATGAACCACGGCGGAATGAACGCTTCGTTGAGGCGCTGCTCGGTCGCGAGTGTGTAGTATGACCACACACAGTGACCAGCCGTAGAGCGCTTGCGTCCGAGCTCGACACACGACGAATGCTTCAGTTCGTGTAGACGAGTTATCGGGTCGCAGAACGGTGGTCTGAAACCACCAATCACGCTCAGGTACTTCCCGTTCACGCCCAGTGCCGCTTCGATGAAGGCGGTGAGTTCACGTTGGCCAGATTCCGTACGAACCTTCAGTCGGTCGACTGAGAAACGGAATTGCTTCCCTTCTGCCTTGAAGGGATGCTTGAGATGCTGCCAGGATTCACGACCGTCACACGTCGATCCATCAGACAGCACGACCCGTACTTCCGGCGGCGAGGTGACCCACCGAATAGGAGTCGCGGTCGACCACATGAAACTCAGATCACCTTGGATCAGGAACTGGTTGTTCTTGCCCTGCATCATCGGGTGATACATCGGGATGATGTACTGACCAGATTCCTCACACCCCGACTCTGGCACGTGAAAGAGTTCCTTCCAGAAAGTGAACGCGCGGGAACCCTCCACGCAAACCTCACAGAAGAGATCGTCGTCAGGAGTGACCCAAGACGGCACCGCACAGAACTTGTACGTGACGCCAGAGTTCTCTAGTCGCGTGATCGCTTGGTGAATAGCCTCCTCTGCCGTGACGTTCACATCATCGAAGATCTGAACGCGGCCGTTCTGAAGCGCCGAAAGCAGGTAGTGATCCTCCCCGCAAAAACCTTCGGGAATCTGCCCAAAGTTCATGAGGGCGTCAGACTCACCCCCACTAAGCGGGCTACCGCTGCACTCGCTGTAGGCGGGTACGCTGTAGGGGTGAGAGAGATCACACGAGCCGTACTCGGCGTTGAGGAAGTGCTGCACGTAGTTGACCGCAAGCTGCAGGACAGCGGTGCGATCTGCCGAACCGATCCCAGAGCAAAAGACGACCGCATACAGCGCTCGGTACTCGTCAAGGCAGATCTCGGCCACCACTTCGTGGTCGCTCTTGGTGACAACGTGCCACACCTGGCCCTGACGAACGAGCAAAAGGTTGGAATATTGGGCCACGGATTTCTCCTTGTGGTTGGTTGAAGATGGTACAGACCCGATTATTAGTATAAAACGATTTTTAAATATGTCAATCACTCCTACTCCATCAGACTCTCGTATATTCCTACACCCCATTTCTGTATAAGCTCTGCTATAATCACACGGTATGAAAAATCCATTCCTGCCACCACAAGGCGAAGCTGCAAGCACAAGAAAACAACTAGATAGAATAAATAAACAATCCGCACCGCTCCTCTTACAAAAAAGATCATGGAGCAGCTAATGCGAGACGGGCTTCGTGGTCCTCGTGATCCATTTGATGAACATCTCCTTCCGCAACTAGAAAGAATTAAGCAAAAATTATACATTCACGACGACGATCACGCGATTGATATCCTTTCTTTTGGATACTCAGTTGATACTGACCTTCAGAACGGAGTTGGGATCGGTGAACTAACCCTTAGAATTGCTAATGATTTAGCAGAAATTGCAGAAACCGTACTACAGAAAGATTTCCCGAATATTAGTCGAGACGCAGTTGAATTGGTCGTCGGAAGAACCATAGATCTCTACACCGGGGACAAAATGTTTATCGACGCATTCATCGACGCTATCGATGAACGTCGGGCCATCATGAATACTCTACCGAGATCAACCTACGTTTTAGATGAGAGCACCGGTATCGTAGAACAAAAAAAGAAGTAGTCCGAGCACGAGGTGCTCGGACTACGAGGATGCGCCACTCTGGTCATGTCACTTGACCATCGTCCGCGCGGTGCGAAGCTGTTTGAGACGCTTGAGGGCGCGCTCGATTGCTGTCGCTATCCGCTTGAGTCCCTGTAGCGAAAGGGACTTTGGTGTGGGTGTCGGTTTCATGTGACGCCCTCCTTTCTTTCTCAAGTATCGCCATGATTTGATTTATTGTCAACCGGTGCGTTTGGGGACTCGAATATTTGTATTTACCGATAAAACAACATAGGCTATATAGCGATGACCTTACTTGAAACAAACGCCGCGCGGCTTCTCAAGGAAAAATATGGCGGTGAAACTACTCCGGCGTACGCTCTAGACGTTGCTAGACTACAAGCCGGTGAGCCGTATGAGTATGTGCTTGGATATACCGATTTCCTCGGTGCTACAATTGATCTTTCCTATCGCCCGATGATTCCTCGTCCCGAGACAGCTTTTTGGGTGAAACAGGCGATTGCTGAACTGAAGGCGCTCTCTCGCCCGCTCCGACTCGCTGATACCTTTGCAGGTGCCGGGAACGTTGGTCTCGCACTGCTCACTAACCTCCCTACCGCCACGGTTGAATTTTTTGAGCTCGACCCTGCTCTCGCGCCTCAGATTGAAAAAAATCTACAGCTTAATGAGATTGAACCAGAAAGAGCTCGTGTTGTTACCGCTTCTGATATTAGTGGTCTCTCCGGTCACTATGATGCACTCTTTGCTGTCCCACCCTATGTTCCGTATGCAGCACTCCCTGAGCTTGATCCAGAGATGATCAACTATGAACCCCACCTTGCCTTCTTCGCTCACGATAATGGTCACGAGTTTCACCGCCTTCTTATCGAACGCGCCTATGACTTCCTACTCCCCCACGGTACGCTCTACATGGAAGCAGACTATGACCATGGTGACGCCATTAAAAAAATGGTTGAAGGTACCCGATGGTCACAATTAGAATTTTGGCCAGACCCCTATGGTGCAACCCCTAACGTGGTGCTCAGGAAATAATCCTCTATTTAACACTAGGCTTCTATCTGATCTAGAATTTTTACGAGTACCGGGGAGATATATTGATCGACCACCTGCTTATACCCTTTCGCGTTGTAATGGATACCATCTTCGAGTTTATTCTCAGGATCTAGAAAGAGCTCAGCCGTAAGAAACGGTATAAGTACAAGGTCATATTCTTTGGCCAGCTTTTCATAGAGTGCGTCAAAATCCTGCTTGTAGTCTAGACCAGCCGTGAGTGGCGCCTGCATACGAAGCAGAATGACCACCGGTGGGTTCTCTCCCCCAGTCAGGGTACTAATGGTTTCGCGGATATTCTTTTCAGTCTCAGCCAAGGGGAGGAGTCGCAACGCATCGTTACCACCTATTCCTAAGAGTACAATGTCGGGATTTTGAGATCGTATAAATGACGACCGCTCCAAGTTTCCTCGAGTCGTCTCACCACTCACCCCCGCATTAATAACTGATACGCTGTATCCGGCACTACGGAGCGCTTTCTCAAGTTGGGCTGGATACGCCTCGCTCGCCGGTAGGCCATATCCCGCGGTGAGACTATCTCCAAACGCAATAATGGAAACCGTCGCACCTGGCGTCTCTCGGGGATTGATATTTGAGATAGCCCGTTCGTTATCATTTGGTGTAAGCCACCACCAGAGTACCCCGATCAAGAGAATCCCTAGGCCGGTTAGTAGATATTTATTCATATGAAAGCAATTCTCGTAAAGGCATCGTATCACGAATAAAGAGCGCTCGGGCAAGTATTCCAACACAGCAGATGATCACTCCCATACCAATCACGAGCGACCAGGAGAACCACACCGTTGTTGCGAGTTCGAGAGAAACGTAATTGATAAGCCACGTTGCCGCTACACTCACGAGGTAGGCACCGATAGTGGCAAGAACAGCGAGTGCTGACGTCTCTACGATATACAGTGTAAAGGCATGTTGTTTCGAGAGTCCGATCGCACGAAGTCGAGCGAGCTCACGACGTCGTATACCATAGGTAGAAACAATAAGTGTCACAATGAGTAACGTTGCAATAATAAGCGGCGGTAAGGTGATTACAAACACGAGAATAAGGAGTAGTGAGAGGAGTTCGATAAGCACCTTTCCCACCGCAGCCGTCTCAATGAGTGAGACGTTAGGCATTGCCGCAGCAAGAAAACGTCCGAGTTCAGCTCGCTCTTTTTCACCATAGTTAGCATAACCAAAGTATACGCTCGGGAATTGCCCGATGTCCTCTGGCGATAAGACAAAATAGAAAAATGGGAGTCCTGAACGGGAATCAGTACTACGAAAACTCGTCACCACTCCTGAGACCGGAAAGCCTTGAATAGTAAAATCGATAGTAGAACCGATTTCGATACCGGCACGCTCGGCGAAATCGACATCCACCGATATCTCACCACGACGTCCGTCTGACCACTCACCCGCTACAATCGCTTCACTCTCTAATAAATCAGTTCGGGCCGTAACATTGAATTCACGACCAAGTTCTCGATCTATATCTGAATCTGGGTTCGCAAGTTCGGCTTCAATATCGGTATCGTCTATACGGACCAGTCGAGCTCCGAGATTTGAGAATAGTGTGATCTGAGGAAATTCGGCCAAGAGGACGGGTCGCTGCGAGGGCTGAACATCGATCACGTAAGCAGTCGGCACAGTGGTAGCAAGATCACCAGTTAGGTACCCGCGGACTGAGGCTTGAAGCAATGTCAGTGTTCCGAGCGCCGCAAGCGCCACAAAAAGTGACGTAAAGGCAACGATACCAAAGAGACCGTCATTTCGCTTATGACTAATAATTGTCCTGATAAAAAATGAGTATCGGGCACGATTTTTGTATACCACATAAGTCACGAGTGAAAACACAAACGCCACGAGACAATAGACCCCAATAATTGAGAGCATTGCGATCACGCCATTTTGAACACTTTGCAGTAAAACAACTGCCACGATGACGAGAGGAAGGAGTGCAGTCATTGAAAGTCCGACCAGTTGTTGAGCTCGGACACTGCCAACCGCAGTCTCTTCTGAGCCAATCAGTACTTGTCGTGGTGTCTGAAACAAACTCTGTCGGACAGCTGGAATAAATGACGCAAGGCTAATACCTCCAAGAATACTCAAGGTAAGTAATCCATCTAAAACAAATGGGGGTTGCGGAAGCGTGAGCGCAAGCTGAGTCTCCGCGAGTTGTGTGATAATTGGAAACGTGAGCACCACGAAACCGATCGCGAGCACGCTCGCAAAAAAGACGACGCTCGCGAGCGAGAGCCCGAGTACAGTTATCACTTGACGACGACTCATACCGATAGCACGTAAGACCGCAAGACTCTTACGCTCTACGGTTACCAAATACAAGGTGCTGGCATAGATATTAACCGAAGCAAGGACCATGGTAATTAGCACTACAATCGTTAAGAAGTCTGATACGGTCGCGAGTCCAAATTGAAGACCCCGACGATCCTGACCAGCAATATCGACATCCAGAGTAGGGTTTTCCTCTTCCAGGAGTCGGAGCTGCTCAATCATTTCAGGATCAGGTGCAGTAGCTATGCGTGCAGCATATCGATACTCAATTCGTAAAAGTTCCTCAGCGAGATCAGCTCGCTCGTAGCCAGCGATACTCATGAATACGTGCGGAAAGATTTCAAAACCACCAAAGAGCGATGAGGGCTCGCTCACGACAGTATCGACGATTCGGTATGTCGCGGTACCAAGTGTCACCTCATCGCCAATAGCGAGCTGAAGGCGCTCGAGTCCAGCACGAGCGATCACCACTTCATCTGGGGCGAGTGGGCGATATACGGATTGCTCAAGCACCATCTCACCATAGAGTGGAAACGCATCATCAACCGCATGAATAGAAAACGGAGCAGTACCGTTTTTGGCTTCAAGCGTCGCAGTGAAGGTGTATTCACGCGCCACGGCTTGCGGAGTAATGTTAACGGCAGCCAGGAACTTTTCGCCAGAGAAGGGTGTGGCGCTCTCAAGCACCACATCGCCCCCCTGCAGCTCGCGAGCCTGATTATCAAGGAGAGCTCCGCCCGCACTCGTCAAAAGTAGTACCAGAAAGAGCACTACCCCCGTGATGAGTAGCGAGACAAACGGCAATACGAAGCGTTGCCATTCACGGGTAAGGAGTCTCCAACTATAGACACCAAGATATCTAGGATCTTTCATGAAGCGTCTTATCTCTGAGTTCAAACACACGATCCATCCGTGCAGCGACTGTTTCATCATGAGTAATCACAATGAGTGTAGAACCATTCTTTTCGACCGCAGCGACAAGCATTTCGATCACCCGCTCTCCGGTCGCTCGATCCAGACTTCCCGTAGGCTCGTCAGCTAAGATGAGTTCTGGTCGTGGCGCTAACGCTCGTCCAATAGCCACTCGTTGCTTCTCACCACCAGAAAGTGTCTTCGGTAGCGCTGCTTTTCGGTCACTAATTCCCAAATCATTTAAGAGCGAATCGGTCCGCTCCGCTACATGCTGAGCGCCACCGATTTCGAGCGACGCTGCCACATTCTCGGCGGCAGTAAACGCACTGATAAGCTCGAAGTTCTGAAAAATAAACCCGATATGCTCATTGCGAAAAGCGGCTTGTGCAGTCTCAGAGAGCGTAGTGGTCGAAACACCAGCGATAATAACCTCCCCGACAGTCGGACTATCAAGCAATCCAAGCAATGAAAGCAATGTTGACTTACCAGAGCCTGATGGGCCGACGATCGCCACTCGCTCGCCCCGCTGTATAGTAAACGACACGTCAGTAAGTACCACCAGTTCTCCACTTGGTGTAGCAAAAGACTTACGAAGATTACGAGCTATCACCACTGCATTCTGAGGATTGGTATTCATGAGCTCTGTTATTCTTTAGCTCGCCACGCTTCGTCTTGTCGTGCAAGCAGTGCCGGCGCTTGGTCTGGATGCGCCATAATTTCCTCTACAACTCGCTCTGCACGAATTCCTTGTGAAGCCTTAACGAGGATCACATCACCAGGTTTCAAGTAGGCCTGAAGCTCACGACCAGCCTTCGCAACGTCTTCGTATTGAAAAATACATTTTTCAGCAAGACCGTGCTCAAGTGCACCCTCTGCAATCTTACGAGCCCGTACTCCGATAGTGAAGAGTGCATCGACGGTACCCCCAGCAATTTCACCCACTCGCTCGTGCTCGCGAGCTGAAAAGCGACCGAGTTCGAGCATATCACCAATGACCGCAATTCGTCGCTTGGCATGCTTAAGCTCTTTCATGGTCTGCAACGCCTGTTCAACAGCAATTGGAGAGGCGTTGTAGCTATCATCAATAATGGTCGACCCTTTGAGGCCCGGAATAACTCGCATACGACCGGGAGCAGGAGCATGATCAAATAACGCCTTCGCCGCATCAGCGAGCGCAATACCACATTGCATTCCAACTGCCACTGCGCCAATGTACGTATACACGAGCTGAAGACCGATCGCCCCTTGTACCTTAACAAGCTGAGCTTCTTCAAAGTGCTTCACTATAAACTTTACCCCCGCAGGAACATCGTCCTCATAATAGATACCATCATCACTTGCCACAAACTGTGAGGGAAGAAAACGACTATACCCTATCGCTTGCTGTCGAACATTAGCTAGTTGGGCCTGGATAAGCTGATCATCATGATTATAAATGACAACGCCTTCAGGTTTAAGAGCCTCTACGAGCTTCATCTTTTCTGCAATCACTGCTTCTGGTCCAGAAAAAAATTCAACATGTACAGGCACATCAGGAAAGCGAGTAAGGACGACAATGTCAGGCTTAATCCAGCTTGTAAGCTTCTCCATATCACCAGGCCGATCAACACCGGTTTCGAGAATCAAATACGATGGGTACGTCTTCGAGAAAAGCGCTACCATGAAACCATCAGCGAGATTCTTAAGCCAGAGAAACGGATTATTCCAAGCATTCGGTAAACCCAAAACGGTCAGTGGTACCCCAATATCAGAATTAAAGCTCTTCTCGCTCTTCCGTGCCGAGACATGACGTTTAATGACGCTATAAATCGCATCTTTCATTGAAGTCTTTCCCACACTTCCCGTCACCGCAATAATAATTGGTCGATGACGCTTGAGTAACAACTTTGCTTCGGCAGTAAGGAGGTAGACGATGATTTTTTTAAAGACAGCTTTCATGATTGATATTATCGATCGGGTGGTACATCGTAATAATTGATGAGAAACTTAGCCACTTCCATAAACGGCAAGGTCAGTGTCTCAGACGCATACTGCACACCCTTCGGTTCTACAGTATACATGAAGACAACAAATTGTGGGTCAAACGCTGGAAAATAGCCAAAAAATGAATGGAGGTACTTGTCCTCATAATAGCCGCCATTTACCGGATCAGGGATTTGTGCCGTTCCGGTTTTGGCACCTATTGTGTGGTTCGGTAACGCGACCGTACCGCCTCGTAGTGCGGTATCAACAACTTTCGTGAGCATGCCTGAAATTTCTTCACTCGTCTTCTCACTGAATACCTGAGCCCCGTCGGGGTACTTGATATCTCGAGTAGTTCCATCTTCATAGACAATTTTTGAAACCAGATGTGGAGTAACAAGGTATCCCCCATTACCGAGCGCCGCTAGAGCGCGAATGGTAGCTATCGGTGTCATCGCAATACCTTGGCCAAATGAAGCGGTTGCATACTCTACATCACGTGGTGACTGAAGATTTTCTACGAGACCGAAGGCTTCATTCGGGAGATCAATACCGGTCTCGCTCCCGAGCTTAAGATCTAGAAAGTAATCTCGAAACTGCTCCTTACCCATTTTTTGAACAATATGAGAAACACCAGTGTTTAGTGATTGACTAAGAACTTCTTGCATTGGTACCGTACCTCTCCCCTTCCCATCAAAATTCTTAATGGTAAAACCATCGAGCGTTATCGAACCCGCGTCATAATAGGTGGAATCACTGGTAATGACTCCACTATCAAGACCAGCCGCCATCGTCAGCGCTTTAATGGTTGAGCCAAATTCATAAACATTCTCGACAAGCGGGTTGGTAAAGACATCTATAGATGTCGTACCTCGATTATTCAAATTAAACGTTGGTACGATACTCATCGCATAAATCGCACCCGTCCTCGGATCCATTATGATGGCGCCGGTAAGCTTGCTATCGTAGGCCGCTTGTGTCTCCTCAACTACCGTATCGAGCATTCGCGCTACCGTTGGCTCGATTGTTGTTACAATATCACCCCGCTCTGCTGATTCCTTTGAGTAGACGAGATCACCGAGATTACTAAATATCTCAGCGAAGATATTAACGGTTCTGACCTCGCGCTCTTTAATGAGGAGTGAATCATACTGTCGTTCAAGACCATACTTTCCGTGAAGTTCTGTATCTGATCGATCCGTAAAGCCGACAAACCCGACTATGCGCGCGGCAAGACTGTCACCAGGGTAGAAGCGCCATTGATTTCGGTATAACGATACTCCTGGTAGCTTTTGCTCAGTAATTACTCCGTGCACCTCTTTCGGTAAAGTTTGCTCAACCTCAACGTATTTTCGATTCTCTAGTGACGCCAACTCAATACATCGCTCTGGTGAAATCGTTAGGTAGGGGGCTAATGCGGCACAAGTTTCAATTGGTTTTGTAATCAGTGTAGGATTAAATGCAAGGAGATAACCAGAGCGGATCGATGCCGCGGCAACCTCCACACCATCTCGAGTAGTAAAAAAGATACTCCCCCGCGAATACACTGCCTGACGCGTTTCTACATATTGATCTTCGGCCTTTTCAGCAAAAACTTCTCCATGAGCTATCTGTATGTAGTAGAGACGGCCAAGAAGCACCAAAGCGAGTAAGAGTACAAAGCCGGTTATAATCCGAATCCGGAGTACCATTCCTCGTCGCATACATTTATTCGTTAGCAGTACGAAGCACGAGACCAGCACCTGCGTCTCGATTAATAAAGACTTTTTCTTCGATTGAGCTAAAACCAGGTATATCAGCGGCTCGTTGACTGATACGATGATTGGCTTCAATGTATGCCGATTCTAGAAAAGCAATTTCTGAGCGTAATTGTTGAATCTCTTGCAGTGTCTCCTTACGCATTACCACATGAACCACCGAGAGACTGAGAAAATACATGTACGCGACTACACTGAGGACAAGAAATGACATACACAATACAGTGATGAGGTGTCGTTGGTGTTGTATTTTAGCTACCTTCATAATCAAATCAATATCAATTTTCTGTTGTCTGGTTTCTTGTAATGGCGCGTAATTTTGCGCTCCGGGCGCGCGGATTCATGCGAAGCTCCTCTAGACTTGGGGTAATCGGTTTTTTAGTGAGAATGGTGTACATCCCGGTAGCAGCAAGCTCACGAAAGGCGAGCTTTACCTGTCTGTCTTCAAGGCTATGGAAGGTAATGATGGCAAGCACCCCAGATGGCGCTAGCGCGGCGACACTATCAGTGATGAACTGTTCAAGTACAGACAACTCATCATTAACGGCGATGCGGAGGGCTTGAAATGTCTTTGTGGCCGGATTGATGCGGTGCAGGTGACGCTTAGGATAGACACGAGCAATGAGATCAGCGAGCTGTGCGGCCGAAGTAATCGGACCTTGAGCTCGCACCTCTACAATCGCGCGTGCAATTCGTCGAGCAAGTGGCTCTTCTCCATAACCGTATATGACATTCGCGATATCCGACTCAGCCCAATCGTTCACAATGTCGTACGCCGTAAATGGATACGCAGTTGGCTCTCCATACGTCATATGGAGAGGTTCATCGTTCATAAACGAAAATCCCTTTCCTCCATCGGTAAACTGGTCGGTTCGCCAACCTAAGTCAGCGAGTATGCCATCAACCTTCTCTATATGTAAAGAACGAAGTATCTGTGTGATCTCCTTAAAATTTTTATGCACGAGGTGATACCTCGGCGCATGCTCCAAAGTTTTGAGAAATGAATCTACAAAGGCAGTTGCATCAGCATCGATGCCTATGTACATACCAGTAGCGTCAAGCTTAGAGACAATTTCTCGAGCATGACCGCCAGCACCATAGGTAGCATCAACGACAATACTTGCAGAAGAGAGCGCGAGAATCTCTACCGCTTCCTGCTTCAGAACGGTGATGTGTTTCATGGTAGAAAGAGTTATAGGACGCCGATCTCACCGAGCTTCTCAGCTAACTGGTCAGCTTGGGTCTCGATCTTACGCTTATACTCAGTCCATTTCTCCTCATCCCAAATTTCGATGCGATTATGGATACCCGCAAGAACCACATTGGTCGCGAGCGTCGCAAAATCTTTCAAAAAGTCTGGAACGAGAATACGTCCAACTGAATCCACCTCCACTTCGACCGCTCCACTCAAGAAGAATCGATTGAAACTTCTTGTATCCGCCTGTCCGAGTGGGAGTTGACCAATTTTTTCAGTGATCTTCTCCCACTCTCGGAGCGGATATACAAAGAGACAGTTATCAAGACCGCGAGTGACTACAAGCTTTTTCCCAAGTTCCTCCCGCCATTTAGACGGTAAGGACAGCCGTTTCTTAGGATCCAACGTGTGCTTGTATTCGCCAATCAGCATATCTTAACTAGTCTATACGACTTTCGCCGTACATTCCACTATCTCCCACCACTCCTACATTCTATACCACTTCATACCACCTGCAAGCACTTATGCACACAAAAACGGGGATAACAAAAAACCGACCACTTGGTCGGTTTTTTTATCTCCTAATCAATGATATTGGATACCGGAGTGAGTTATATGACACTTACTCACCCTTCTCTTGTTTTGGTTTCATTAAAGGAAACAACTGTGTCTCCCGAATTGTCTTCCCGGCTAAGAATGAGAAGAGACGCTCACCAAACCCGAAGCCACAAGTCGGCGGCATACCATATTCAAGCATCTCAACAAATTCCCAATCTGGCATCATTGCCTCCTCATCACCAGCCTCTAGTAACGCTCGCTGCACCTCAAAGCGTTCACGCTGATCAACCGGATCATTAAGTTCACTGTATCCGCGACCCACCTCACTGCCGGCAATAATCGGCTGGAACATTTCGACAGTCTTGCCATCGGCGCGCGTCTTTGCGAGCGGTGCTACGACCTTCGGGTGATTAATGAGAAATGCCGGTCCGGCAATATGCTTTCGACAATACTTCCAGAGCGTATCCGTTAACCGTTCACGATTTTCACCTTCATACTGCACCCCGAGTTCATCAAGTTTTAATTTCATTTCCTCGATGGTTGCAGTGTGGATATCAATTGCGGTCTGCCGTAATACCTCCGCCGCATAATCAATCTTTACCCATTCCTGTGCTAGATCAAATTGGTGACCACGCGCTTCAAACTGTGTCGTGCCAAATACCTCTCGAGCAATTTCAATATACAACTCTCGGACCAGACGCATTCCATCTTCGTAATTTGCATACGCCCAGTAAAATTCAAGGTTAGTAAACTCCTGAAGATGTTCTGGGCTTGAACCCTCGTTACGGTACGCACGACCAATCTCAAAGGTTTTATCAAAACCGGCCGCCATCAACCGCTTCTGCCAGAGCTCACCAATACAAATGCGTAAGTAGACTGGGATATCGTAATCATTGTGATGCGTGATAAACGGCCGAGCCTCAGCACCGCCCGTCGTGGTCTCAAGTGTCGGTGTTTCAACTTCAAGAAAACCTTGCCGCTTCATAAATGCACGCGTCACGTCCCAGAACTTAGCTTTCTTTACAAAAAGCGCTCGTGCTTCTTGATCGAGTAGCAGATCAAGATATCGTTTGCGGTATCGTTCATCCTCGTCCTTAATTCCAAAGTGTTCAGTGGGAATGTTTTGGAGCGCTTTACTCAAAACTCGCCAGGTTCGAACTAAAAGTGCTTGTGTGCCTCGCTTAGTCGTATACGCTTCCCCGCTCACCTCAATAAAATCACCGGTACTGATAAGCTCTAGCAGTTGATCAAACAGCTCCTGGCCCATTTCGTCACGAGAACAGAACGCTTGGATTTTTCCAGTCCCATCAAGCACGTCAAGAAACGCCAACGCGCCATGCTCTCGTAAAGCTAAGATACGACCAGCAACCGTAATCGGGGTCTGGGCTGACTCGAACACTTGAAACTGATCATACACAGCCACAACTGTGTGGGTTCTCGTTGAAACAGCTGGGTATGGATCTTGCCCATTCTCTCGAATTTTTGCGATTTTTTGTTCGCGGTCTGCACGTAAATCCTCAAGGTTTGACATAGCCCTAATCCTAGCCTAGAGAAGGGAAAAAGAAAAGTGCCGCGACAAACGTCGCGGCACTTTTCTTTATTCAACCTTAAGTACTTTATACTTTTGCTTTCCGGTTGGAGTTTCAAAAACAAACTCATCACCCTTGCTCTTACCGATCAACGCTTCACCGAGTGGTGAGAGGTACGAGAGTTTTCGTTCGTGAATATTTGCTTCATCTGAACCAACAATTGTGTAGACGCGACTATCCTTTTCCTTCTCTTTCTGAATAGTAACCACTGAACCTAAACTAATGACACCTCCCTTCTTTTCATGCGCAACGATTTTTGCTTCCTTGATAACTTTTTCAAGATACCCGATGCGCTCCTCGATCGCCGCTTGCATATCACGAGCTTCTTGATACTCAGCATTCTCTGAAAGGTCTCCGAGACTTCGTGCATATTCAAGCGACTCAGCTACTTCCTTACGCCTGACGGTCTTGAGATGGTCAAGTTCCTTCTTGAGCTCATCGAACTTTTCGGCGGTCAAAAACGCTTGTGTATCATTCATACGAAAATTTAATTTACCCAATTATACGCACTTCACCCACTCGGTCAAATCAGTCACTCACGGTCACGTCGTTTTCAATTCCCAGATATTCTGGACGATGGACTGACATCCATTCTACCACACTACCCATAATCCGAGTCGCCCCGAGCGCATTACTCCGTGGCGCCTTATCCATCATAAGAATAAAGGCGTACTCTGGATCTTCATATGGCCAAAAACCAGCCGCCCAGGAATTGACGTATGCATTACCCGCACCCACTTCAGCCGTTCCGGATTTGGCAGCAATTGCTACATCAGTTCGCTCTAGACCACGTGCCGTTCCCCCATCAATAGTTACCGTCTTCCGCATTCCTTCGTGAACTATTTTTAGAGCATCTTGACGAAGTCCAATCTCTTTTGTTGCACCCTGCACATCTTTAAGAACATGTGGCGTAACAAGCGTTCCACCATTTGCGAGTGCTGCGTAGGCTCTCAACATCTGAATTGGCGTTGTTAAAAAGCCGAACTGTCCAATGGCAGTGAAATAGGTATCACCAAGCCTCCAATCATCATCAAAGACCTGGGCCTTCCATTGCGGATCAGGAACGACACCGGCCTGCTCTTGCGCAATAGTGATTCCTGTTGTGCTACCGAGACCAAAACGACGATAGTAGTCTGCCATTTTTGTAATACCGAGCCCAGGCTGATCACCATAGCCACCGCCGATAATGTAGAAATATACGTTTGAAGAAAAAGCTATCGCTTCACGCATCGTCATTACCCCATGGGCACGCCAGTCGGTAAACCGAGAGGGGTTACTTGGGTTATAGGGATTTGGTACGACGAGCTCTCCAGTACTCACGATTTCTTTAGATGGATCAATAATCCCCTCCACGAGAGCTGCATAGGCTACAAACGGCTTAACGATTGAACCAGGAGTATACGCCCCACTAATAACCTTGTTAAGAAACGGGAGCCGATCGTCAGTATTATACGCGTCAATCATCTCTACCGCATACCCATCTGACATGACCTCAGGATCGTAAGTAGGAAAACTTGTTAGCGCTATAAGTTCACCGGTATGGATATTCATAATTGCACCTGCACCACTACGGAATCCCGCCTGAGCACTTGAGGTCGAAATAATCTGATAGAGAGCTTCTGTGAGCTCAACATCAAGCGAGAGATACAGGGGTTCACCAGAAACACTTGGCATGGTCGCATGCTCACTAATCGTCTCTCCAAGTGCGTCAGCGACGACTATCTTGGCGCCATTACTTCCTCGTAGAACATCGTCATACGCAGCCTCAACACCATTACGACCAATATACTCAGTACGATAGAAAAATCCCCGATTATCCTTTTTGGGATAGCTCACATAGCCAAGCACCTGACCAAGCCCCAACCGATCTGTGTACGCTCTGATCGGAAAATCATATACCCCACGCTCGTCGACCTCATTCCAGGCAACAAGCTCACCTCGACGATCGTAAACAACACCCCGCTCAGCGATAACCACCGCTTCATCAACACTGTTACTTTCTGCAATGGCGCGATATTCAGCACCATTAATTACTTGTAATTCAAAAATCTTGAAAGTATAGAGCGCAGTAACCAGCACAAAGACAATACCTACCGCATACACACTCCGATACGAAACCGGCAGTTCTCGCTTACCCTCGAGACGCGCCCGGTTAAAAGACGGAATATTGGTTGCATCAAGCAGTACCTCATCGAGTTCGACGATTTTCTTTCTTCTACTACGAAAAAGACGCATATTCAGATTCGTACACTCTTAATAATTGTCGCACAACGATAGCTGCACTCCAGAGCACGATAGACACGATCGTGTAGAGTGGTATCCCAGTATACGCCCCAAAGTAGCCGTCAAGCAAAAAACCAATGATGACGATCTCGAATCCTCCGTACCTGATAAGTAACCAGGCAAGAAAAATAAGTGCCGGTATGTACGCAGTAGCGAGGAACGTTGCTAGAAACAAAATGCTCAATATAAAACGGGTCATGGAATGATTATTCGCGAGTCGTGGTTGCTGACGTCGCACTCTCTCCCGCAAGACTCGAACTTGCAATCGTAGGTATTTGATCAATCTTGAAGTACTGACGAGCTGCAGTTCGCACGGCATCCTCAATCATCTCAACACTTCTCTCCGTACCAGGCTCAGTCCCGACCGAGACATACAAGAGACTTTGTAGCGGAACAGGAGGTGTAACATAGCCGTACTGCTCTGGTTGTGTCGGCACATTCTCAATCGTTACAATCTCTCCATACACCCCACTTTCAACACTTGGGAGCAGTACCGGGTTCCCTACCGCGAGCGTTACACCTTGAGGCACACGCACTCGTGCCACCCCTCCACCCACACCCTCAAGCGGTGCAAATATATTGGGACCAACAACATATGCCGTCGCAGTAAATCCAGGAGTTGTCACAAGATCTACAAAGGCGTAGGTTGGTAATACACTAACCACTACCCCAATAACCGTATCAACGCCAACAAATACCGGTGCTCCCACCACCACACCAGCATTGCTTCCCTGGTCGATTTTTAAAAGATCGTAACTCAGTATCGTCGGCTGCGCGATGACACGTGCCGCAATACGTGCACTTGAAGTTCCCATTTCGGCCACCGCACGAAGTTGCATATTTTCATTCATAAGACGCTGCACGGTCAAATTCGTACCAGCTTGATTTGCGAGTTGCTTTTGTAACTCATCAATCTCATGAATTAATTCAGTTCGCGAACGTAAATAGGTTGGGAGTGTTGATTCTGAAAAGCGATACCACGACACCGCCTGTTCGATTGGATAGAGTGCCACATACGAAACAACGCTAAAAAGACGAGGGAAGATTAACCCAGCACAGAGCAGTATTAATACAACAGTGATTCGACGCTTCCAAATATCAATTGGAGAGCGGCGAGAGCTCACCTTCGTTATCGATGAGTACTTCTTCATATTGTTCGAGATTTTCGATTACGATACCCGCCCCTCGTACCACTGCCCGAAGTGGGTCTGGTACCACAATAACGGGAACCTGGAGTGTTTCTTCCAAGAATGAGGCCAGACCAGGAATTAGTGCTCCTCCACCACAGACATGAATGCCACGCTGCATAATGTCAGCTAAGACCTCAGGTGGGGTCTTCTCAAGTACTGATCGCGTAGCCTCTACAATCGTTTCGACCTGATTTGCAACAGCGTCACGTACGTCACCCGCAGTAATAATCACCTCGCGAGGTAATCCGGTCATAACATCTCGTCCACGAATTACCAGTTCTCCTCCATTACCTTCAACTCGCACTGAAGCGAGGGCAATCTTAGCTTCCTCAGCAGTTTTCTCTCCTACATAGACCTTAAACTGGTCTCGAACGTATGACGCGATAGCGGTATTGAGATGATCACCAGCAACCCGTAAATTCTTCGCTACGACGATGCCATTGAGTGAAATAACTGCAATATCAGTTGTGCCACCACCAATATCAATAATCATGTTACCGGCAGCTTTATTGACTGGTAACTTTGAACCAATAGCAGCGGCCATGGGCTCCTCAATCAGAAACACGTCCCGAGCCCCGGCATTCTTTGCCGCGTCTCGAGCGGCGCGCATCTCCACATTCGTAATACCAGATGGCACACCGATAAGCATTCGTGGTGCAATGAGAGACCGCATCTCTCCATGCACCTTGTTGATAAGGTACGCAAGCATCTCTTCTGTTACCTCGAAGTCAGAAATAACACCATCAACGAGCGGACGCACCACCTCAATATGCTGCGGAGTTCGACCCTGCATGGTCTTTGCCTCATTTCCTACCGCCACTAATTGACCAGTCTTCTTATTGATAGCGACAATGGTTGGTTCATTAAGCACAATACCTTTTCCTTTTACATAGACGAGCGTATTTGCTGTTCCAAGATCAATCGCCATATCAGTTGATACGGTCGCCAGTATTTTTTGAATGTGTTTGGAGAAAAAGCTCATGAGCGAAGCATTGTACTACGTCTCTGGGTCAGCATCAAAATCAGCATACAGTTCTGTTTCTGTAAGCTTGCGCACTTCCCCAGTACGGCGGGTAACCACCTCAAACAAACCTTCTTCTTTAGTCTTCTTACTAATAACAACCCGATATGGTAAACCCATAAGATCACTATCAGCGAACTTCTCTCCCGCCCGTAGATCACGATCATCATACAAAACAGTTACTCCACGCTTCTGCAATTCTTCGTATATTCCATCTGCATAATCGCGAACTGCGGTATCTTCTGTATTGAGAACGGTAAGATGCACGAGAAACGGAGCAACCGAAGCTGGCCAGACCAGACCACGCTCATCTGAGAATTTTTCAGCCATCACACCAACGAGGCGAGTGACTCCAATACCATAAGAACCCATCCAAACAGCGACCGGCTCACCAGCTTCGTTGGTATAGGTTAGACCAAGATCATTCGCTTTTTGACGACCAAAGTTAAAGATGTTACCAACCTCTGCAGTTGTAACTTTTGTTAATTCTGCCGCTGTTACGCCGAGCTTCGTAAGCGTTTCTTCGTTCATCACTTCCGCGTTGATAGCAATATGCTTCTCTCGATTAATATAGATTTCATCCTCCCCAGCCTCACAAATTGTCTGAAATTCATGACTAAACTGAGTAAACGCACCACCAGAAGCAAACGTAATGAACGTATCAGCACCGAGTCCAAGTCGTTCATAGACGCGCATATATGCATCCATTGTTGCTTGATAGAAAGCAGTGTGATCGGTTTCTCCAACACAAAACGAATACATATCTTTCATCACAAACTCTCGGCCGCGCATAACACCACTTTTAGCCCGTAACTCATTACGGAGTTTTGTCTGAAACTGGTAGACGTACACAGGAAGATCTCGATAGCTTGTGATGTAATTCTTCATCATATTACCGATCGGCTCCTCATGACTCCACCCAAATCCGACTTCCCCGCCCGCTGCGAGTTCTGATTTGAACCACACATCTACCTGCTCATCACTCCATCGATCAGTCTGTTCCCAGAGTTCTTTCCGCTGCAGTGCAGTCATGATGAGTTCTTGGCCGCCGATAGCGTTCATTTCTTCGCGAACAATAGCTTTGATATTCTCTACTACCGCTAAACCAAGTGGGAGGTACGCATAGACACCAGCCATTTCTTTGTGAACATAACCTGCCCGAATAAGTAACTGAGCGTTTC
>JACCDR012237212.1_pt1 | contig 60465 bp, 100 predicted proteins | sample 7446431 | NCBI WGS metagenome assembly JACCDR01 (sample SAMN15323443, study PRJNA562643) | freshwater metagenome | isolation source: river surface water | place: USA:Blue River Watershed | collected 2017-08-17 | reverse complement strand
AAAAAACGTAGCGGCAACACTAGGCATAGACCTATATGGAGTCAGTAGAGGCGCTTTGACTACGCCTCTGAAGTTCAAGCTTTGGACTATTCAGGAATCTCAGTCGCTTCAGCGCTGAGAGTGTCAACAATCCACGCTCTACTAAGATAAAATATTGGTAATTGGCAATTTATAGGATTATGGAAATTGAAGGCGATCGCATAGGCAATGACGCAAACTGCACAAGCGGTTTACCCTGTGGCAACTCATGCCAGCCTGTATCAAATAGCTGCACGACAAGCTTATTGCCAGAAGTAGAGGCGATCGCCGATTACATCACCAATCCTGATAATTTTAAAGACTACGATCAATCTGCGATCGCGCCAAGAATCACTCTTGAGACGATTATCAATCCTGTATTTACTGATAATGGTAAGAGAAGCGATCGCGCTACTAAGCTACCAGATTACGAAATCTCAGAGGGTTTAATTATTGGGCAGTTCGTTGGAACTCATAACAGTAAGGATGTGCTGTTTGATTTTAAGCTGGTTAAAGGCGGCGATCGGTGGAACTTAACTTACAAATATGCCGATGGGCAATTAGAGCTTATTGATTCAGTATTGATAGCTACTCCTGACGAATTAGCTTTGATTCAAGAATTTGCCGATCCTGAAATTAAATATGGAGTGCTGCGAGATGTTCTGCTCGCTAATAATTTATTCGACTCCAAAGATTTAAACAGAAAAAGTGCTGGCGATTTGTCTGCTTTGTTTGATGAGGCGATCGCCAAAACAGTAACCTTGCAATCTGAAAATGGTCATACTATCCAAGGAACTATTTTTGACGTTTCGTACAAACAAACTGGCATCCCTACCGATAAAGTCGCTCAATCTAAAAACAATGACTTCATTGTTGGTAAAGAGGGTTATGTCTCGGTTCGGGCGGCGATCGCTTGCAACTTAGCAGACTTGCAAGATACTAATTATCGTGTGGTTGAGATTGGATAGGCGATCGCTTAATCTTCCAAGACAAAATCAATAACTTTGACTTTTTGGATTTTTGAAACTTTGTATAGCGATCTTTTCTCCTTAATCGCGATCGCTAAGTCTTCTGTCCATTTATTAACCGCGCTATCTATTTGTTCTTGTGTAGGTCTCGATCTAAAAGCGGATCTCAAAACTTGAGACTGAATACCGCCTCCAATATCATTTACAAACTCAATCCAGATACCATAGAAAACCATTTTGCCATCTTAAATTAATTTACCGTGATCGCCAAAACCCGTCTATCAAAGGTAAGTATGGCGATCGTGGTTTTGTTAAACTACAGGTAATTCAGTTTGATACTCATGGGAATAGGCGATCGCCTTAGCTTGATTAGGGCGCAAAAGTTTTTCTTCCCAGATTGGAGTTAATGGTTTACCCATGCGTTTTTGATACGAGTCCCGAATGTCATTGGCAAAATCAAAAAGCAGATTCGCGTCATCAGCCTCGATAGCCAAAGTATTCGCAAGATCATTCATTTTCAAGTCGCGACTAGACATTGCATCTAATGGAGTGCCACTTTCAATACCAGCGTCAATTCTCAATTGAGATGCAGTCTTTCGGTACAAACCGTTATAGCGATCGTTATGGACTTTGCCAATAGAAATCCCTGCATTGTGTGCAATAAAAGCTGCTTGCTTGTTTGTCTCGCTGCAAAGAATACGTTTTTTAGCCCGTTCAACACGATCCTTGTTATGGGAATTAATCAGGATATCGGCGGCGAACTCTTCAGGCGATTCAATAAGGTTGCCAACGACTTCAAGCATCCAAGATTTAAACTCAACGGACAGATATCCTGCGTACTCAAGAGCGAGTTTATAATGCCCTAAAGTATCGCCACCCTTACCCCGCTTGGATTCCAAAATACGGGATTTATCCTGTTTACACTCTTTTGAGATTTGAGTCACAAGTTTTTTAGCTTCTGGTGATCGCTTCCACTCATAGGGAGTCTGGTTTTCTGGGCTTCCTGCCATCTTCCAAAGTTTAGTCAAGCTGACTAGCTCATCTTTGGAAAACTCAACCTCAAAACCGTTGCGATTCAATGTAACAATATCTTTAGCCATGTTGCCTACCGTCTTTAGGTAATGTGGTTGTAGCGATTGCACCTTCAAAAACTTGCGATCGCTACAACTATTCTACAATTTACGATAGGCAAAGGTAAAATAAAGCTAATTGCCTCTCATAAAACCAATGCCAACGATCGCCCAACAATTTGCAGATAGATTTAATTGGACTAAGCAAGTCTTTAATACCTTAACTGCCAGTATTAAAAGCAAAATCATTGGGAGTCAAAGGAGCTTACCCCGATCGCAGTTCGGGTATGGTCTATTTAGTGGCAGGACTACTGATTACGATTTAGAGATTGAAGAATATCCTATTCGCGATCGCATAAAGGCAAAACATATTCTCGAAATTCTGGAGCATAGCTCTGAGGCGGGGTTAGCAGTTGATATTTATAGAACGGATGTGCGATCGTCGGCGGATGGAGACGATCAAGGCTTTACGATTGGTGCTTTTCAGCCTGACGGAGAAACTCCTATTGATCCAACTATTAAATCGGTAGCACTGGAATTATTTGAAAGAATTTATCCAGTCAGCTTAATCGACATGATGATTTCTGACTGCGTTGGGCGTGGTGATCATTTTCAGTCCATCGGCTTTGTTCGTGAAGGGTTTTCTCGTAAAGATACTGACTACGCGATCGGCAAGTTGCTGAGAATCCCTCCTTTTGAAATGTTTCGCCTTGAAGAAAACAATGGCGAACTAATCGGATTTGAGCAGCGTAGAACCTTAACTCAGCACTCTCCTGATTATTTTTGGAACCCTGCCCAAATGGTGCATCTTCGTTATCGGCGGCGCGGTCTATATGGTCAATCGGTTTGGTATCAGTCGGCATGGGACTGGCAAGAATACAAACGCTCCAAGGAGGAGTATGCGATCGGGCGGCGTGGTTTAGCTCTTAATCCTAGAAAGCACATTATGCCCAAGGGAACCAAGGCTGACTTCGCGATCGCCTATAAAAAGGATTTAGATGAAAAAGTAAAAAATGGAACTGAGATTATCACTGATTTTGTGATGTTGCCAGAAGGTGATATTCAAAGCTTGAATGCTGGCAACTCTGGAGTAAAAGATCTGCTAGAAGCTGTGACTTATTACCGCACGGCGATCATTATGCCCACGCAAATACCAGCGTGGCGATTTGCGGGATTTAGAAATGACTCAGCGCAGGATTATGTCGGTCAACCCGCGCTCGCATGGGTACGGGCTGTCAATGGTGTTCGGGCGATCTTAGTTGAAGGGATTTCACAGGTTCTTGACACCGAATTGATTCTCAAGTTCGGCGCGGATTGGTATATCAAAAACGCTAAGGGCAAGTATCGGATTTCATTCCCAGAAATCAAAACCAGTTTGTCACAAACTCAACCTGATACGACTACCGAAGGAATTGAAGACGTTTCGGGCGGCGGCGCTACTTCTGGATTATTTGATCAAGCTTTAAGACAAGCTCAAGCCAATGGTGTTGATCGCCTTGAATTGGCTAAACACGTTGAATTGATTCGCGATCAAATCTAAACTGTTCTATTAAAGGTGAGTATGGCGCATGAAAATTGCAATTGAAGATGTTCAACAATGGCTAGCATGGCGATCGCTGTGGAACAATACGCCATTAGAGAAAATTGAATTTACCCTTGAAGGTAAAGATGTGGATATTGAAGTAACAGAGCAAATACTAGACGATCAAAACAATCCTATTGAAATTTGCCCAATAACAAAGCAGCAATTTAAGCGATGGGGTTTGGCTAATGTTGACTACCTATTGTTGGCGGTGGAGTCGTTGAAGCGATCGCCCTAGGCTTGCCATAAAACCACCCTTGCCCAAAATCACAGCCAGCACCAATTAAAAATTGGTGCTGATGTTCTGTTTCTACGCCTTCACAAACTACTTTTATACCTAGCCTGTGGCAAGCGTAGATAATTGATCCGATCATTTCAGGAGCAAGATATTCATCGAGGCTTTGAATTATTGGGATATCAAGCTTTACTTTGAGCAAATCGCTACGCTGATACGCTGATATGATGCGGCGCATGTGGTTTAAGCTAGCCGCCGTAAAGTCATCGATCGCCAAAAGTATGCCCAGTCCCCCGATCGCCGTTATGCGTTCAAGCCTCTCAATATCAGCATTCTCCAGCGATACCCTCTCAGTAATTTCCAAGACAATATTGCGATTTTTAAGCCCTTTGAGAAGCCCCAAAAAATCAGAATGCATTAGGGATACCGAGCTTAGATTCACAGCTTTGAAACCATCAACATTTACAGCGATCGCGCTGGACAAAGCGAATTTAAAAATCTCAAAAATCGTATCCTGATCGCGTTCAGCTTGCTCAATAAAGCTGTCAGGATAGAGCAAACCTTTTGATGGATGATTCCATCGAATCAAGGCTTCATAACCAGATATAGCCATTGTTTTTAGGTCAACAATTGGCTGATAATGCATGACAAATTCGTTGTTTCTTAACCCATTCCTGACACGGCTAGGCATTATTTTATTAATCCTTCGACTGGCGATCGCTGTAATACTCGATAAAAAATCACACTACAAATTTGTTCTATCCGTGATTTTAGGTTTAGAGAAGTTTCGTAATTAGCATAAGCAAACTCTGGGAAGTGCAAAGCTAAAACCCATGATATGCTTTCCTTTTCGCCAATCTTGTAATAAATCACATAACTAGTATTGTAATCATTTAGGAAGCCTTGATACTCTGGAGCATTGGTGATTTTCTCAGTCTCTCTATAGACAAATGGATTTTCATTGAAACGTTGCAAAATCTTTTTGACGCATTCTCCTTGATTGTCCCTTGCTGAAAACTCAATTTTAGCTATCCCCCTATTTGCGGTCTCTTGGGCAATCCCAATCATTGTGCCGCGCTTTGAATTTAATTCCATCAAGACCGCCCGATCCGCGCCTGTTTCCCCTCGGACAGTTTGCAGTTGATTAGCGATCGCCTCCATGTCTTCGTATGGGCGCTTGTATTTGGTAAGCCAGCTATATTGCTGTGGCTTTATCACGCGATCGTAGACAATCCACAACCCAAACAGGGCAAAAGTACCAGCAACGGAAAGTACCGCGCCCCAAGTCCATGTGCTAGGCATATTCAGTAATGGCTGTTGTTGCGCGGGTTGCTGCTCCCTTGCTTGCGTCTGCACATTTTGCGCGATCGCCCTATCTTTAAAATTCACAATCTACATTCGGCAAATATAAATCAATTTTATCTATTTTTTGCGGGAATTATGGTTTTGTTATAGATTTGTTGAGGCGATCGCCACATACCCGCCTTTAATAGAACAGTTTAGCGACGAACTTCTTGTAAAAATAATTGGATTAGAACCTTTGCGTCATTATCAGTAAATCCCAAAAATGGACGCGCCGCCATATCTTCTCTTCCCTCCTGTAATTCCCGCCCTTGAGATTTAGGTTGAGTAATTGAAACTGTATCGTCATTAACTGCACTAGTGAAAGCATTAAGCATCGCATCAGTAGCTCGCAAGATCGCCAAAATATAGCCAAGTTTCCTTTTTTGGGCAAGGGTGTATTTAGTTAAAGGTGCAAATGGCTTGCCATCTGGGCTTTGCTCGTTGATAATGTCTTGCTGGGTTCGCTTGATGGTTGCTTTGCCAAAGTTGTCTAAAACTTTAGATTTATTGGCGATCGCCTTCTCAATAGAATCTCCTATTTTTGATGTATCTGCACTAAAATTTAGTCTCATGGCGTTGGTAAATATTATGGCGATCTCAAGAAAAGAACAGCTAGAAATTCTTAAACAAGTTCAAAAATCAGATATAGATTATTCTGATATTTCAGCAACTAACAAAGGGTTTTGGCAAAGGGCAACTGTGAATGAACCTGTCAATAAACCAAAGTCTAAATAACTTGTTGATCGGCGATCGCCTTAAACATTTCAAAATCTATAATATCTTGATGCTCTTTAGCGATCGCGGTTATATCCTCCAATACCTCAAAAGCGCTTGGCAAAATAATTAATTTAGCTAAGTATACTTGCCCTGACTGGATATCAAAGTGTTTTGGCAAATCAGACAAATCTGGAGATATCCATTGATAGGTATTATTAATTACGGCAAGTTTGTCTTTGCTAATTAGGCGATCGCTCTGACTAGATTTAATAAACTCAATTATCTCTTTTGTCGCCTGTAGGCTAAGCTCTTGGCGGATCTCTTTTGTTTGCCTTAGTAAAAGAAGCTGCTGAAAACTGTAAACCAATGGAGATCTAAGTTCAGTCCCAAACTTTTCAGGAACTATAGTTTTTTGCCCCGCTAAATAAGTAAGACGATCTCTATTTATGCCTGTAAGTATCTCAGTCTGTTTTCTAGTAAATCCCTCAATCAAGCTCATAATTTTAGTAATACTCAATTGTTCCTAGAAAACTTTGGAAGGGTAGTTTGCCTGTGGCGGCGATCGGGAATGATGTGATTGTGAGTTGACCTGATAGTGATCCGCGATCGTTTGTGATTGTAACAGGTGCAGATTGATTGATTGAAATCTGTGGGAACGCAGGATTAACGAAATAGCCAGCTACGCGATTATCTTTTAAATCAGTACCATAATCAAACCTAGTCTCACTTGGCGCGACGCTCCTAATCAATGCTTGCACTGATAAACTTGACTCAGTAAAGCGAATATTCCCATAGCCATCTAGTCCGTTTTGGGTTTTCTGACTGAACGTAATTACTGCATTGTTTTCGCCAAAGAACGCGCTTGGAACGTCAGAAGGAATACCTATGGTTAGTGTTCGCCTAACTGGATTTGTGACTTGTGGCTCAACCATTAATACTCCCTGCTTGGTATCGCCGTTAATCACCAGTGACCACGCATCAGAGTAAATCGTAAAAGCTGTTGAAGGTACTGAAGATATTGATTCTAGTGGCACAAACACTTTGTAAGTATTAATCTGCTCTTGAAATATAAAATCGCCGCCCGAATAATTTTGATTACCAAGATGCTTGATCACTGGATTTGGTGATATCGGAGAACCGTTGTATAGCAAAACGCGATCGCTGATTCCCATGTTCTGAAACATCTGGTCAGCATTAATCCCTAAATCCGCAAATATATCAGTCATGTTTTTAGCTGTTTTGTAAGAGCGTGATGTTAGCAGAACCCGTTCTTTAGTAGTTAGTCATCAATAAGCCCGATGGACTCGCAAAATAGCTAGGCGTAGCTACTCCAAACTGAGGGACAAACAAAGGCGAATCACCCCACGTAATAGGAGCCACAACTGATTGATTACTTGGAGTACCAGTTACACTCCAGTCACCAAAACCAGACCAATCAGAGCCAATCACCCCGCCAACATTACAAGGTAGCCAAGCAAACAGATCAGCCCATCTTTGAGGCTTGATTTGCATCCTTTCTGCTTCTCTTTCGGCGCGAGACAGAGCAGCATCATAGACCTTAATTCCATCTAACCACGCTTTGCCAATATTGAAGCCACCTCCGCCAAAACGACCGATGTATGCATTGCTCATTGCACTGCTATTGCCTACACTTGATACGCCTTGATCAACACCATCAACCTCCAAGGTATCCACACCAGCTAATCGACTCCATACGACGCTATACCAATTACCAGCGCTAAGCACTGTAGATCCGTTTGCATCTACACTATTATCAAGCAAGGCAAAGCGATCGCCTGATCCTGCTAAACCTAAAGAAGAGTTAGCCGATCCGTCTATTCCATAGAATGCGGAATAGTTCAACTCGATCGCAGATACATAGACTTGCATGATCACAGTAAAGTCCGTGACTGAATAGCTGCGATTAATCGATAAGTAATTGGATTGAGTCGTGGACAATGCCATACCTAAGACCTCGCATCATTGACGATTGCGGCTATTAGATAGCAGTCGCTTGTAATTGTGTCACTACCATTTGCGGGGTTACGAGCGATCTTGATTTTTACAGAATCTAAAGCTGCAATACCATCGTCATTAGTAAGCGTAACTGTTGTTGACACAGGGTTGTAGACGCTAGCAGGGGCGGTAATTCCTGTGCTAGTGTTGGCTGCTGCATATGATGCAGTAGAGGACAAATCAATTGAATCCCCACTACTCACAGCCATCACAGAGATATCAAAAACCGCAGTACCAGATGTAGCGATCGGAAAGCACAGCATTAGCGTAATTGTTAGCGGCGTGGTAATCCCCTGTACAGCTACCGTAGGGCTAATGATTGATTCGCTAGTAGTACCATCAAAGGCGATCGCTAAATCCCTCTCAGAAGTATTTAGCTCTACCCTTTGCGCTGCATTTGTAGATGGGAAATTACAATTATTTGCATTTATGATTGCTATGGAAGCCATGTGATTAACTCCAAATCGTGCTTATAGAGTGAATTATTCACGGCTTCGATCTCTTCTTTGGATAATGGGATTGATTCCGCAAAACTATTAATCGCTATTTGGAAGCCTTGAGGGATATATGTACTGGCTAGCGCTAAGCGCACCTCGTTAAACCACTTTTGCACCTCTTGAGAACCATCACGCCCTTTAATGTAGATTGCCAATAAATCAGGATTAGCAAGCATTTCACGCGAAAAGCCTTGAGTATCGGGGCGTTTGCGTAATTCTATCTCCTCGTCAGTGAGATCTTGAATCTCCCATCCTTGAATTACCTCAGTTTCTTGTACTGAGATAGTCTCTACCAGCTTTTGTTTTTTGGCATCGTAATCAGGCTTGGCGATCGCTCTTTGAGGTAACACTGCACCATCTCGGCATTGTGTGCCTTGAGTAAGCGATCGCCATTCCTTAAAAACACCGTTCTCTAGAATTGCGTAGATTCCGTCTGTTTCAATAATCATGCTTTTCTTTTAGATAGTTATGCCGCCTGACATGACAGCTTTGGGTTGATTAAAGTTCAGCCGTAGGGACAAACATAGTGGCGACTTCGGCGCTAGATCGTACGTCGTAATCGCTTGTGAGATAGCGTACAAAACAATCGTTAGGTAAAACTAATCTGGGAGTACCACTAATCACGATAGAAAATACGCGAATAATATTTTCTCCTGATGTCTCAACTTCAAAAACCTCTTGGGTTTGGGTGTTGTACCAGCGAGAACATTGAGCGTATAGTGTGCTTCCTAAAAATGTCTCAATATCAGTGTAATTTGTGCCATCAAACTGAACATAATCAACAAAATCTTCCCTTTTTCCTGCTCTAACAATTGCCATAAGAACCTCCTTAGATTGGATTTAGCGTTACACCTGCAAAGGCAGGACTGAACAAAGATCTGCAATATAGTTTTCGGCGGCTTTACGAGAAAGGAAACATGAATCCTCTTGCCAATTGATATCGCTAAAATCATAATGACAAAGCCTCCCTTGTTTCATTTCTACTAAAGGCACAACACCAAAAGTAAAAATACTAAAAAGAATCATAAAAGCGATCTCAGAAACAGATCTTTTACGCATCACATAAAATGCTTCAACACAGCAATGTAGCGAAACATCATAAGTAAACCCTTCTCTTATTTCGTACATAAAGCTTCCTTCCATTTTCTTTTTATTCTACCAAGCGACAATACACACATAGCCATCACCACCTTTACCGCCAGCGCCGCCCGTGACACCCGCACCACCACCACCGCCGCCTGATCCTAAACCTCCTTCACCACCGTCACCACCTACACCAGCAGCGCCATTAGAACCACCGCCAGCGCCGCCAGCCGTGTAGAACGATGGCAAAAATGTTGAGTAACCATCCGCACCCGTGCCGCCCCCTGCGATACCACCTGAAACGACTGGGTAAACACCCGCAGCCGTGATATTGCCCCCTGCGTTATTGGTGTTTGCTGTTGGAGTACTACCACCACCAGCGCCGCCGCAAGTCAAACTAGTCGCAAATTGAGTGACGCTACCGCCAACAGCACCGCCAACAACACCACCCGCCGCCCCTGACGCACCCGCAACAGTGACAAATACTCCTAAACCTATATAAGCGGATTGAGCTTGTCCAGAAGTAGTTTCACCTGTACCCGCCGCCCCTGCTACTGTCCCAGCCGTTGCGACTGCGTTGCCAGAGGCTAAAACTACGTTATGGCTAGCTGCTACTGCTGCATTTGTACGCAAGATCAGCGATCGCTGACCAGTCGATCCGTTTGTGTTTGCAGCGCCGCCTAATCCTCCTAAGCCAACTTGAACATACAAAATATCAGGCAACAAAAAAGCAGGGATTAGCAAACGAGATTGAGCGCCGCCCGCACCACCACCACCACCGATCCGACCTGTACCCGCCGCACCTGTAGCACCACCCGCGCCGCCCGAACCAGAGCCGATCGCTAGCATGTAAACCATTGTGCAGCCTTGAGGCTTTACCCATGTTTTGAAGGTAGTATTTCCAGTGGCGAAAAACTCTTTAACCTCAGCACCAACGCCGCCTTGTCTTTGAGAAGTTTGGAAACCGTACATCATTAGAGATCACCTCCCCATGCAGTGAAGTACCAGCCAAGCCCCGCCCCTACAGTAGTACCTAAGCAAACGTTTATCTTGTAGCCATCTGGGATCGCCTTAAACAAAGGAAAAGTAAATTCCTGAACGGATGCTGTTGCTGAACCAGTAGTTGCTTGTAAGGTTAGTTCACCAATAAAGCTGTTATTGGATGCAGTTGCATTAGTAGAGCCATTATTAAGAAAGAATCTAGCTACATTTGCGACGTTGTTACTACCTGTATGACTTACGGGCTTAACGGTAATTGTTTGGATAAAAGCACCCTCGCCCTCTGTCGAGTTTGCAGTAAAAACAGTTGCGACTGTGCCTGTCCCATCGGTAGCAGTATTAGCTGCTGTATTAATAATTGAAACCCATTGATTATTAGGTCTACGACAAAAGATCGGGGCTGTATTTGCTGCCATATTAGTTACTACTCCTTAGAAAAAATTTGCTCTTGCTGCTAATACTTGCCCTAGCGAAATGGGGACAGTAAGCGTTCCACTAGCCCCGATCGTTGTGCCATCAAAAATCCATTTGCTCTGCACTGCACTCCATCGAAAGGCGATCGCGTCAACCTTATTACTCCCAGTAGTAGCGGATGGTGGAGACAAAGAGCTTGCTGATTCAATATCGTTAAAGGCGATTGTATAGCTGCTAGCAGACTTGATTTTAATTAGCAGTAATTGCTGATTAAAAGGCGTTCCACTAATTGAAAATGTCGTATTTTCGGTTAATGTGATTTCGACAATATCAGTCGTATTGCAATTAATTGCGGTTGCATTGCTGCTACTGGTTAGAGCTGTAGTTCGGGATTCTATCCCGAACCTAGCGCGAAAAGGTGTTTGAGTTCCCATAAAGTTCCATTCCCTTTATAGATTAAATTGATTAAGCAGCGATCGCACGATAGGTCACGCGATATTCAGTCACAGCATTTGTCGGGGTTACCAACAAACGCACGTTACCGCCCGAAACATCGCTGTTAATCGTGGTTAGTGACGCGCCCGTGAAGATGTCGCCATATTGCGTATGGCTTGCCGACGTGCCATCGTGGATAATCAAGCCTTTGACTACGTGATAACTTGTTGAGCTAAGGATTGAGATTACAAACTCAATAGCTCTATAAGTTGTCGCCGAAACAGAAAGCAGGACTTGATCGGCTGTAGTTGCCGCCGTGGTTATGGTTGCGTCTGCTACCAGAGATTGAGCCATTCCGACACTTGTAGCAGTAGCAGCGCCCAAAACTGGAGTGACAAGTGTTGGGGTGTTTGCAAAGACCAAAGATCCTGTACCCGTCTCGTCGCTAACTGCGGTACGTAAGTTGGCGCTTGATGGAGTTGCTAAAAACGTAGCGACTCCAGAGCCTAGACCGCTAATGCCAGTGGATACGGGTAGTCCTGTGGCATTGGTCAATGTCGCACTTGATGGAGTTCCAAGCGCTCCGTTAAAGGTGACAAACGCACCAGCCGAGCCAACGTTTACAGCTAAAGCGGTTGCGACACCAGTTCCAAATCCAGAGATGCCAGACGCTACGGGTAAACCAGTACAGTTAGTTAGTGTTCCACTTGTAGGAGTACCTAGAACAGGTGTTACCAAGGTAGGGGTGTTAGCAAAGACTAAAGCCCCCGATCCCGTCTCATCGGTAATTGCGCTAATTAAGTTTGCACTTGATGGCGTTGCCAAGAATGTCGCAATTCCAGTTCCTAATCCGCTTACACCCGTGCTAATTGGTAAGCCTGTGCAACTGGTCAAAGTCCCACTTGATGGAGTGCCAAGAGCAGGTGTAACTAGTGTTGGACTTGTCGCCAAAACCACGTTACCAGAGCCAGTAGAGGCGATCGCAGAAACAACTCCAGAAGCTAAAGACAGAAATCCTGAAAGAGCGTTACCGCGCTTAATTGATTTCCCCGTAGTGCCATTAAAAAGCACAATTTCGTTATCTACTGAAGTAGCAGTATTGCTAGAGACATCACCGCCACCACCGCCACCAGCGAGAGCAGTCCCATCCTTTCTTAAATATCCAACGCATTCCCAGTTTCCAGATCCCAAACTCCCAAAAATGCCAACATCACCAGCTTGGGTAGTGATATTTGCAGATGTTGGTAGTCTCAGCGATGTTGCATTGTGAGTCAGAACTAATACACCTGTAAAAGTGACAATTCGGATCGCCCCTGCTCCAATAGTTCCAAACCCTGTGATAGTCGTTGTACCAGTGACATTGACTTTGTTACCAAGAGCCGCGCCTATATCAGTGGTAGTGGCTGATGCTATATCAGTACCTTGAGCCGTATTTACAGCACGGTCAAACTGACTGGTCAGATCTGCTCTTATCCCTAAAGGAAATCTTGTTGCTGTAGGTGTCCCCATTTCTATACCTCCATAGTGGTTCTAAACACTTTTATTTTTGTAATTGCAGAAACTGGAGTAACCAATAACCGCACATTTGATCCGTTTAACTCAAAACGGAAAGTCGCCAAATCGCCATTGCTTTTGATATTTGCGTACTGAGTAAAAGGAGGCGGATCTAATCCGTTGTTGGACACCAAGATTTCCGAGGCATGGGTGTCTGAGCCTGATGTTATTTGGATAAAATATTTAGCACTTCTAAATAAAGTCCCGTCAAAACTATCTACGACTTGATCGGGATTTGTATTAGAAGTAGTTAATTGCGCCCCTGTGATGCGCCCTATGTTTGGGATTGAGAGTGTAGCAAAATCAATATTGGTAATCGCAAATGAGCCGTTAGAATTGCGTTGCACTAAGGTATTTGCAACATTTAAAGCTGAGTAAGCCGCCGTCGCGATTTTGGCTAGGGTTACAGATAAGGCATTTAACGCCCAATTAGCACCACTGCCCGAAACAGTGATATCGCCTTTATTTCCATCTGCAATACCATCGCTATTAAATTGAATTACCGCCTCGCCAACTAAAATCGATCGCACGGCTCTAGGAGGTTCAACGATCGCCAGTTTCACCCCTAAATCATCAGTGACTAAGACCCGCTTGATACTCATGGGATCACCGCCACGTCATCTGATTCAAGGACGACTTCGCGATCGCCGCTTGGATAGATCAAAACTATCCAAAGTCTGTAGGTTGGATAGATCTCTAAAGCTGCAATTTGCAAGCTAGTTAATGAAAAATAAAATTGTCCTGTGGTGCGATCGCTATCAAAAACTACTGTTAAGGCTGTTGGACTAACGCTGTTAAATTCTCTTGCTACAAACCCTTCAATGGTGTGACTTGTAGTGTCATAAGGTTGTGTTCCTGCGATATCTTCAAACAAAACTGAGCGCCGCCGAAAGGAAGCTCTTTTACAGATTTGATCTGAATATTTTTCCGAAACCATTGAAGGCGATCGCAAATCCTCTTTATTTTACACTTGCCAATGGGCGATCGTAAAATACTCTTTAAAAAACTGTTCTATTAAAGGCGGGTATGGCGATCGCGCTGCATATGCACATAAAATATTGAGTTCTTGTGCATATGCTTATGTTATGCACAAGTTTTCAAACAAAAGAAACCTGTGAATAATATCGAACCGTAATCGCCGCAACTTTGTAAGTTTTAGATTTTGGTAGATCAACATTTATGTCAATGCCATTGTTGATGATTTGGAGATCAGTGGCTAATAGGCGATCAACCGCTTCTCTCACACCTTTATTTTTGTCTCTCTGGAATAGCAGTATTAAATAAGTGCGTTCAATCTTGCGACTGCCAATCAATGCTGATGGATTAACTTTAGTTGGTACGATTACAGCTTCTAGCCCTGTTAGTCCAGTCCCTTCGATTGGATAATCATTGGCTAGATCGGCGTGTTCTAGTACTGTGATCGCCTTGCTTCCTACTGTTCCCGTAGTTGTAGGGGTATTATAAACGCCTAGTAGATCAGCGATCGCGTCATAAACTTTCTTCCTAATTAAAACTAAATTCGCATCTTGCATAGTTTTTCTTTTTATTTTAGATGCTTGGGAAGCGATCGCCTAATCAACATCCAATAAGTCTAAAATCTTCCCTGCGGAGTTATGTGTGCAGTCAGTCAAAAACTCAACTATGCCATCGGTCACATATGAGTGACAGACAATCACTCCTTTGTAAGTCTCAGTACGAGTCAAAATACTTGGCTTCAGTGTTGGTTTTTCGGTGTCTCCATTCCAAGTCCAACATGGAGTATTTTTGCGATCGCCTTTAGTAATTACAGGAATAATGCGATCGCTGATAGGGCATGGCATACATAGCCGAACATGAGTAACCTCATCTACTGAGCATGGGTGATATGTGCCATCAATTAGTTTTAGTGGTGCTGCTTTCATATTTAGATAAGCGATTACCTATTTTTGTTGAGGAGAAGCAAATAGGCGATCGCAAAATTGTAGTCATACAGGCTTCTCTGTTTTATTTTAGCTTGAGTGGCGATTTTGGGAACTGTTCTATTAGGGGTGGGCTTGTTGGTGGATTGGCGATCTAGAAATAAATAGTCGCAAACAAATATTAATTACCCCTTGACTTAATAGTTAATTACCCCTATACTTAATTCATAAGGTTAAATAAACAAAAAGATTAAGAAAAAATGATTACTTTAAATAGCTTAGCCATTAAATTCCGTTCCGAGTATCAATCGCGAATTTCTGGAAGCCTCGAAGATGCTAACGCTGAAGTGCGAAACGTAAAGGAAGAACGCTATGAGATTGCCCCCGAAGAATATACTTATCATGCTTTTTTGACTAAAGAGCAAGCCGCGCAACTAAAATCGGCTGGCTATGAAGTTGAGTTTTATTCCTAAGCAATGGCTAGACCTAAAGGCACAATTCGATCTGACATGGTACAAGGGGATATAACTTTGCGCCTTGACAAAGAAACATGGGAGTGGTTTAAGTCGCTCCCGAAAGGAACTAAAGCTAAAGTTATTCGCGAGGCGATCGCGCTCTATCGCAGTGAAAATCATCTGGAAAAAAACTATGACACAAGGAATTTACGCGATCACAAATAAACTCAGCACTAAAGTTTATATTGGCTCTAGCAAAGATATTGAAAAACGTTTTCATCAGCACAAACAGCTTCTTGCTAGAGGGAAACATCACTCTTGCAAGCTTCAAAGAGCTTGGGACAAATACGGGGAAAGCAACTTTGAGTTTTCAATTATTGAAACTGTAGAAGAAAATATCAATTTGTTTGAGGTTGAGCAACATTTTATTGATCAATACGAAGCCTACAATCAATACAACGTATCCAAGCAAGCGGTTGGCGGTTTTCGGGGCGGCGGTAGACCTACAATAGACCCTAGGCTTAAAAAGCAAACATATCAGTTTGTAATGTTACCAGTTCTTGCAGACGCGATCGCTGCCCTTGGCGAAAACAAATCGCACACCATTGAGGCAATAATCCTAAAGCATTTCGGGATAACTCCTTTGCAATGGGAGATTTATATATGTTGGATTGAATGCGATCGCCAGTTCAATGTGACAGCCGAAAAGTTGGGACGCGATCGGGAAAATATTCGGCAAGTCGTTGCAAAAGTCAAGAGAAAATTAGGAGTTAAGGAATAAAAAACATGAAAACAGAACGTGGATTTGGGCGATTTGAATTTGTTGATGACTACGGCGAAAAATGCTCAATCCAAGAAAGCTCTTCTGTGACAGAGCGTATTTGGCTAGGAATAGATCATACCAACCCTCAGATCATGAAATCGGACGCAATAAAGCTAGGGTTGGCGGTTCCCCTTGATGAAACAGGATGGATGCCCTATCCGATACCTGAGCAAGTACTTCTAAGCTCTCGTATGCACTTGAATCGGAGCCAAGTACAGGATTTAGTAGATAAATTACAGCAATGGCTAGATTCTGGAAGTCTAGATTAACAAAGTACCAACAAAGCGATCGCCGCACCTAACTCTCGTTATTAAGCAAGGCGATCGCCTAAACAAACCAATTACCAAATCAAAAAAATGTCCACCGAATACAAACTTGTCTGCAAAACCTGTAATTTATCCACAGAAGAATTTCGTCGCTATGGAATAGATGAGGTTAAGAAGTTTATAGACGGTTGGAAAGAAAATAAAATAGCTTTAAGTCGAGTTTTAGAGTTAGAGCTATTTGATACTGGCGATATTCGCAGCGCTCTTGAGTACAAATCACTACCTCCTGATATTTATGAATTTATGCTTGCCCATGATAACCATGAGTTAGTCATTAGATCGGAATATCACCCATCTATAGAAGATGAGGCAGTTATTGTTAAGCCTGAATAGTATGGCGATCGCCTAAACAAACCAACTATCTCAGCCAATCCAAACAGTATCTACAAACCAAAAAAAATAATTATGGAAAACTTAGAATATGGCGACGAGCTTGGGTACACAATAGATGATCTAATCGAAGAGATTGAGTACGAGCTACAAGAAGCCAAAGAGCTAAAAGCCAAGGCTGTAGAAGATAATCACAAAGAGCTAATCAAAACAGCTAACACCAAAATCGTGATCATTGAAGCAAGGCTCTGGCAAGTCAAGCATAAACGAAATCTAGCCTTGCCAATTGAGCATTTAGCGATCGCTTAAATATTTCTGGCACTGAAGAAAATCACATAGCGTTTTTTTGATGTCAATAAAACTGATTGATCGCCCTTCCATTTGCTCATCGCCAAGCATAAACCATAAACCACAAACAAGCCACTTGATCAAGTTGATCAAGTGGCTTGTTTGTAATTAACAATATTTCTTAAAAACCTTGTGAGGTATTGTTTTGCTATTTCCAGAATGTTAAAATTAAAGGATTACCATTAGAATTCATATGTTTTAATCATGCGAAAAACACCTTTAGTCGGCGCTTGTAGATGCAAAAAAATGCGAATGGTTAAAGGTCGCAAGGATTATCAATGCTGTGAATGTAACGCGATACTAGGCAAAGGTGCGCTGCATCAAGTGGTGAATGGAATTTGGGGCAACTCAACTCTGGAGTTTCGCACTTGTGAAGACTGTTTAGATCGCTGGGAAGATTTAATCGCCAAATATCCTAATTTTAATTTTGCCCCTTTTAATCATGGCGATCTTAATGAGGCGATCGCCTATCTCGAAAGCTTAAATACTGAGATCGCCGCCTAACCTCCATTTGCTAGTTGCCAAGCGTAAAATATCTTAAAACCACAAAACCCGCCTTATCGAAAGATCTGGCGGGTTCCATGTTATATTGTTATCACCGCTAATCAGAATTGAAGTACCAAGTTCAAAACTGATTTACTTGAAAAAGGGCGGAGATCCAAGTGTCATCAGCACTCGAATGACTCAAGTATACCAGCCCACGATAAAAATATATACAGCGATCGCAAGAAATAACAAAATTCCTTATTTAGTAGGATATTTGTGGCATTTCGTGCGATCGCTTGATTTGTCTGGAAACGGTACGGCGGTTATCGATCTAGCTGACTTGGCACAAAACTGCAACCGCAGTATTTCAACCATAAAGACGAGTTTGAGGCTTGCCCGTAGATTGGGGTTATTTAGGCTAGCGGCACTCACTGGACTTACAGCAAGAGTGAGCTATACATCAATAACAAAGGTTTGCTTATTGTTTGGAATCAGGCAATTAGGTGCGGTACATGAGATCTATCCTAATCAGCTTGATCAGATGCGAATACTCAACACACGTTGCACGATCGCTAATAAGCAAGCTCAATCAATCCACATGGCAAACAAGGCGGCTAAAAAGCAGCATCTACCGAAAGTAGTTTTACCCTCAGAGATCTTTGAAGGCGCGTCCGTTGATTGGCGAGGCGTTACAGTCTACAAAGGGAGAGAGCGAGATTTATTATTGGCAGACGCTCGATTTACTGTTTATGGAGCTTCACAGTCTTCTATTGGTGAAACTTTACAGCGATCGCGACACACTATCTCAAGGCATCTTAAAGCTATCCAAGGTTTAGAAGCGGTTGAACGTTTTCAGGTATTAAAACTATCTGAGGATGATATCCACTCATCTGACTTTTGGGATAAGCACCCAATCGATCAATATAGTTACTGCACCGTTCAAGGCTTACTGTTTAAGCGCTGTTGCAATATCTATAATCTTGATCGATCTGGTCTAATCCCAAAAACATCCGATAGGCTGCGACTTTTAGAAACTTTGGGCGAGATTGATGTTGATTGGGGTAAAAAGTATAGAAAAAAAGAAAAATCTAGAGATTCTATAAATAAATAGATCTTCTTATAAGTATTAGATTTTCTCTCAGCACGCTCTCTATATTAAATAAACCAAATCATAGTGTCGCAAAATCACTTCTCAATAGATCGCCTTAATGCGCGATCGCTTTGCTGTGTTTTTTATCTTTGGCAAATGGCGATCGGCTAACGTAAAACCTAAACCCATCTATCAGAGTCGTGTTTGAGGTGAAGTGGCGATCAGTAGGTAATCCCCAAAGTCGCTTGACATCAGATATTAGTGTGTAGTAATATTTAAGAGTTAACAATATTAACGAATTAACAGTTATGGGATTAAGAAATTTTGAGCCAGTTTTGTTCTTTTATGAATGGCAGTTAATTTCTGAAGGTGCTACGGATCAGTCAGTTGTCTCTATTGGCTCTGGTCTTGTAATGGCTAATACTGAAGAAAGGCTTGCTCCTCATAATCTAATTTTTTCTGTTAAACAGAATCTTTTAGATAATGGGCATGATGAAAAGGCTGTTGTTAATGGTCGTCTGTTAAATATTCGTAGGGTTTAACGTGAAGCGTAAGGCAGGACGACCACGAACTAGCGATCGTCTTCGTTTTCAATTTTTGCTTACCGCTAAACACAAAGAAGTATTGACAGCGATCGCTATTCAGAAAGATTTAAAAACCACTCAAGGTTCTTACAAAGATCAGCCAAATCTAAACGCGGTGATCATTTGGCTAATAGAAAATTATAAAGGGTGATATCGCGATCGCCTTAAATCGAAAGCCCAAGCAGATTAGAAATATTTGTCAGGCAATCAAAAAACCTTGGGGAATTACCTCAAGCCGATCTCGAACTAATGGTGGTTACAAAATCAACTTTACGTTAGGCGATCGGCAAACATAAAACTAAATAAATGACCAACGAAAATCTTGTAATTCAAGCGATCGCGATCGCTTATTTCTCAATATTTATGTCAGGCGCAATCCTAACAGTAGTACTCAATTTGAAATAAGGAGCTTTATGAGTAAATTTGACTTCCACCCCGACCCATCATGGCTTGAAGCTCTAGAACCTCTTGATAATATTTATCTTTTGGCTAGCTATTGGGGCAATATATTGCATGACAAAGAAAGTGAAATTACTGTAGCGAAGATTTCACGCATAACCCAAACTCTAATTGTCCTGACTGAAGGCAGTAAATTTAGACGCAGTAATGGATTGCAAGTTGGAGCGATCGCTAAAGGAAAGAATCCCGCAAGAATATTCCCTTTTACCACAGAAAACATACAGGCTTTAGCTGAATACCACTTAAGGAAGAAGTTGATTGCTCAGATTGAAGAAACAAATTTCTGCTCGCTGTCAACCACAAAACTTGAAAGCATTGTTGGACTGATTAATTGAAAATAAAGGGCGATCGCCTATTTCACCAACATCCAACAACAATCCGCAAAACAAGCCAAGAAGATTTTGCTTAGCGTTTAATTTTACGTTAGGCGATCGGCAATCAAAAAGCAGCTAAACCCACCTCTAATAGATAGGTTTAGCTGCAAAGAAAAATATTCAATAACTAAATCATTATGGCTGATTTATACCGATTGAAATATATCAAAAATGGCGAAATCAGATTAGGTGGACTAGCTAAGTTGCCTCTGATTCTCCGTGAACTAGATAAACATCTAGAAAAGGGGATTTATTGCATCGTTGTTGACGATCGCGATGTTGAATACAAAGCCCCTAAGCAAACTCCAAAAGAGATCGTCACCCCTAAGCATCCATCACCCAAACCTATGATGATTGACGCGATCGCCGCCTATCTCAACAAGCCAGAAAACGTTGAGAAGCGTAGACAGGCAAAACTTAACGACGCGAACCAATAGGCAAAACTCAGAAATTCTTAGAAACAAACAAAACCATTAAAACTATTAAAAATCATGGCAAATCTAAAAAGACAGCAGAAAAAACAAGCTGGCGATCGCTCTCCTACGACAAATATCATCGGCAAGATCTTTAAAGGTGCAGCAAAAAATAACGGAAAAGTTGGTAAGAATCTGGACTATTTCCGCTTTGTTGCTAAGGGTAATAGCGCTGAAAGATTACAGGAATTATGGGATCAGATCTATGCTCCTGTTGATCCTAATACTGGGATTCGGAAAGAGCCAAGGGAAATCACTATCTCTTTCCCTTACAACAATATTGAGTGGATTCTTAATGAATGGTTTTGTGAATTTGGGAAATCTGGATTAAAAACAAAATGCAATGGCATTCAGATTGTAGGATGGCGCGACGAAAAAAACATTTTTCATGACGATAGACCCAAACCGTGTCGAGCGCCAAACAGCGACAAAGGGTGTGACGCTTGTAAGGAAACAGATTTACTGAAATTCAAAATCTTTGAGTTTGAAGTTGATGGCTATGACGGAATTGTTGAACTGACTACTGGCTCCGTTCATGACATTTCGTATCTACGTGATCGCGTCACAGAAATCCAACAAACACTTGCCACTATAAACCTCCCTTTGCGGGGTACGCCATTAATTTTATTTCGAGAAACTAGAACTATTACTAAAACCATCAATGGTGTAAGTTCTAGAGGCGAAGAAAGTCTTTTGGGGTTAAAGCTTCACCCAATGCTTCAGAAGAAGCTCAATCAGGCATTGGAGAGACGGCTTTATGCAATTGTTGATGCTGTTGGCAATGCCTCCCTTCCTCTCGGAACGGTTGAGCATCAAATACTAGGATCTGCTGAGCCTAGACCTGCGATCGCCCCTGCCGCCGAGGTCAAAGACGAGGAGATCAATATCAAAGAACTATTTAAACAGATGCTTGCCGACAATGATGTTGACTTGCTTTTCAACGGTAATGGTGCATTTATTGGTAAAGAACTAAGCAAAATGGGGTACAAGCAAGCCAACGGGAAAGGCGATGCGAGCCAGATTCCTATCAATAAGCTGGACGAAGTTGTAGCCAAAGTCGTTGAAGCTCTTGAAACTCACAACAATCTCAATCTTCAACCAGCGATCGCTGCCAAAGCCGAAGTCATATCAGGAGTAGCTACCGAACCTGAAAAGCCAATTAAAAGCGCATTCGATCCTAACGAAGCTTCTCAATATTTAGAGGCGATTGCGACTACAGGAGTCGAATAACCAACACTTACAGGGGCGGCGCGACGCGCCGCCATTAAAAATAAAACTATGCACGAACTAGAAAATATCAAAATCATCTATCGCGCCCGACGCTTTTGGTACACCCCAATTTTGCATCAAGCAGTGAATAGAATCCTTAATCACTTTGACGGTCGCGGTCGTGTGCCAGCTGAGTTCATGACTGAGTTCATTAATGGGATGTTAGAGCATGGTTTTCCAGATGGCGATCCTATTAGGGTTTTCTATGAACCATGCCCAGTTATCAAAATCAGACCAATGACGATCGCCGTCGAATCTCAAGATATGCCTCCTGAAATCCAAGAAGCATTTCCAGATTTCTACGCTGGCGGAATATTCCATATCCAGAAAGCTGCTTTGCAACGCGACGGGAAAGCCTACCACTCTAGACATGGCGAGTACTTTCATTTGTTCGCACCTGAAACGGCGATCGCGCTTCCAGAAATCCTAACTAAAGAACCATGCCTAAGCAACTAATTAAAACTCCTCCGATTGGGTTTACTCAAGATAATTTCTGTGCTGTAGTAGACCCGCGATCGCCTAATCCTAAGACAGAGACTCGCCGCCTATCTAATGGCAGTGACAAGCCCAAATATAAAGTAGGCGATCGCTGTTACCTCACAGAGCCAACACAAATCGAAAGCGCACCTGATCAAGCCCTGCATTGCGTGGTCAATTATTTCTGGAACAATCCTGAAAGCTTGTGGAAAGAAATAACGCTTGACGATAAGCTCAAAATTGAGTCTCGCAAGTCAGGAATTAAATCTAAACAAAACCCTAGATTTATGTTGAAGTCTTTTGCCCGTTATTGGGTTCAGATTGTTGATGTAAATCATGAAAGGTTGTTGGATCTCACAGAAGAATCGGCGATCGCTGAAGGTATTAAGAGCCATATCAATCGAGGTTATCTAAATGGCGAACTAGATTACGAATATCCTTTGTATTGGGACTATGTAACTAAAAGCTATTCTTTTAAGTCTCCCATTACTTCCTACTTTTCCGAAATCGCAGCTATTCACAAACCAACTAAAGACAAGATTGGTGGATACGATTTGGTAGATAGCAACCCTTTGTTATGGGTTTATAGATTTAAACTTTTTCAGGAGGGTTGATCGTGCCTAAAACAACCGTAGATCCTGAAAAAGAACGCGCTGCTATTAGATATCTAATTCGGCTTGTGCAACGAGTTACTGAGATTCGGGCGATCGCTGATCAACAACAGGCGATCGCTGCCTTGGAAACCCTAAGCAAAGGAATATACAAGGAAGAAGTCTGGAACCAATTCAAATATATTCCTGTAGTCGCTCAAGAGGCTGGTGATTTACTGTCAAAGCTTAAAGCCGATTTAGTTTTAGTAACTCCTGTAAAACCAATTGAGCCAGTTGATTTAAGTGATCTGCTTTCCAAGATTGATGTTGAGTGCGATCGCCTGCATACAAACCACAAGCAAGAATCTCTACACAGATTTGGTAGATCAAGACAAACTCTAACTGAATCCGAGTTAAGGGAATGGCTACAGGAGCTAAAAGAAATCCCTAGTCCTGCCCTTAAGGAGAATAAACAGGCGATCGCCGTTCCCACCTCTCAACCTATCATCTCTCCTGAGAACCTACCGCTATTAGCGAAAATCTCGGCGCTCCGAACTCAATTAGGATTTGACAAAGCTGATGTGGTTCATTTCTACACAAGCAAAATTGGCAAGGCTCCTGACTTTGGCAGTTCTAGCGAGCTAAAGGTTCTGATTGGTTTGTTGGAAGTTGAGATGGGCGATCGGGCTGCTACTAAAGATTCGGGCGATCAAAATGACGAATTTTTCTAATTAAATTTTGCTTGACTTATAGTGTACTTTCGCTATAAGATGTTAATCAGTAATCGATCAGCTAAAAGATAAGTTATGCCTCCCGAAATTGCTGCACTGTTTGATAATATCCGCGCTGTATATACAAGTCATGGGTTTGATTTGTTTACTCCTTGGCAATCGTGGTCAACATTGAACGAGTATTATCCATCGCCTAAATCGTTAGGAGACGGAATGTTTATCCAAACGAACGAGAATAATCAATTTGAGAGATATACATCTTTGTTAGGTAGTCACCCAGTTTTAGGCTCCCATGTTCAAGGAGATTACGAAGCCGCATTTCAAGAGCTTTCTAATTTACTGGGGCTTGAGTTAGTTTTTGATATTGATGGAGAAAGTGTAATGACATACAAAGGAAAGCGCACTCGTATTTATAAAATCACTAAAAATGCGTAGAGAAGAAAAACTTGCTTTTGAACAATGGGCGATCGCACACCGCAAAGATCCAATTAAATCTCCATCAACAAAACCATCTCAAGCACTTGCTATACAAATCCATGAAAAAATGAGTGATGGGCAATGGCGAACTACACCAGTAATCGCTAAAGAGTTGAAAGCCTCTTTAACCACAGTGCAAGGCATTATGTGGAGTATTAAAGAAGCTTGGGGCTATGAAGCTATTCCATCAAAGGGTAAAGGTTATAGGAGAACCGATGTTGGTTAATATCAGCGATCGCCTATTCAAAAAATCCAAACTCTAATCCGTCGTCAAAGCCATCACAGGCATTGGCTATCAAAATCCATAGTTTGATGAGCGATGGTAAGTGGCGGACAGTAAAGGCGATCGCTACTGAACTAAATGAATCCCCTTATCTAGTTCGCGATGTCCTTTGGTGCATCAAAGATTTATGGGGATACGAGTCAAATAAATCAAAAAACGGAGGTTATAAGCGTGAAAACAGGTGACACAATTTTAGAAGTTGACGAACTGGTTAACGGGACTGGCTATAGTTTTTTAACTACTGACCAAGAAAAGCCGATTTGTAGATTTCACTTGACACAAGAATGTTTTGATGGGTTAGCTGGCGTGCCTTTAACTCTTGTAGGAGCAAAAATCAAAGTTTTTGCATTTGCTGAGGAGTTTGGGACTTTACACGCTCATTTTGAGAAACCCAACGGCGACTCCGTTACTTGGCGCATAACCGATCCTTTTGGCGAAAACTTTAAATCATTGTTTAACAACAAGCAGATGGAGATCGCGCCTGAAAATTGAGCGGCGATCGCCACACAAACCCATCTATCAAAAGTGAGTAATTATGGAAACTAAATTTAAGGAACTGGCTAAGGTTGACATCAATAAATGCAGGTCTGGAATCTTCTACAGAGTTGTTTGTCAAGACGGATTTGATGTGTCCATAAAGTGCGATCGCTTTCGTTATTGCTCGCCCCGTGAAACATTAAATGGTTTTGACTTGTACGAGTCCCTAGAAATCAACACTAGCGAACACGTAGAGGAGCTTCACTCTTATCAAGATGGCAGCAACCCTTATTATGCCTATGTCCCTATTGACACTGTGGAAGCGTTACTTGAAAAACATGGCGGTATTGTTTCTGAGTTAGAAAACCGTGTTAGTTGATAGCGATCGCCACTTAAACCTATCTATCAAAAGTGAGTAACTATGGAAATTAAGCTAATTTCGTCACAATCAAAACAAATTGCTGAAGACATTCTTAAAGGTATTTTACCTCCTGAAACTGGCGATCTCGAAGTCATTCAATGGTTATCAGAACTTGATCCTGAATTAGTGGTCTATCGCATTGATGAGTTCAATCAAAATGGTGGAGGCGATCGCCAACTTGATGAACCCGTTAAGGTTGTTTTCTCTGCTGAGCAAATAAAGATTGCATTAGAAAATCATATTGAAGTGCGTCCTATCGTTAGATAAGCGATCGCCATAGTTCCTAAAACCCATCTATCAGAGTTGAGTAAACCTATGCTGTATATAAATTTTACGATTGCAATCAATACTAATAGCGGCAATCTTGAAGAAATACAGATTACCGCGCCAATTCTAGGTATATCAAGCCCTTTAGGTAAACGAATTTATTCTTTACCCCCTATTGTTTTTTACGCAAAGCCAAAACAACGGTTTGTTGCCCGTTACATCTATCTTGAAGCTGATACTGCAATATTGAGCTATTTTTTAGAGTCTGCAACTGACACAAAAGAACGTAGTGCAAGTGTCTATAAATATGAAATCACCGATCAACATCCCTCGATACTTAGAAGTGAATTGGTATATCCAAAGGAACAAAGGTAAACCCATGAAATCAAAAATCCAAAGGCTGCAAGAAGCTTATTATCGAGCTAACAAACAGTACCAACACGAAATCGCCATTGGTAGCGATCGCTCTTTAATTGCCTCAAGAAAACGCAAACGCGCTTGGATTGCGTATAACAAAGCAATTCGGGCGATCGGCGATCGCGGTGAGGTTGCGTAATGGAAAACTCAAGAATTGCATGGTGTGACCACACTTTAAACTTTTGGATTGGCTGCTCTCACGCGATAGTCCCTGAATCAGTATCTACCACTGGTAAGGCTCATGAGTCCCCAGAATGTTCAGCCTGTTACGCTGAGCAAATGATGGACGATCGCTTTGGTAAAGTGGTTTGGGGTAAAAACGGGACAAGAACTCTGGTCAAGTCTGCAACAGCAAGCGCTCGTAAGTGGAATAAAAAGGCGAAAGAAACAGGCGATCGCCCCCGCGTGTTTTGCCAATCCCTGTCCGATACCTTTGAAGATTTTGAAGGCTTGGATGAGTGGCGCATGGAGCTACTCAATCTAATTACTGAATGCGATCGCCTTGAATGGCTACTGCTCTCTAAGCACCTGTTTGATCGCATGGCTAATGGTGAAGATTGGCGCGATATGGTTCCTAAATCATGGCGCGATCGCTTCCCCGATCATGTGCGTATTGGATGCACTGGAGGGACGCAAGAAACCTATGATTATCGCGTTAGCCTAATGCAGAAAATCCCTGCCAAGAACTTCGTGAGTATAGAGCCAATGACAAAACCCGTTGACCTAATGCTTGATCATAATCTCGTTGATTGGGTTATTGTCGGCGGTGAATCTCAACAAGGCAAAGAACCCGCCCGTATGTTTGATATGGCTTGGGCGGCTAACTGTTTTGTTCAATGTCGCCATGATTCGGCGATCGCTAAACCTGCTTTTTTCTTCAAGCAAGCTGGTAGTAATCCACATTATTTCGGCAAGCCTGTTAAGTTAGGCGATCGCAATGGTGAAGACCTAAGCGATCCGCTAATCCCAGAAATCATCAAAGTCCGTGAGTTCCCAGTAGAAAGGAGTCCATTCTAATTATGAAAGCCATAAATGGAAAAACTACTGTCAAATTCTCCCTAAATATTGGAGTTGGCAACGATGTTGATGATACTTTTACCGTGGAAGAAATTGTTCCCGACTGGAAGGGGCTAAAGCAAGGCGCGATAAAAGAGAAGATTCAGTATGAGTTTGAAGAGTGGAAAAATGAACGGATTGACGGCGCTTGGGAGGTAGTTCCATGACTTTAAAGCCATGTGCTGATTGCCCTTTTCGGGCTGATACCCAGTTTGTACTATCAAGCGATCGCGCCCAACAAATCGCTAGAGATGTTATTCAAGGCGATTCGGCTTTCCACTGCCATAAGACCGTTCGCTACGGTGATGATGGCAATGACAATCTTGAAGACGCTAAACCCTGTATTGGTGCTATTAAGGCGATCGCTAAAGAACGCGGTGATGCAAGGGCAAATCTATGGGTACGAATGGCGGCAAGGTTTGGGCATATCAATCTTGACGCGATCGATCAATCAACTCCTGTTCACAACGCTTCTGAATTTATTGAAAATTTATCTATTTAGGAATTAAATCATGCAACCTCAAATCAATGCTATCAAGCAGCTTCTAGAAACTAACAACGCGATCGCCTCTCAGATTGAAGAGATTCTGATTAAAGCATTGGGGCAGCAAGCGGCTTGGGAGAACTGCTCAACCATGAGTGAATTAACCGAGCTTGAAGATAGGTTTGACGATCAAGAAGAAATTCCTAACGAGTTTAGATGGATTTGGGAATTGTTATGGCGATCGCGTGTTGATCTCAATGATGCCAGAATTAACGCTGAAGAAGTTGACCTTGAGGCTTTTTTGGCATGTTTGCTTGAGGAGCAAAAACAATCAAAAGTGAGCCTTTCTAGTTGCCTTAAATCAGATGAGGTAATTGCGGAACGCGATCGCGAGATCGAAAGATTAAAACTAAGAATCGATGAGCTTGAGTGGATAAATGAGCCTAGCCCTATCGCCTCTAATCTTGAAGCACTTGAAAATGTCGTTGACAAAGCCGTTAACCCTAGATTGCTTCAAAAGATTGAGGAACGCGATCGCCAAATCAAACAACTAGAAGAACAGAATGAAGCGATCGCTAAGCAACTGGTAGCCGCTGAAAGGCGGGTAGTCTATCTCACGGAATCTAATAGCGCCGATCTTGCTCACATCAAAAAAGCTAATTCTGCTTTAGAGTTTTTAAGACGTGTCTATGATGAAGGTGGCGCGATCGTACCTTCCAGATTTTGCTCTAGTCTGGAAATAATCCTAGCCAAAAATGACGGACGATTTTTTGCGGACAAACATGCTGAATACGATGAAGACGCTATTTGTGAATATGTGCTTCGTACTGAAAAACTGCGATCGCTATCTGATTTATCTTTGCAGCGTGTTCGTGATTTATCTCTAATTCAAGGCGTAACTCCTGAAGAATATTTGTCCTTGGAAATTCCTGAAAGCGATCGCTATGTAGAGATCAATGGTGTCAAAATTAATACAGAGTTAGCATTTAGAGATTTAATTAAACTCCGCGATCGCGAGATTGAAAACCTAAAACTAGCTCTTGATGCCGCCAAGAAACCTACAGATGATTTGCAGATGGAGTGCGATCAATTAAGGCGGGATCTTAGGGAGCGCGATCGCCAAATTGAGGATCTGCAATCTGAGCTGGCTCTTCAAAAAGCACATGCAGAATGCTTTGCGAAGTCTAGTATTGAAAACATCAGAGATGTTGCGGAAATCACCAATCATCACAATGAGTTTGTCCAATCGCTTAAGGACGCACTTCGAGGCTACCGACTTGTTGAAGAGCCAGATATTTTAGACACGATCGCTCATATAACTACAGACTATATCGCTATGGTTGATGAGCTTAAAAAAACAAATGAAATCGATCGCCAAATCCAAGAACTTGAAATCACCAACAAAAATAACCGTGAGCAGTTTGACAATCTCAAGACACGTTTTGAGGTGTTGTTGAGAGCGATCAATATGAATCTCAATGCTTTGAAAGGTGAGCGCAAACCTGATCGTGTCGAAACTGTTGACGGTGTTGAGATTAGATACCGCAGATACGATGACAACCTCACTCATCGACAAAAGACCATTTTGGTTGAGGCTTATCAAGTGGCGATCGCTGAAGAAGCCAAAAAGCTTAAGGGGATCAATCTCAAAGACTTCTCTTTTGACGACATTCCTTTCTAAACTGTTCTATTAGAAGCGGGTTTGTATGGCGATCGCATGTTTGTTCGTAGATAGGCGATCGCTAAATATAAAATATGAAGATTAAAAATTATGGCGATTAAATCTGATATCAATGCTGAGATTGAGAAGTATTCGGGCGCGATCGCTAAAAATATGTTTGAGACTATGCGAGCGCAGCAAGTTCCCTTTGCGATCAATCAATAGTATGTGCTAGAAACCAAAACCGCTAAATACTTGATTGATGTTGATGGGGCTATGGTTTTGTTTGAGAGAAAAATTTGTTGATTTGGCGATCGCCTATCGCCAAATGTATAATATTAGCAACTCGCAAGACAACTCTTTACTCAGCTATCCAGTAAAAACATATGGCTAAATCTGCTCCAAAGACTGCTCCTAAAGCAGCGCCCAAAAAAGACGCTCCTAAAGCTATGCCTAAAAAGGACATGCCTAAGAAGCCTTGTTAGGCATGGTTTGTTTTTATTTTTTTGATTTTGTGTTTTGGCGATCGCATTCTTCGGATGGCGATCGCTTTTTTGTTGAGAGAAAGACTAAATAGCTAAATCCTTGATCAAACCTAGTCAAAGCTGATCATCTTGATTAAGTTCAAAGTTAACCCATTGCTCAATAAAATCCCTTAATCTTGGATTCCAATCAGGAATAGTTTTAAGCCTACCCTTAACCCCTTGCCTCAACTTAATAGTTAAAGGAGATTTATCCAAAGGCAGATCCTCAACTGGCAAAAAACCTAATTTATTATTTTTCTCAAAACGCATTGTAGTTTTATGCAATTGTTGGTATACTAACTAATATACAATACAAAAGCCAATTATGTTCGCCATTAAAAGAGCTTTAAAACTAAATAACAAAGAAGCGACTTTAATGGCGAAACACGCTGGTTATAGACGTGTTGTATATAACATGGCTTTAAGCCTTAGACAACAGCTTTACGGAGTTGTTAAAACTTCTGATAGCAAAGCTATAGGTGAGATTAAAAAAATCCTAACTAATTACATCAAAAAGCGCCCTGAGAACGCATGGATGAATGAACTTTCTAGCAGGGTTTATCAAAATGCTTTAAGGGATCTTAGTGATGCATTTAGTTGGTTTCGTAAAGGACTGGCTAAACATCCAACTTTTGCTAGTCGCAAGGACGGGCAGTCTTTTACGGTTGACAATTCTCATGGTAAATCAACGATAGATGCTGGCAATAAAATCAAAATCCCCTCTTTAGGAACTTTTCGATTGTGCGAGCCATTGGATAAGCACTATGTCACACAAACATTTCACTTGACTAAAGAAGGGAAAAATTGGTTTGTAAGTTTCTGTATTGATGCTGATAGATTACCTGTAAATCAACCTCAAGAAGCTGTCGGTATTGACCTAGGAATTAAGTCTTTTGCTACTTTTTCTAATGGCGAAATCTTTGACGCTCCTAAGCCTTTAAAGCGAGCGAAAACCAAGCTTGCCATGTTGCAAAGGAAAGCGTCGAGACAGGTCAAAAGATCTAATAATCAGCGCAAAACTTATGACAAGATTAGGGATTTACATTTTAGAATTACTTCCATCCGTAAAGACTTTCTGCATAAGTTAACTACTTACATTGCCAAGACATTTAAGTTAATCAAAATTGAAGACTTAAATGTATCTGGAATGATGGCTAACCACAAATTAGCTGGGGCTATAGCAGATCTAGGGTTCTATGAATTTCGTAGACAAATTGAGTACAAAGCTTTGATGTATGGATCTAAGGTTGAGGTTGTTTTTCAATGGTTCCCATCATCAAAAACGTGTTCAAACTGTGGACACAAACAGGATATGCCATTAAGTATTAGAACTTATGACTGCTCTGTTTGTGGAATGTCCAAGGATCGAGATCTTAACGCAGCGATCAATATTTTGAATTACCAACCTTCGGCTTGAAGGGGCTAGCCTACTAATTCTACAGATAGCCGTCTACTGTATAGCGTAGGAAGAAATCGCTAACTAACTTTGGTTAGACTTAGATAAGTATTTTGAAGCAGTTCCTACTGATGCGGAATCAAGATAAATTAATCAGTACTCCCCAGTGGTTACGCAAGGCTAATTACTGATAAGGCATGGTTACAACTGTAATAGTTACAAATAACTTATAGCTGCCAAAAAATAATTGATCACATCGCTTTTTCGTTGGTACATCGTAGAATAAAAGCAATCTACGATCATAAATGAATGGCAGTCACTCAGGCGGCACGGGTTCCCACCGATGCAGAATTAGCACAAATTAATCAGTATGTTCCCAGTGGTTACGCAAAGCTGACTGCTGATGAAGTTGGGGTTGTGTCCGTAATGGTCACAAACAATTTATTGACCTACAACTACCAGAAATGGTCGATCGCTTCACTCAATGTTATGCCCTCGTTAATCACTGGCAAACAGTCCACAGTCAATCATGACTCTTGGAATGTTGAGAAAGTATTGGGCAAAATTTTTAATGCAACTTACACCAAATATCGCAATGTTCCTGTTGCAAAATTAAACTCAGTTAATGCTTATCAAGCCGATCTCAACAAAGAGATTGTTGCCAAGGAAGGTTATGCCGAAGTTACGGCTGACATCTATTACCCTCGAAAGATTGAATCTGAGTTTGCTGGCGTGGCTGAATCTGATGCGTCGGAAATTATCAATGATGTCATGGGACAACAGAAAAACGATGCAACAATAGAACTCCCTGAGTTGAGTATTGTCTACCAACGCATTGACGATCTTACTAATAAGGTCAAAATGCTAACTGAAGCCGCTATGACAGAAGATAGCGATGAAGACACTGTGCTGCAACGCATTCGCTTTGGGCTTTATGATCGCGTGTCTCTTGGCTCGTTCGACTACACGGCTTTGCGCTGCCCTGATTGCACTTGCGAGAAAGGATTCCCAGATATGTATCGATCTGATGAAATTTGTTCTCTTGGTTTTCTCCCCCCTATGCCTGACTGGGGATATGACCCTAATGCTGAAATTGGTCTGTGGAATGGGCAAATGATTAAAGTCGCGCCCTATGCAATCCGTGATGGACTCCGCAATGCCGAAGAAATTTCTTTTGTACTGGCTGGCAACAATCCTTTTGCTTCGACTGTTAAAGGCTAACGTCTATCCATTTGCTAATCGCCAAAAGTAAAGCCGCCATTAAAATTAAATGATGGCGGCTTTACTTTTGGGCTTGAAATGACCGACACGTATAGGTTGTGGTGGTTTGTGTTAAAATATTAATATGCTTAAAGTGAGATTACCACAAATCACTTTAAGCAAAGCTACCTACTGCTACTAGGCAACAATTTAATTATGACACGATCTAAACCGCGCGAAAACTTTGATCCTAACTGGGAACCGCCTAAGACATCTTCAGAATTTAGAGCTAAAAAGATTCTTGAAGATCACGGATTTTCAGTAACCCACAATCAACGTTTGTATGGCTATTATCCCGATCTTAGGGTTGCTGGTACTAAAGTTTTAATTGAAATTGATGGTGGATATCATTCCTCTCGTAACCAAAAGTCTAAGGACGCACAGCGCACCAAAAATTTAGAGCGGTATGGATTTATTGTTTTGCGGTTTACCAACGAGCAAGTCAAGCAGAAAGATTTGCTTATTAATAAAGTCCGTCAAGCTCTAAATATCCGTGAAGCTAAAAAGCCTCAAATCGTGACTATCGTTGCAGATGCCTCAGATCTGAAAAAGATGATTGACAAGAAAGCTAAAGATGACACTTTCTTTTTAATAGCTAAAAAAGCGGCTAAAGATGGAGCTAGACGAGATCGCATTGAGAATCGCAAAGCAGAGCGTAATGGACTTAAAGCCGAGAACGCGAGACTTAGAAAAGAACTTAAGGAATTGAAAGCGTCTTTGAATAGCCCTGATTAATTCTTATACGTTTGACGATCGCCTAATATAAAATACTTTCCAGAATACTTATAGCGATCGCCTTAACGCATAAAAATAAAATATATTAGTGTTGCTTATACATTTGCCGATTGACTATTGTAGAATGTAACTAATTTCGTGCGACTTAAAAAATGGGTGTTGCAACCTTAACTGGCAATGATGCCAGACAGCTACCTAGCCGTGACGAACGGTTCGCGGCTGCAAACGACAATTTAGTAAACAAAATTCGCGGCAAAAATTCTAACTCAGATATTGCTGCTCCAGTTAATGAAGAGCCAAGTAACGCCAAATTTGGCGCGATCGCCACTGGTAACAATGACTCAGTTACTCCTCCAGCTACTGATGAAGTTGTAGCTGCACCTGTGGAGACTCCTGCTACCGAGGAAGAAATTTCTACTGGTGATTCGGTTGCTTCTGTCAATACCGATGAAATTGTAACCACTAAAGCTGATATTGCGGCTTTGTTACAGAAGAAAGAAGACGCTGTTAAGGCTGAACTAGAAGCAAAACATAAGGCAGAACTTGAAAAAGCTCTCGCTGAAGTTGATGCTGTCAAATCTCGTAAACAGAATTTGGAGGATCTTTTCGCGATCGGTAATCCAAAGGGGAATGTGCATCCTGTGACTAAGCAAGAACCTAACGCTGATATTACTAGCCGCCCCTTTGGTAGCGCTCGCAATGAAGCTCCTGAAAACAAATTTCTTTTTGATACTTTAGGTGGTCAGAGGCTTGAAGTAGTTGGCGAAGGCTCCCCTCTATTGCGTCGGTTTGATTCTCTCGCAAAGAGCTTACCTATGCACCGCGTAAATACCTCTAGGGGTAGTGCGGTTCAGCGTGATACTCGCAAACTTGATGCGATGGTTGCTGCTGATATTGGCAAGAATGGTAAGCGTGAAATTGCTAACGGTTTGGAAGGGCTTCTACGCTCCAAAGGCTTGTTTCAAGGTGGTGACTCTCGCGTTGGTAATGATGCGATCTCGACCGTTGCGGATATCCCTAGCGTCTTGTTTGAGTACCTTTCTTCGTTCATTCGCGTCAATCAATTCCCTGATCTGATTCACTATCAATTTGCGAATAACGGCGTTGAAATTGGTGTTCGCCCTCACAAGCAGATTGAGGTCGCTCGACACAATTACCTTCCTGTACCTACTAGCTATGCTGCCCGTCAGCTAACCACTGGTACAAGGTTGAACTCTAACTCTCAGCCTGTTACTGAAGACAACCAATTAATTGAAGTTCTCGAACTTGGTCTTGGTCTTGCTAGTGCTGGTATTGATTCTGCTCCTATCGGTTTTGCTAATTTCGTTGCAGCTTTCTCGATGTTCAATCTTGAGACTGTTATTGAAGAAAACCTTGGTCGTGACTATCAGTACACTAAGGATCTCGCTTTGCGTGGTCAATTGTTCCGCACTGATTACGTTCTTTACAACAAAGGCGGTCGTGCTGTTACTAGCCCTTCATTTACGCTTCCTACTGATAAGCCAAGCGGAACCGCTACCGTTTCGTTTATTACCAGTGCAGTCGCAAAGGCTCGCGAATTACAGATCGCACCTTGGCGTGATGGTTGCTACGTTTACATTCACAACCCTCAGTCTTGGCAGCAATATGTGAGCGAAAAGTCTACTAGAGAGCGTGATATGGCGCTTTCTGGTGTTGACACAATCACTCGCATGATGATGCGTCGCACCGAAGATGAGGCTTACGGTGGTCAAGTTTCTGGATTCCAAGGAACTTATGACGGTGTTCACCACTTCCTTCAAAACGTCTATGGCGTTGGCGCAACTAGCTCTTCTGAAGGTGTACAGGATACTGCTTTCACTGGCGGAACTGAACTTACCCGCACCTCCTTCTTGATCGGTCGCGACACGATCGCATGGGTAACTGCTCTCCCCGCAGAAATCCGCTTTGATGAAGTTACTGACTTCAATCGCGAGCGTCGTGCGGTTTGGTACTCCCATGAAAACGCTGGTTCTTTGGATGTTAAGAACACTCTTAACCAAGCTGGTACTCGTTACAAAGAGCAGCTTCGCGTCCTTGAGTGCCGCACAACCGATGAAGTCTTGACCTAATCGTTTTGATTGGTGGGTAATTACTCACCAATCAAATTCTTTTTGTCCTATAGAAAATTAAAAATATGGCAACAGTAGCACCTGAAAAAGTTACAGAAGAAGTAAAGCCAGTAAAACTCGCAGATCCCGCGCCTAAAACAAAATTAGAACCGCCCAAAGGAACTTACAACACCGAACATTTTGAATCGCTTGGGATTACAACTTGTTCGCATTGTGGCGATAAAGAAGGAGTTTCCTGCTCTGAAGGTTACTCAGAAGAAGTCTGTCCAATGCTTAAGTCAAAGCCTAAAAACACGCTTTAAACCATGACCGAACAAACTCCCGATCGCCCAAAAAGAAAAAAGACAGCTAAACCTTTACCCGATCCCGCACCTGTGGAATTGCCAGTAGAGGCGATCGCTGAATCGATCCCTGATATTGATCCTGATATTGATCCAGCGATCGAATCCGAGTCAATCATTCAGCAAGAAATCCCCCAAGTCGTACCCAAGCCCAAAGGGAAATACAACACTGAATTTTATAAGGCGATCGGCATTCCTGTTTGTTCTTTTTGTGGCGATAAAGAGAGTCTTGTTTGTCCTGAAAGTAAGTCTGATTGTCCAGTACTTATAGCTAAAAAACGCTAATTAATTCTCAATCCTAAAAGGAGAAATCTAATGTCTGATACGTCTTACGCTGCTGGCGCTTTAGTTAACTACCTCAGAAGCTTTGCACCTAATGGCTTTATGGTTAACAGTGGTGATACCGCGCTTGGTAAAACCCTCGCCCCTTTAGTTGCCGAACTATCTCAATTTTTTGAGTATAAAGATGACTTCGCTCGCGGCTCTGCTCAAGTCCCCACTACTTTGCAGCCCGTTGGCTATAAGTACGCTGGTGACGGCAATGGAAACGTTGTCAGTATTGATGGCGCTGGCGGCTTACTGCAAATTTCCACTACTGCTACTAGCAACGATGAATCTTATTTGTCAGTTGACGGCTTAACTTCGGATGCTAATGATTTCTTTAATATCACCCTCAATAGTGGTAAGAAATTATGGTACGAAACCCGAATTAAGGCTTCTCAATCTGGCAATAACTTCTCGCTATTCACTGGCTTATTTACTTCTTCGGCTGTAGCTGCTAATGCTCTGGTTGATACGACAGGGGCGATCGTTGACACCAATTTTGTAGGCTTTCAGATTGACCCCGCCCTTGGTACTTCTTGGATTTATACTCACAAGAAGTCTGGTCAAACTGTGCAGAAGCAAACAGCGATCGCTGTTAATGACGGTACAAGCTTCTTCAAACTAACCCTCTATTTTGATGGCTTCTCTAGCCTTAGCTTCTATGTAAATGACACTAAGGTTGGTAATACTGTTGATGTGTCTGCTGCTACTTTCCCTAGTGGTTCTGGCTTAGTTCCTGCGGTGCTATTAAAATCTACATCGGCGGCTGCTAAGTCTGCTGTAGTCGATTACATTCATGTGATTCAGTCCCGTTAATTCTGGTTCTGATTCCAACAAAAAACCCGTCTATTAGGGGCGGGTTTTTTTTGTTGGGAATTTTTGGGGCGATCGCCTACGCAAAAGCAAACTTCCCAAAACCAAATTGGGAAGAAATTGCTAAAAGCGAAATCTCGCAAAGTATCACTCTAGCGATTAGTATTTATCAGATTCTAAAAAATGGCGATTGGGTTACAAGTACTCAGATTGCTGCAAAATTGGATAAAGGTTTGTCGTATGTTCGCAAGGTTTTAAAGGTTGTTAAAATCCCTTTTGGGTTGAGTAGCGATCGGGGTAAAGGCTGGAAATTAGGAAAGTGATTAAATTTAAGTTTTATCCTTGCAATAATGGCGATCCTGACTACATTGGCGATGTGAATGCTGATGCAATTGAGTTCTTCTGGGAAAATCGCACGTTAGGTGTTCACCTCAAAGCGCCTCTAATATGGCGATGGATTTGGAGGCGAGAGTTGCACGCCTTAGACGATGAACATAATCGTGTGTTTTCAATTGAACTTCCAACGATGTCTATTGTTTTATGGCGATCGCCTGTTCAAGCGCCCAAACCCGTCTCTAATAGAACAGTTTGCTTAAAGATTTACGATTAAAGGCGTTGCCAATATCTCTACTTTTGTTCGTACAAGTTCTTCGCGATCGCCTATTTTTTCTGTTTTTAGTGACAGGCGATCGCCCTCAGTTTCAATCCTTTCATTATGCCAATAGGTGATTTTAGGCAACAAAGCTGGCTGAATATCAATAGTCAAATTAGTAACAAATTCTGGTTTCACTCCATCAACGAAAAAGTCAACTCCTTTTTCGCCGTGAGTAATTTCTACTTTGTGGACTTCTTGCATATTTCTTAACCCGTGAACGGGAATACTAAAGGGCGGTAGCATTGCAGCGCTTCGATCTGGTTACTCATCTGCACCTCTAATTTAGTACCGCCATACGAAACGCTCTGGTAATCCACAGACACGCTAGAGATGCCCTTAGTTGCTGATGGCAGCCCAACAAATTGGAGCATTTGCCCTGCAATACTTTTGATTTTTAAGACATCGGTATCAGTATTGTCAGTAAAATCAAAACCCGCAGTATAAGTGACCCTAATCTCTATTTCGCTTTGCAGTGAGTCCAAATAACTGCCACTAGACAAAAATTCTATTTCCTGCTTCTCCTCGTCAAACTCATAACCTTCTGGTGGTGTTTCTACCCATGAATTACGGCTTGAAAATTTTCTTGTATAGTTATAAGGATTTCTACGCAATTGCCTCGTTTCTACTTTGGCGATCGCTACTACAGGAGTGTACTGAATTTGCGCGATCGCATTAACAGTCTTAGTAGTTTGGACATAGTTTTTAATCTCCAAAGTTCTACCAATTTTAGACTCGATCATCGTTTGAGTCGCCAGAATCAAGCCTGTTAATTCATTGCCAGTTGCGGTGACTCTTGGAAAAAATATTGCTTTATCGGCTTCGGTTAATATAGTCATTTTTCATTTGCCGATGGTCAAGTGTAAAATGTAGCTATTATACCATCGCAATTTCTGCGATCGCATTGATGGCTGAGACTAAAATCCTGATTGGTCAGGGTACTGAGATTTATATTCGCTTACTGGAAAACGGTATTTTTACTGAACCAGAGGAAGGGATTGACAATGTAACTTTTACTATTACTGAGCCTGCAAGTGCGGCTGCTACCTCACTAACTGTTGGTGGCGCTATTTCGGGCGCAGTCCTTCCCGCAGGTGCGTGGTACGGTGCAGAAAATCCTACTACTGGAGATATTACGCCTTTCCAAACTTCTGCTAGGGTTGCCTCTGGAACTACTGTTGCTGTAAATGCTTTGATTAAGGGAATCGCTGACAACTCTACCTTTACGACTCTACAAAGATTTGTAGGTAGACAAAAAGCGAGCATTGATCGCCAAGCCAATATCGTTAACCTTGTCACTTTCGACACAGGCGGCGATCAAATTGGTCGAGCGACTACTAGATCTGGAAGCATTTCTTTTGATGGTGTGTACTCTCAGTTAGATCCCGCGTACCTAACTTGTGAATATGCATTTAAAAATGGGCGGTACATTTGGTTTTATATCAAGCTACCTCCTGAAGATGTTACTTACACCACAGGGAAAGTCTACAAAGGTGTTGGCATTATCGAAAACATGCCTATCGGCATTGATGCAGAGACAACCTTTGAAGGCAATGTCTCTATGCAGCTTTATGGAGCATTGCTGGAAGAACAACCCGTCGCAGCCTAATGTACGATCGCCGCTACCTTAAGGGACATGGTGTTTGGATGGTGGGGATAAACTTTCTGCCATCCAATCGAATATGTGTGGCGATCGCCCAATTTCAAGATTTTAATTCCAAAAGAAAATCGCCATTGATTATGCAATGCGATCGCGGTGAGTACTATTCCGTAACTCTCCCAAACGAGCCTTTACCCGCACAAATAGATTCAGGAACTTATGACTTTAAAGCTATTCCACACCCATTATAAAATTGTCGATCCTAATCTTGGCTTTGCCAAATGTCTTGACGAGGGTGATTCTCTGTTGGTAATTGATACAAATGATGAAGGCGATTTTGAAGCGGCGATCGCCAAAGAAAGATCGAAAATTTCCAAAGAACACGATCTCACTGATGAGCAAGGCTCTCCCAAAGTTGTGTTTACCAATTTCTCGTTACTGCACTCTGAAGACGTGTTTAGTACTGTCGAGACTGTTCCTGTTGTTAAGTGCTTTGAAGGCGATCGCGTGGTTACATCCGTTAAATCATCTCAACCAAAATTTCTGTAATTATGCCTAAAAACACAATAGAGTTTAAAATCCCTGAGCCAATTGGGTATGAACAGGTTGGCAATCTTGAGATCCCCATTTACGGGTTTGTCTTCCAGTCTGAGGAAGAAACGTATGAATGGGCAATGAATGATTATATTCGAGAGTCCAAAGAGTACAAGCAAGGGGCTGCCCCTAACGTCCTTTCGACCAATATAATTGCGGCGGCTCTACTCAGACAAAGAGTAGATCCTGCGTGGACTACTGAAGAGGTTGCAAAAAGAATCCCTTGGAATTTTGCTAGTAGATTGTTTAAAATCTTGTCGGACGAGAGGACTTACGAAGCAAGAAAAAAGGAAGAAGAGGACGCGGCTCTCAAAGAAGCGGAAACCGCCAACACATCAGAAAATTCAAGCCTACCAACTGGCGACAAATCCGATACAAACTAATTCACTATTTCCCGTCTGAAGCCTACTTTTCTTCTGTGAATTTCCCGCACTGTCCACTCCCAGAAATTTACGAGGCTCTTGATGTAATTGCCAATCTTGAAGATATGCGAGCATCAGCGATCGCCGATCCTATCTCTAAAATACTGAGTACTCAGATCGAATGGAAAGAATCAAGATCGGAATTTCTAAAATACGCAAATCCTGCGGGGTATCAGCTTTTATGTGAGTCAGCTAGAGAGAGTATTGATCTTGACGCTGCTGAGTTGTATTTAGCTTTACTACGAGAGGGCAAAACCCCTGCTTGGGCATCTTGTGACATTGATCTAAAGACAATGAAAATGGCTTTGGAGTAGCAGAAAACTCGTTTATTAAAGATGGGTTTAAACAAAAAAAGCAGCTATTCAGGCTCCTGAATAGCTGCTTTTTTTGTATGTGTATTAATCTTCTAATGTGTAGGTTGAGTACTCCTATCTTTCGGATTTAAGCAAACTTATACTCATAAGCATCTTTGTGGTGAACCGCTTTGATGCTATTTCGGGAGACACTAATTATTTTCCCATCGGTCAATCGAATATCAAAAGCGCCCTTAAATCGGACGGCTTTTAACCTCATATTAGATAGCCCAGAATACTTGCCAGACACAACTACAACAATGTCGCCAGTGTTCCAGTCTTTGACTTTTTGCTTAGCGTGATACCCTTTGCGGGGGAACCCAAATTTATCATTTTGAATCATTTGACGATTTCCTGATCCAGTTGCTCTAATCAACAATGGCTGATTAGTTAGCACTTCCAAGTTTTCAATTTGCCCAACACAAGCAGCATCAAGCCAATGGGCTTTAGGCAGATTTAACCGTGTTCGGTTGAACTTAGTTTGACCGCCCGATCCAGTAGTAACGGGTAAACCAGTAGTTTTGAGAGCGTTAAGCAAAGCCCAACGAGTAGAATTTACCGCCGCCGCGTCTTTTAATGGACGTTTGGCTTGAACTAATACTTTTTTTAAGACATCAGGTTGTTTGACCAAGAAATCAGTAATACTTTGCACACCTTTTCTGGTGTTGCACGGCTCACAGGCAAGGGCTAGATTAGAAATACGGTTAGATCCGCCTTTAGATTTGGGGTGGATATGTTCTACTTGTAAAGGCACATTTTTAGCGCCGCAATAAGCACATTTTCTATCCCATTTTTCTAGTAGATACTCACGCACCTCATAGCCTTGTAATTCGCCTTGCTGATATTCAATCCCTGATATTTCAGGATTTTCCACCCGTTGAAGGTCAAACCGAACTAACTCAGAAATGATTGAGCCAATCGGAGCTAATTTAATAAACTTGCGTACCCAAGTCATGATCGTTAAAACACGATGTTCAAGGCTTGGGGCTAGCCATCCTTTAGGACGGGCGCGGTTCAAAAATCTGGCTTGACGATAGCGGGTTTTACGGTTGCGTCTGTTACGCCTTAGAGATCGGCGCGATTCAATGCTGTTTTTGATAGCTTGACCACGATGACTAAGTTCAGCGCAAAAGACGACTTTTTCACCTTGAACTAAGGCGAATCCAGTTGTCTTGGAACCAGCATCAATTTTTATTTCAATTGGTTCTGGACTTGCTTGTACTTCCTTTTTTAAAATAATCGTGAATGGGGATTGGCGAAACACCGCCGCTTTATTTGCATTGAGTAATGATCGAGCCATTCCTGCCTTACAAGGTGCTAGAGGCTTGAGATTAGAATCTATTACAAAAACATGATTTGTAGACATTGTTGCGTCTCTTCTAATTGCTTGTAAAGTTTGCCTCGTCAATGTTATCGGTCGGTACTTTCTCCTAAGCACTGGCTTTATAAAACCTATTACCTGTTTAACTTAGGAGTTATAGAACTCTAGGCTGGCAAGCACCCAGAGGTATGAACTTTAACGCTTACCGATAACGTAGTCAGTTAAGACTTAGACTGGACACCGAAGATAAAGTTAGATAACTTTATCTAGATTTTTCTGGTGTCAGATTGAGTGGAAAGAGGGGGGATCGCTATTCCATACTTAGCTAATATGGATTACGATCGCCTATCTGGTTTTAGCTGCAAAGGCGATCGCAAAAAAATTAAGCACGTTTCATCTGTTTTGGTTCATCTGATTCAAGATGAATATTGTATTTACGGTTCTTTTCAATAAGCCCGTTGTCTTGCAATAGATCGAAAATCTGCATAATTACTTTGTGAGAGAAAACCAGATTGTTTCTCATGATTTCATCGTGACAACGGACAGGGCGCATGGTTGCCCATCCCCTTTCTACCCATCGGGCGCATGGGAAATTCTTGCCAGAGCGGTAAAAAACAACTTTTTCGTTACGCAAAACATCAAACATTTTGCGAGTAGAGACTGAAAGCTGTTTTGCGATCTGCTCACCAGTTAGCCATCCGTCGCGACTCACGTATATATCGTAGAACTCGGCTTTGGGCTTTACCTCGGCGATCGCTAAAGATAAAACCTGTTTCTCCTCCAAAAGTTTTTGATTGGCTTCTGCAAGCACTAATTTTTCTTCTTCAGATTTAATCAAGCCTTTTAACGCCTCGATAAAATTCTGAGGCAACGCAGGGGCGATCGCGTCAGTGACTTGTGGGAAAGCCTCGTACTTGCCAGTCTTGCGAATAGTTGGTAGTACTTCGCGAGTAACCCATCGCTTAAAATCTTTGGCTTGAGGTTTACGTGATCCAAGGGTGAGCGAGTATAACCCAGACTCAGAAATGATTGCTGTGTTAGGGTTTCCGCGCTTACCATCATTTAAAATGATAGTATTCTTTTCGTCTTCATCAAGGCGGCTTAACGCCTGACTCACATTGCCAATCTCTAAAATCTCACAAACGTCAGTAGCTACGAACCAAGGATCGTCATTAACTGATACGACGCGAACCGACTGAGAGTTAAACGCAAATTGCTGTAAATTAGACATATTGACTCACTTTGTTTTGTTGACTTTAGCGATCGCCTTACCCGCGATCGCTTCTGTTTTTATTTGCGCTCTACCTTTGCCAAGCGTAAAATGATTGGGTATACGGAAAGTTGCGATGGTTAGGAGGCGATCGCTTAGCTAGTCTTCTATAACCATCAAGTCATCAATTGTGACGCGATCGTTACTCCACTCTGAGCAAAGCTGAGCAAGTTTTACCAGATTGTCAAAATGACCGCGATCTAGTTTCCCGTCAAGAGCCTTGCTTAAAGTATGGCGACCGACTTCTTTGGGCGTTCCTTCGATTTTTTGATAAACCGAATTAATTGAGGCAAATTCACCAGTTTCATCCTTGGGATACCACTTGGCGATCGATACAAAAGCTTTCATGTTTGGCGGCGCTAAAGTTGCTGTCATGTTTTCGTACTGAATTTTAACCTATAGACACTCTAACTTACTGTACGTCAATATGTCAATAAATTAATTAGTTGACATATTGCTAATCAATGTGTAATATAGGTAATAAGAAAGGCGATCGCCTACAGATTGGAACCCTTAAGCGATCGCCTTTCAGAAGTAACAACTAATTACCTCAAAGGACAGTATAGCAATGAAATCGTCAGTCCCATTTTCAAGATCATCAATGACCAAATCTGAGCAAACGTTAGCCGCAAAGATTTGGCAAGCAGTTCGTGAAGCCAAAGTATTTACACTTGACGCGATCGCCGATCAAGTCCAACTCACCACACAAGACATCCAAGGCTATGTGTTTTGGCTGCGTAGATCTGGCTATGTATCGTTTACTTCCAACGGGTTTGAGTTGGTTAAAAATACAGGCGATCGCGCACCCATTGCGACTAAGCAAGGATTCTGCGATCCCAATGTCGCCTAAGAAAAAGCGAGAAATAGCCGCCAATAACAAGCGAGTGGCGGCTATTCGCGAACAGTGCGATCGCTTGTCTGACAAAGAATTAATCAAATTATCTGACGAGTACAAACAAGATTTGCTATGAAAAAATATTCGTTCAACGTATTTGCTCCAACTCTAAAGATCTCTGCTAACAGCAATATTGCTGTGTCCCCTAGCAAAGATGGTTTGATCAAAGTTGAAGTTGATGGCACTGACAAAGCCATTGAAAACATCACAGTAAAGCAGCAAGGTGACAATATTGTGATTGAAGATAGGTCTTCAAGTGGTAACTCTCAAACCATTGTTTCTAATGGACGTACCGTTATTTCTGGTGATGTTGTAATGGGCAACTCTATTTCTATGGTTAATGGAGATATCCATATAAACGGCGGATCTGGCTCTGTTTACTTCAATGGCAAGCGCATTGACCTTGACGGCGATCGCTCTGATTCCAAGGAAGCATACACATCCAAAGCCACTTTAATTACTATCTACACGCCGATTGCCGATCTTGACCTCACACTTAAAGGGCTTGCCAAGTTTGCGTCGTCACAAAATTTTGATGACGCTTGTATTGATCTCAGTGGTTGCACTCAAGCCGTTTTTACAGCCAATAGCGTTGAACTAGATTTATCTGGGACAAGTGAGGCTAAAGTACAAATCAATGGTGGCGAATTGACTGTTGACACATCAGGCACAAGCCAAGCTCTCATCGTTGGTGATTTTAAGTCTTGCAAATCTGACTCGTCAGGAACTAGCAAGATCTCAACTTCTGGTACTTGCTTTGGTGATTACAAAGCTAGCGCTTCTGGCTGTAGCTCTATTCGGCACAAAGGAGAAATCAAAGGAAGAACCAAGGAAAAAGTCTCAGGCATTGTTGCAAGTATCAATATTTAACCTCTTTCCCGATCGCCTATCCCTGTCAATTAGGCGATCGCCATCTATAAACCTAAGCCAGCAAGCCAGAATTATGTTCCAAGAGCATCAAAAGGTTTTCTATCAAGGACAAGAAGCGATTGTCTGGTTAATCCTTGGCTGTATCGATGCCTATGACTACATTGTGAAGCTTGATAACGGTGTTTTTCAACCTGTTTTAAAAGCTGACTTGTCCGAAATTCAACACTAGGGAGTCTTCAATGATTGAGCTAGCTCTCCATCGCCTTGCTACCTGCCTTCTCGCAATTTCGTTTTTGTCTGTAATCGGAGTCATGGCGATCGCTAGGTACTCCGTACAATCCAAACTCCAACTCAAATAATTTTCGCCCTAAACTCAATACCCATGAAAAAAGCTTATTTTGTATTAGCCGTAGCTTTGCTATGCCCAAATCCCGCGATCGCAGCCACGGTGCTAACACCTCCCGTTACGAGTGAACCTTGTACTGTAGTCCCGTTACCTAGCGGCGGCACAGCTTGCGCCCCTAGGCTTGTACAGCGTCATAACCCCGCACCGCGATTGGTGAAACTAGGGGACACCATTAGAACTCAGTACAAAAGTGACGCGCAACGCTTGTGTCACGGATGGGGTGGAACTCACTTGATTGCAGTGCCTGACGAAGAACGGGCTTGGGATTGTTTCAAGCTTTTAAAGTAAAACTCAATAAAAAACAGGGGCGGCGCAATGCGCCGCCCCTGTTTCTTATTGGCGATTGGCAAATGAAGAACGCGATCGCCTATCTCAACTTGCGATCGCCTATCTCTATTTTACTCTCTACTATCGTAAAAAAAACTCTAGAACCGTTACTAATTAACAGTTTTAGAGGTTTTGTTTTACTTTCTACTATCGTAAAATTTGTGGGTATACGGAAAATTTGCGATTCAGGGGGGCGATCGGGCGGTTAGTCCTCGATAACCATCAAGTCGTCAATTGTGACGCGATCGCCACTCCATTCAGAGCATAAACGAGCTAGTTTTACCTGATTATCAAAATTACCTTTAACGTATTGCCCTTTTAGAGCAAGAGTCAACGTATCTCTTCCTACAGCGTTAGGTGTAGAACGAATGTCTTCGTACACTTTATTTACAGATAGGTGGTTCCCATCTAAGCCACGAGGGAACCATTTGGCAATTGATATACAGGCTTTCATTTCGATAGGGCGCGTTAAAGTAGCAACCATATATTCTCACGTTGAAAGCTGACTTTTACAATCTAACACCTATAAACTTTAGTGTCAACCCTTGACACTTGAAACTCAAGGCGCTATATTAGTACATAAGAAAGGCGATCGCATTGCCTAGGAAACAAGAAGCGATCGCCTTTCAGGAAACTATTAACTTTGGAGAAAATTTTACCATGTATGCATTCAAAGATACGTATGAATTAGATCGCGATCGCAATCATAGTCGCAAAGCCAGAATTAGGGCTGAGCGCCGTAACTTTTTTGCTAATACTAAAACCTGCGATCGGTGCGAAGGGTTTGGGACATTGATTGACTTGTTTTCAGAGATTGTCTGTAACGAGTGCGATGGAATAGGTCGTGCGGCAATTTTGAAAGTTGTCTAGTGGTGGATTAGGCGGCGTTTCGCGTCGCCTCTAACAAACTCAATCAAAAATTAGGAGAGAAAATAAATGTCGCTTCAAGTCAGATCCACAACTCTGCTCGATCAAGTTGTTTGTTACAAAAATGAATTGATCGCCCCTATTCGCCACGAAGCAACCCGTCCTGATGGCTCCATCAAAACAAGCTATACATGGTTCACTCTTGATTTGATGCTGACAATCTGCGAAGAAAACGAAGAAGCCTATGACAGTGCTGCTAGCGCGATCGCGATCGCTAAATTGCAGATCGATCTATTGGAGTCCCGTTTGAATTTTGGAGTTTAATCCAATGGAAAAGCCATTTACTACAAAAGAGCGATATTTATTCGATCAAACTGTAGCTTACAAAGATCATTTGATTATTCCAGCTCAAGTTGATTTTATGTACCCTGATCGCAGCGTCAAAGTTGCTTTTAGCTACGCGACTATTGACGATCATCTTGAAGCTGCTCAAGAGATGGATCAGTTCCTTAGTCTCGACGCGGCGATCGCGGTAGCCCAAAAGTCTATTGATTATTGCGAAATCAGCATTAAGTTTTCCTTTGATTGCTTTGCCTAAATAAACTTGGCGTGGCTCGGTCTGGTGAGGCGGGGCGCGGCTTGGCGATGTGTGGAGCGGCAAGGACGGGTTGGGCATGGTGAGGTTTGGCATGGATGCAAGGCGATCGCTGTTATGGTGATCACCTTGCTATAAACAAAACAAGGCTTTCCTGAAATCAATGGATTTTTATACCAGTTACATGGCTTCAGAGAAATGGCGAGATAAGCGATCGCTGATTCTTAAACGAGATGGCGATCGCTGCCAAACTTGCCTTTCTACTGAAGATTTGGAAGTACATCATAAAACATACGTCAATCTTGGCGATGAACTTCCAGAAGATTTAATTACGCTATGTCACGAATGTCATGAGGCAATAACTACCGTTATCCGTAGGCGTAGATATTCAGATCGGGCGATCGTGATCAGCGATTATCAACAAATCAAAACAGAAAGAAATTTAGAGGTTAATCATGGCTTACCAGAAATTGCGGTATCAGATTACAAACGAAGCGCCGATCCTGCTACACAGTGGACAGACGTGCGATCCGTTAAACCAATTTGCGAAAGACCTAAAGAAAATCAGTGGAAAACGCGCCAAGACGGACGCAGATTTTGAGCAGATGGCGCGTATTGAATGGTACGCATCGCTATACACAGAAAACGGCAAAATCATCCTTCCATCTGAAGTGTTAGAAGCTGCATTTTTGGGCGGCGCTAAAAAGATTAAAGCAGGGCAAAAAGTGCAGGCTGGTATGTTCGTTGAAGAAAATGCTTTACTTGATTTTGACGGCGGTGATCTATCAATTGATCAACTATGGGAGCGAGATCAAAACCGTTTAACGGTTGGAGTCCGCATTCAGCGAGCTAAGGTAATGCGTACTCGTTTTATCGCCAGGTCTTGGCAAGCCTTGATTAAGGTTGTCTTTGATGATAGCCTTTTAAATAAGTCGGAAGTTTCTGAGATTATCTCAATCACTGGCTCTCAAGTTGGCTTATGTGACTGGCGACCTAAATTCGGACGGTTCACTGCATCCTTGAAGATTTAAAGTTTTTAAGGCAAGGCGGGGCGAGGTTTGGCGAGGGAAGGCAAGGTCAGGCGCGGTTTGGCGAGGCACGGCGAGGCATGAATGAAAAGGGACAAAGAGTTTAATTCTTTGTCCCTTTTCTATTTTCTATTTTCTATCTTTTCTGATTTCTTCAAGTTTCTTCTCTAAATCATCCGCACTCCTGTCGGAATTACTAGGGGCGAATCTATCCGCCAAAACTTTCGCCGTAATGCCTACCAAAATTAATGCGATTACACTAAGTAAAGCGATCGCCAATGGATTAACTTTTTGTTTTGCCATAGTTTTAAATATTGCTCACATTAATATCATATTGCGATATCACCACTTTTTCGCAGTTCTCCACTTGGCAAAGGTAGAATAATAACTGTGTTTACCCTTGCGGTTTGATGGCGATCGCCGAGCAATTAATAATTCAAGCCAGATTAGATCTTGGCGGTATCGCGTCGGATGTTGGTAAGCTGCGATCGCAGTTAGAATCCGCCAACAAAATAAGCGCGACATCGCTGGATGTTGAGGCGAAAAAGACAGCTTTACTTGATGCAAGAATCGCTAAAGAACAGGCGGCGATCGAGAAAATTAACGCACTCAAAGAACAAGCTGCTGCTAAAGAGCAAGCTCGATTAGATTCTCGAATCGCTAAGGAAGAAGCTGCCACACAAAGAGATATTGCTCGCAAAGAGCAATCCGCCGCCAAAGAGCAGCAAATTGCGGCAAGCACGATCGCACAGCTTGAAAAACAAAAAGCAGCTAGCGGGGTTCGCGCTGCCGATGGAGGAGATAAAGAAGCGGCGAGAATTGCCCAAGAAATCTTAAGGTTTAAACAGCAAATCGCGTTGATCGATGCAAAATTAATTAATCCTGTGGATATTGCCAACGCCAAAGCGTTAGCCGCCGAAATTAGTAAACTAAATTTAGAAAAAATCAAAAAAGGGTTTGAAGACACAAGCCCCGTAACTTTTGGGCAGTTTATTGGAGCAACCACAGAAAAAGCACGGGACTTGGCTGAGCAACTGCAAAACACCTCAAATACTTTAGAAAAGATTGGAACATCGTTTAATCAGGTTAGTGGGGCTGCTCAGCAAGCTTTCTTAGGATTTGATACTGCTAAAACCAAAGTAGCTACACTCACAAGTCAGTCTGATACTTTTGCAAATACAGCTATTAAGCTGTCAGGTGATTTACGGAATCAAGTAACTAGTACCGAGATTCTGACTGCACAATACGAGATTTTGTCGAGCGGTTTTACCGATGTTGCTGACGCATCAGAGATCGCTAGAGTTTCTGTAATTGGCGCGAAGGCTGGCTTTACTGATACCGCAACGGTCGCTGATGCCACGACCTCGGTATTAAATGCATACGGATTAGCTGCGAGTGACGCGGCGCTAATTGTTGACAAGTTTGCTGTGGTTCAAGACAAGGGGAAAACCACGATTGGGGCTTTTGCAGGTCAGCTAGGGAAAATAGCTCCGATCGCAAAAGCTGCTGGCGTTTCATTTGACGAGGTATCAGCAGCGATCGCAACGGTTACGGCTAGCGGTGTCAAAACCGAATCGGCTGTCAGTGGCACTAGACAGGCGATCGTAACTTTGCTTAAACCTACTGCTCAAGCCGCAAAAGAATTAGAAAAATATGGCATTGCAAATAGCGCTGCTATATTAAAAACCGAAGGATTGTCTGGAGTTCTCAAACGGCTGTCTGCAAGTGGCGCTACGTCTTCTGAGCAATTATCTAAAATCTTCACCGATGTTGACGGTCTAGCAGCCGTGCTGCCTTTGATTAGTGGAGATTTAGGTAGGTTTAACGAAAACCTATCAGCCGTTGCAAATGCTAGTGGCAAAGCTGATGCTGGGTTTAAGACAGTAGCTGACTCAGCGCAAGGAAGAATTACAGAAGCGTTAAACAAGGTTAATGAAGCGCTTGTAAATATAGGGCGCGGCGCTTCTGTTGCATTTGCTCCTTTAATTAGCGCAATTGGTAATTTAGTAGATGTTTTTAACTCGTTACCCGCGCCAGTTCAAACAGTCATAGGCGCTGCTATTGCGCTTACAGGTGCGGTATTTACTTTGGGCGCTGCTCTTACTGCGGCTGGGGCTGCGGCTCCTGCTTTTGTTGGAGGGTTGAAACTGTTTACGGGCGCGGCTGGGGCAAGTGCTATAGCAAGTAATGTATTGGCAATATCTATTAATGCTGTAGCTGCCGCTAATACAATATTGACTACAAGACTATCAGTATCAGCGATCGCGACAGGTGCTGCGACGGCGGCAACAGGCGCGGCAACTTTAGCGACAGGTGCTTTCACGGTAGCCACAAACGCAGCCACTGTTGCTGTTGGCGCATTGTTAAGCCCTTTAGGTTTAGCTGCGATCGCTGTTGGCGCTTTGGTGGTAGGAGCCAAACCTTTAGCTGATGCCTTTAATGTCTCTGAATCAGCAAAAAGTGTAGCTGATTTAAATCAAAAACTGGCTGAATTAAAGGCAAAACGTGGTGAAATTGCGCCAGCTAAAGCAGTTAGTAAGGACGATGGGCTAGGAGCCGACCAAGGAACATTTGTCAACCCTTTCAATACTCGACTGAGCGAGCAAAAAGAAATCATTGCTTTTGCCGACAGTCAAAAACGATACAACGAAATTCTTGACGAAAGTAAAGCCACCTTAGCCACGTATGGACTAACTAGCGCCGACGCTGGCGACAAAGCAAGGTTAGGAGCTAAAGGCGTTGAAGAATTTACCAAAAAAGCCTCTGAGCAAAAAGAAGAAATTGATTTGGTAATTTCTTCTTTGCAACAGCAAGCATCTAGCGCTACGACGAATCCTGCGCTGCAAGCTCAACTCAATAATGAAATTGCTATTTTTTCTAAACGAAAAAAGTTGCTGGATGATCGCATTGCATTTCTAAAGGACGCTACTAAGAGCGAAGTTGGCGCGATCGCTACTGTGACTGAAGAGCAGAGAAAGCAAGCGGCATCTCTTCGCGAAACTCAAAACCAAGATTCTGAGCGCGGAATCAAGCGTGAATTTGATGACGCGAAATCAAAGCGCGATTTAGAAAATGCCAAGGTCTTAGCGGATATCCAAGAAAAAAATGAGTTGAAAAAAGCTGCTTTGAATAGGCGGCAGACTCTAGAAACCGAGGATCTGAAAGAGAAGCAAGCCGAAATACTACAATCAAAACAAAGGACTTTTGACGAGATCCAAGGTGCGAAAAGATTACAAAGAGAAGAGGCGATCGACGCTAGGAAACGTGCAAACGAGTTAAGTTTGCAAGCTTTGCAGCAAGATTTTGACGATCGCCAAGCCAAGCAAAAAGAAGAGAGAGCAGAAAAAAACCGTCAAGAAGACGAGAAGTTTGCCAACGCAAGAGCGGAGCGTGACAGGAAAAATAGTGAGGCATTGTCTGGAGCAAAATCGCTGATTGCTAGTGAAGGTGAAATTGCTAAGGCGAAGCCCGAAGAACGCGCAAAGGTTGCCCAAAAAGTACAAGAAGAGCAACGTATTGCAATAGAAGCAAAATCTCAAGGTGTGGCTGGTGAGCAGACCCAAGAGCAGTTAGTTGCCAAGGCTAAAGAAATTGCCCGTGTACAGGCGATCGCCACAGCAGAAGAGCAAGCCAAGGTTCAGCTAGCTCTTGATGCCCTTGAGTCTGCGAACAAAGCCAAACAAGCCGAACTCGACAAGGCTGAAGACGCGAAACGCGCTGAAGCAAAACGTGCTGCTGACAAAGAATTTGAAGCACAGCAGCAAGCGGCTAAGCGAGAATTTGAGATACAACAAAACAACGAAAAACTAGCTTTTGAACAGACCGTACTCAAACCTGAAAAGTTAAAACTTGAGAAAGAGCTTCAAGCGGATAAACTTGCTTTTGAACAAGGCGAGTTGGCGGCGATCAAAAAACAGCAAGCGGCGGATGAGAGGGCATTAAAAACCCAACAAGAGGCGGAAGATCTTAAGCTCAAGAAAGCTGCTGACGCTGAACTTGACGGAATTAAACAGGCTCAAAAACAGCGAGAGATTGAGATCGATCGCAAGTTTGAAGACGAGAAAATTGCTAGAGAGCGAGCATTTAAGGAGGAGCAAAGAAATCTCGATAAGGCATCCGCAGCCGAAATTCAGGCAATCTTAGGGCAAACATCTAAACAATTATTTGATGCAGTAGCTGCCATTAGTAATTCAAAAATAAGCGCGATCGCTGGAATTGGTGCAAAAAACAATATCGTTCCTACTACTGGAGATAAGGGTGATCCGTTAGCTCAGATTAAAACTGGAGCAGATACGGCGATCGCCGCAAAGCCAATAGCTACTACCCCACAGGCAAACGCCGCAAAATTAGCTGTACAGGAGGCATTAAAAAATAAAATTCCTGCTTTTGCTAATGGCGGTGTATCTAGGGGAGGGCTTGCACTTGTGGGTGAACGAGGGCAAGAAATAGTTAACCTGCCCAAGGGAGCATCAGTTACCCCTGCCAATGACACGCGATCGCTGCTATCAAAAGGCAGTGACAACAGGCGAGTGGAAGCCTTGCTTGAGAAGTTGATTGGCAGCGTAAACCGCCCAAATCTTGAGATAACAACTACTGACGATCCCGCCAAGATCGCCTCGGACGTTTATCTAAATATTGCTGTTAAAAATTCTAGGCGAGGTGGATTCTAATGCGTGGAGATTTAAAACTTACCTTGTACGAAAGCGGGGCTGATGTAACACCCTTGATCGTGACTTTCTCTCAATGCTTTTTGTCCATCGATCCTCCCCGCACTGACATAAAACTTGGCGGTGATAGTACCTATTCAAAATCTGGCAATTATTTGCAGTCTGGCACTAGTTTTGAACTACCCTCGTTTTGGACTGTTAATGTTGATATTTTAGAAGCGGACGGCGATCGCCTAATGGCAATGTGGAACATTAGAGAAGCGAAAAGGCTTGCTCGAATATCTCCGTCTGCATCAGGATATCGCTTTGAGTTAGACGACGAAACCGAAAATACTTACGAGTTTAATAAAACGGCTTTAACCAAGACTCGAACTGAGGTTGCTGGCACTACGCCCGTAGAAGCGGACAAAGGCGTGTATTACTATGCAAGATGGATGGTAGATATGGAAACAAAGCCTATACGAGGCAAGATTGTTGACAGTTATCAGCCTGTGACTTTTACGTTAAAAGATGTAGGAATTAAGATATAGGATTTCTGCCGAATTGCATTCCTTTAAACAGCCATCCTTGGTCTGTTTTCTCCCATACGCGATACCAGCGATCGCTTGGTCTTTTCTCGCCAAAATCCTCAATGTTATTTAGTAGGCAATACCTAGAGCCTATCGCAGAATTTTTGGCGTTCCTGCATGTTTCAAGGTATAGGCGATCGCTAGCAATTTGCTCAACAGTTGGCACTGGTTTGTCCATAAAAGTCACTTCTAATAGAACAGTTTCGTAGATTGACGCATTAGACCTTGCGAACTAGATAAGCTTGAATTTGATGATATGCCTATCCTGATTTGCCATACTGATGAGTCTAGTGGATTGAAAGGAGTGCGGGGCGATCGCCGTATCTATCCTTTCTTGCCAGAATGGGTTGATTTGTTCGATCTTCAAAATCCTAAGTTGCGACCTAAAAAGAATGTTGCCTATTTGATGCAAACTCAATTCCGTAGACATAAGATCCCGTTCCCGCCCTATGCTTTGCGCCATGCTTGGGCAATTCGTACTATGGAGCTAGGACTGGCGATCGAGTTGCCGTCTGCTCAGATGGGTCACTCGGTTAAGGTGCATTCTACTACTTATCATCGTTGGATCAGCGATCGGCATCATGCTAAAGCTTTTGCAGAAATAATGGAACGCAGGAATTTGCTGTTACCAGAAAATAATTGATTTTGGGTATTGACATAGGGTGTATCTACAGCCTATGATGTTAGAGAAATCAATTAATAAATCAAGTTATGAATTTGGCACTCGCTACTGAAACCACTGATATACGAAAGTCGCCGCCAAGCGTTCTTGGCTTTCTGGAATGGCTTTGTCAGCAGCAGATTTTCAGGATTTTATAGCAGCTACTATGCTTGCCAGTGATGACACAAAGCGGCTATGGGTAGTTGCAAGTTTGCTGACCAATAAAGCTTATTACGTTATTTGCGATCGCCGCCGTGGCGACACTCTCGAAGTAAATAGCGGCTCAAATATTGTCTACAGCTTTGACGAGGCGATCGCCTTATATAATTCAATTGGATAAAACCATGCTATATAATCCACGCCCATTCGTTCCCATCGTCCCGCGCCATCGTGAAGACATTAACAGCGAAGCTAAATACAACGCTTGGCTATCAACCGTCAAAGATGGCGATCGCGTATTGATTCAAGAGTTTCACCGCAAAAGAGACAATCTAGATATCGATCTAGAACTTTGGTATTTTACAATGGCTGAAGTAGAAGGAGATCACCTAATAACCGTTGGCACAAACGATTATCCGTTTAATCATCAAACTGGTAAATGTTGCTACTGGGGACATCGAGATAGTGATTGGGGCGACGTATTTCCTGCTCGCATCATTCCAGTCAGTAAATTTACCAGCACCGTCCCTAATCTTGGTGATGAGTTTATAGGCGATCGCCCTATGTACGAGCCGCTATTTCTGCACAAAAATCGTCATGTTGTAAAGATTGACTCTCGACGGGTTGGCAATATTTGCAGTGACATTAAAAGGAAATATCCATGCACCTATTTGTACGAATGTTATGGGTATGGCGATCGCCTATTACACGTTTTTACCGAGGATCAATGGGAGTCTGACTTTAAAGGCGTGACTCATCTTTATTCTGAATATTTGGGAGATTAAATCAATGGCTAACATCAAGGCGATACAGTTTAAATTGTTGCAAGTAGGCGATCGCGCACTCACTACCACCAATTTTCCCGAGTGGGGAACAATCTTAGAAGCACCTGAAACTATTGACGACACGAATCCTGCCAGCTTGTACAAAGCTTCCATTAAGTGCAAATCAGGTGGTCAAGATTGGCTTGAAATGCCTGATGCGATTGTTCTCTATGATGAAGTCGAAAGGGTTTCAGTTAATGCGTAAAGACAAGCAAGCCCTTAAAGATTGGGCGATCGCCTATGCAGCCAATCCAAACGAAAATCCATCATCGACCAAAGTTCAGGCACTGGCAATCAAAATCCATTTGCTACTTGCTGATGGGGAATTTAGAACTGCTAAGGCGATCGCTGATCATTTTCAAGAGCCATTAGAAACAGTCAGAATGATCTTGCAATGTGTGCGAAACGTTTGGCAGTACGAAGCGTCAAAATCAAAAACTCAAGGCGGTTACAGGAGGATTACATGATCAAAAGTAAGCGGTGGAAACGCCGAAATCGTTGGAGAAATACAGACCTATACAATGCTTTTATTGCATTAGAAAAAGAATCCCGCCCTTTTGATTTCAGGATTATTAGAACAACAATAGGCATGGGGCTTCAAAGGAATGGCGACACTTGGTATTCCCTTGTCTATGATTACAAGCGTCCTAGGGGTGCAGAAAAATGGTAGTTGAGAAATTGGCAATAGGCGATCGCCTCTAAATCAACAAATATCACTAATCGCTTCGCGCCACGACAAATCACTAAAAAATCAAGTCCTGAAACCCTTGATTTCTCGTTGGCAAATTTTCAAAAAATACAAAAAACTTGAGTGGCGCAAAGCGCTGCGATGATTTCTTTCCTAACCAGCGATCGCCACTAACCAAAACAAAAAGCATCTCAGACATTGAGATGCTTTTTAAACGCTTAAACTGTTCTATCAGAGGCGGGTTATATATCGCTGACTACCACGATCGCCTCATCAGTATTCGGATAAATAGAAACCATCTTATTCAATGGTTGACCGTCACAAATAGCATTTTGTTCGTATGCGATCGGCTCGTTTCGGAATATTGCCTTGCTGAAATATTCGCGCCGTTCCTTGGCGATTTCAACTGGCAGAATTGACTCCATATAACAACCCTTGAATTGCTCAGGCTCAAACCCCCATAGCCTATGCTTCAAATGATCGCCAACAATGACATCTTTATAGATGCCTTCTAAATCCAATCTAAAAGTAAAGACTGCTTTTGGCTCAGATACCTTGACCGACATATCAATTTGATGGTGATCTCTTACCAAATCCGCAATCTTATGCTGCATTGATGATGGTTTGCCTTCTAACTGGATTCCAATAAACTCGTAACCTTGGCTTTTGAGTTCTAGCGCGATCGCTTTCTTGTTGGCGATCGCAAAGTTAAAATCCTGTAGAGTGTGAAACTGTAGATTAGCAAGTTTGCCAATCAAATTGTTTTCTGTTTTGAAGTTTGCGCGATTTATAATCCGCAAATCAGTGGAATTTGATGTGTCTGAAATCATCTATTTCTCCTCTTTTTGGGTGGAAGTCCAGTGTTTAAATCTAGATTTTCTCTAGCGCACTCTTCAAAATCCCGTGCTCCATAATATCTGTCTTCAATCGGGTGCTTGATTTTTAATACCGCAGCCAATACAGAACATAAATCCGCGCTGAACTTCATCTTACCATTCTCGAATTTTGACAATGTAGATATAGAGCAAGTCTCGTACCCCGTCTCTCTGATTATCTTTTCCATCAGATCTTCCAGCCGCATTTCAGGGGATAAGCCCATTCGATAGTCTCGGATAAATTTGCCAAGACTTCGACTGCCTTCGTCGGTGACGACTAAGTTTTTGCCTTGTTGCATTGTTGCACTCATATTGTTTTGACTTTCAACTTGATGTTAGTACAATGCCAATTGTATATCGACATTTTACTAACATCAAATTTTAATAATAATTATTATATATTTTCGTGATTTAATTGACAATAGAAGGCTAAATATTATATATTAGTAGAACGTAAACTTTCAATTACGCCGCAAAAGCGTTATTTGGTATAGATTTAAGCTTATGTCATCCATAGCAAAAGCAACAGAGTTTAGAAAAGATGTCTTGTTAGATCTAATACTTTCGCGAGTCGGGAATATTAGGCGAATTGTTAAACCGTCAACTAGAGCAGCGATCGCTGCTACGATAATTCAAAATAACGGACTCCCTGATGAGTTCGCTTTGATTTTGCGTCCCGTTGGCGACAAATTTGAGGCGATCGCTGGTAATACTCGATTGAGTATCTGTAATGAATTAAAAGATGGCACTATTCCTGAATGGTGTCCTATTAGTTCCGATACCTTTACAGGGTTTGAAACTGTTCCAGCTTTTGTCAAGCATTTAACAGACGAAGAAGCCTTTTTTGAGTCTGCTAGAGCGAACGCACAAGGCGAACTTACAGCGCTAGAGTATGGGTTTGGAGCCTTGCTTATTCCTGAATCTAAAGGCGGTCGAGGTAAGGAAGGAAATATCTCTCGATATGCCTCAGACATTGGTGAGCCTGTGGGTACTGTTCGTCGTTGGTGTACTGCTGCTGAAGTACTGCAAGAGCTAGAGTTGGGCGATCGCCTAGAAGAGTTTAACTCCAAAACAACTCATTTGGCTTGGGTAAACACCGCGCCCAAAGAAGAGTGGCGATCGCTTGTTGAGAAAATTGCCAATGGTATTACCGTTGATGCTTTGCGGGAATTGTTGCCATCTAATAAGAAAGCTGCGATCGCGCTTAAAAGCAATATTCAGGAATCTTTTGAAACTACTGTTGACGCAGATGAAGCCGAATCATTTTTGGAATCTACTTTAGGATCGGCGATCTCTAATCAGCAAACTGATGAAGGTGGCGATCGCGCTGAAGTTGAGAGGTTGGAAGCTGAAATAGCCGAGCTTAAAGCTAATGGCTATAGCAAGATGGTCGAAGCTGAATCTCTGCAACCTGTTAAGCCTAAGAAATCATCGACTTCCAAGGCTCTGCATAGTAGCGCCTCTCAAGAGTCTTATACGCCGCTAGAAATTTGGAAGGATGCTGCCTATGTTTTTGGCGCACCTGTAGAGCTTGATGCAGCAACTTGTGAGGCGGCGCGAAGCGCCACTCCAACAGAAAAGTATTTCACAAAAGAAAATGATGGGCTTTCGCAGCTTTGGGAGTGTGACAACTTTATTGTTAATCCCCCTGGAGGTAAAGAAAATCAAGAATTACGCGCAGACCCCGAAACTGGAGAAGTAAAGCTTGTTCAATGGGGTGATTCTAATCAATTTCTTTGGTATAGCAAAGCCGAAGCTGAGTATCTAGATGGCAACGCCAGACAAGGTATTTATGTCGCCTTTAACGACGCGCTTCGCGCTATGGCTCCAAGCGTGCATGACTACCCTATTTGCTGGGTTAATTCATCCGCTACTTCTAAATGTGTAAAAGGTGGAAGGCTTTGTTTTGATAGGGTTGACGAGAACGGCGATCGCGTCCCCCAAAATAGCCCAACTCATTCTAATTTCTTTGTATTTTTCCCTCCAAACCTTGAAAACTCTACAGTTGAGGAGTGTAAAGCCGCGATCACCAGATTTGAAAAATCATTTAAAAAATACGGTACTGTCACCGTTCCCGAAAGATGGAGGAATCTGTAGGTGTTGAGTCGAGTAGTTGATAACTTGCTATTGGTTTTGTCAAGCGGATTTCAAGTAGAGCAGCCTGACAAAAAGATTCCTTTATATACCCTGCATCACAATAGCGATAAAGGCGTAAATACCTTGATTGTTATTGGTAATTTGCGGTTTGATCGCGATGACTTTCAGTTCCCAATTAACTTAATAAAAACGGCTGGGAATATCGCTAGTAGTGGGGATGTGTATACGTCAGGGGTTGATCAATTTCTAATCGTTGCACCTTTCTCTGAGTCTGAGTACGTTACTCATGCAATCCACTCAGATGCGCTGCTTGCAAACCTTTCTGAGTGGATTGTCAAATACGACGCATCACCGCAGAAATTTGCTGACTATGAATTATGGGATATTTTTGTCCCGATCGCCGAACTAGAGAAAATCGCTTACAGCAGTTTCACGAAAAAAATCAATGACTAAGAAAACAAGATTAGTGGGGAAAGAATTACTAGCTAAGCTCTCCACTATTAAAGGGCTTAACAGAAGAGAGCAAGCTAGGCAGTGCGGGTATGTTTCTGTTAACGGAAGGGTTCAGCAATCGCAGTTCCTAGAGGAGATCGCGATCGCTAGAGGAGTTCTAGACAAACTCCCAGACGGTCGAGGCAAAAGACCTAACTATGTCACGACTGTTCATGCTAATGGAACTGTTGTGATTGGAGATTCCTATATCAAGGAAATAGGTTTTGAAGCTGGCGATCGCCTTGAGATTAAGCTTGGCTACAAGCACATTAAGTTAGTTCGCATTTCCGATTTAGAAGACGTTGAAGTTGAAACTACTGGAGAAAATTTATGACCTTAGCGCTCGTTGATGATGAGTACCTTGAAGACCACGAACAAACTGTTTTGCCAATTGAAGGTTTGCCAGTTGATGATAAAGATCTTTTGATTAAGGCTTTGCAACCGTCTATACAGGCGATCGCCCAAGCAACTAAAGTCTTTGATCAACCCAGTAAAGCTAGGGAGTTGATTGAAGCGGCGATCGCTAATAATAAATCTGCAATAAAAATGCTTTGCGGATTTGAGAAAGCTCACGATGCGTTTTTTATTAATCGCGGCTTGGCAATTTTTAAGGTTAGTAGCTGCTTGCTGAATGCCTTGGATGCTTATGATAGCGATACCAAATCTGTTGCGGATGCTTCTGGGTATATTTGCAATGCACACAAGGCGATCGCTAAGGCTATGAAGTAATTCCCGCAAATAAACTCATCTATTAGAGGTGAGTTTATTTCTGTTTTTGTAATTTATATAGGAGGTCGTAATGTTTGAACTAAGTCGAGATTACAAGAAAGCCTTTGAGTTAATTAAAAAAGGCGATCGCATAGTTTGTCTTGTTGATTACCAAGGGTGCAGAGACGTAGCTGCAAACATCGCAAGTAAATACAATCATGGTCAAATCAATATTTCCGCAAGAGGTATTTCATATATTTATTTGTTTGAGGATCAGGTAGAAACTAGCGAGATGTTTGAGAAAGAATGCGATCGCCTAAATGTTGAGTTCTTCCTACCTGTTTCTGAAGAGATGATCGTCGTTAGCCGCGATCGCCTAGAAGAATCTGTAATGACTGTCTTGGAGGCTAAGGACGCACTTTGCCGCAGAAAGAGGGCGATCGCATCATGATTTACGCTGTAGCTTACTTTGATGGAATTAGGATCGGTGGCATTCCTTTTCGGTGTCCAGTATATTCGCGCCAGTATTTTGAAGAGAAAAAGCGATTAGAAATGTCTTGCGCCCTTATAAAGCGAGATGAAGGGCAAAGCGCCGTTATTCTTGACTCTTTTCAATATGAGGCTTTAGAGCAGTACATCAAAAAATCCAAGAAGATTATTGTTGGGTTGCAACAATCTAATCCATTTGACAAACCCTTAGAGCCACGGATTAATCATGACAAGTCTATTTGACACTCTCAGCGCTGAAGCGACTGAGATTCCTGAATAGTCCAAAGCTTGAACTTCAGAGGCGTAGTCAAAGCGCCTCTACTGACTCCATATAGGTCTATGCCTAGTGTTGCCGCTACGTTTTTT